>FWPU01003102.1_pt1 | contig 43080 bp, 65 predicted proteins | sample 2228361 | NCBI WGS metagenome assembly FWPU01 (sample SAMEA103939777, study PRJEB20133) | metagenome | reverse complement strand
CTGATGCTGACATCTGATCGAGTCTGCCTAGTTCAAAGACAATACTCTCTTCAAGCAGAAGCGACAGATTGATTTTTCTCTTCTTGGCTCGAGCAATTAGTTTCATATCGCAACCGAGAGTCACCTTGACCTTCGTCATGACTTCAGTTCTCTCTCCGGCTCTGAGCAGTATGTGCATCGCCACTTTCCATCTTGCATGACAAAGTTCGCATGAGTCCTGCAATGATAGCAATACGTCACTCGAATTGCCATGCCCGGAACGATCTTGATTGGTCTGTGCTTCATTGCTCAGCGACCTCTCTCTTGACGAAGAACTGCACGATCAGACTGTTCAGAATAACCAAGACGTCACCGATCTCGGCTTTGTTCTTCAATATGACGTCGATGCAGTCTTTCGGGATATTCGCACTACCGCCAGAGATCGGCACGTTGATTGCGCCTTGCAACTTTTCTTTTGAAATTGTGCCGACGCTCGTGTCATATCCCTTGTTCCGAATCTCTTCGTGAATGGTGCTGAACCGCCAGAGCATCTTTTGCGTCACTTCGTCGATCTTCTCGCTCACTCGTCTCCACCCTCTTCGTCTTCAGAGTCAGCGTCGAAGTCTTGCTCTTCCCGTTCTCGCTCGCAGTCGCCTGATTCGTGATGCGCTGTCAGTTCGTCTTTTGCTTCTTGCAGTTGTCTCGCTGTGCCGACTGCCATCAGAATGTCAATGTCGTCGATCAGAGTCTTGCAGGTTGCGCAGTCGCTGTGACATAGTTCGGGCTTCTCGTGAGGCTCTGACAAGCGTGACGAACTTGCGCATAGCCTTGTTAACCGCCTCTTCTGAGTGCGTTCGTCTGAGTTCTCGTTCGATGCGCACGTCAAAGAGTGCATCGATCTGCTGTTGAACGAAGCGTCTGAACTGAGCAGGTGCGACGGCGAACATTGCATCGAGTTCGACGAGCATCAGTTCGCCGTATTTTGCGATAAAGCCCGGCGTCCTGCTGTCTCTTCTCGCCTTGTCACGAGTCTCAGAGTCTTCAGGGATTTTCGGCAAGTTATATTCCCGCACTTGATCGACAGTGACAGCGATGCGCTTGAACTCTATGTCGTCGAGGTCATAGAACTCTGGCTCGTTGCGTCGCAAGAAGTCGATAGTCTCTTGCAGGTATCTGTCCATGTCGTCACCAGAGGGATCGAGGTCGCCCGCATATAGAATCGTGCAATGTCTGCCTTGCTTCTGCTTGCGCTTGATGCGACGCATATGCTCGACGATCACTGACAGCGATGCGAAGCCAGAGTTCTGATATACGTTGACGTCTCGCTCGCCGATAAACTGCTGAAAAGTGTCGAGCAATGCCATCTTCTCAATTCATATCTCGACATACTCTGGCTGTTTATACCAACGAGGGAACGTCTGCATGTAGATTCTGCCCGCTTCAGCAACTATGCGATAATAGAGTCTGATCTTATCCATCGGCGACTCATACTTCGACTCACCGTCTGAAGAGTCTCGACGCTTGTCAGCAAAACAGTCGATCGGCAGTCTGCCGTCTTTGCGAGCGTGAACGCATTGCTTGACCAAGCCCTTATAGATGTTCTCGGTGTTGCCGATAATGCCGAGCGAATAAAGCCGGTAGAACATCGAGCGCAGAGTCGGCTTGACGCCTTGACTCTTGAACCACTGAAGCGACGTCGAGACCTCGTTGATCACTTGATCCCAATCGACGAGAACCTTGCCTGACTTCTTGCTGACCTTGATCGCACGTCTTGACTCTGAAGATGCTGACATTATGATGCGCCTCCCTGACTGTCGCTTAAACCTTCTCTCTTGAAAAGTTGCACGACTTCAAACTTGCCTGAGTTCTCGAAGCCTTTGCGCTGAAGAATCTCTCTGAACTCTGCTTGAGTCATGCTGTCTTTTGTCCAATGCCCGTCTTCAGTGAAGACGACTGTCAGCGTCTGTGCGTCAAGTGGCGGTCTGACGAAGATGCTCGGCGACAACGGCGACAGAAGAACCAGCCCGAATCAGATCAACGTCATGCGCAAGATTCTCTTCATAGCAGTTCACCCGGAGAGAGCAGATTGACGAGCACTGTCTTGTCTAACCACTCGGCGACGTTGGCCTTATCTGGCAGAAGAACATAAGCAGACGTCTTGCCCTTCGGCGTTGCTTTTGCGGTGAACGAGCGTCTGAGTCTGCCGACAAGAATGACGGTGACGTCTTTGTCAGCCCACTTCGACGAGACGGGTATGTATGCGCCACCGGCAGACCATGCGAGCACTTTCGAGAAGCCCTGAGTCGGCACGAAGCGAGATTGCTGTCTGCTCATAGTCCTCGCTCCCTTGCCTTCTCTTCATTGACGTCGATCTCGTCACCGAATGCGTCACGACGCACTCTTGACTTCGGCGACTCTTCATAGTGACAGCGAGTGCATTCTTGATTGCCGAAGACGTTCTTGCGCATATTAGCACCGCACATCTTGCACGTCATAGCATCTTCACTCCTGAGCGTCTGTCTGTCTTGTCTGTCTTGCCGAGATTCGCAAGCACCCACTGAAGATCGTTGAAGTAACCGCCGGTCATGTTGCGCAGATTCGCCCACGTCAAGAGTTCGTCAGCAGTCACGATCTTGCCTGTCGTCTGCAAGTCTTTGCCAATGTAGTCGCCGAAATACCAATCCGACGGATGCTGACCGAAGACCTTCGCTGGCGAAGAACTCTTCGCTTTTGGATTCGGCTGAGCCCATCCATAGAGCGAATATTGACCGCCTCTGCCTCGATGGAAGTCGTCTTTCGGATGCACGATAATCTCTTCGACGAAGCATATCATGCCCTTGTTATAGTCGCCGACGATCTTGACGACTTCGCCGATTGCGAAGACGGTGTCACCTGACTCTCTTTGGCTCATGAATCTTCACTCCCTGCTGACGCAACTTCTGCTCAATGATGTCTTTGACGTTCTGTCTGAATGACTGCTGAGGCTCGCTTCTCTGCATGATTGCGCCACGAAGAACGTCGCTGTCTATCAGATCGTAGAGATAACGCAACTGCTTGACGCTGAGGTCGGTCATGCTGTCGCCGATCTTCTGATAGTTCGACAACTTCAGCATCTGCTCGTCGTCATGGCTGACTGCGCCAGACTGAAGCGTCGCACTGACGAGACTGAAGCGTTCAAAATATGCGCTCTTCTCGTTATGCGTCACGACAACGATCGACGACTTGCGCCGGTATATGTCGATGTTCTTCTCGCTCATGATCTCCACCCGCACTGACTGCAAACAGATTCGTCGTGGTGAATCGGCGTCAACTTTGCACCGCAAGCGATGCAAGTCTCTTTTCCGTCACCTTTCGGCTGAATCTCGACAAAGACTTCAGCAGGGTCAGGCGCATCTTGCCAGATTGCATGAAGTTCGTCGTTGCGCTCGATGCCCGTCACGATCAACTCGTGCAGTTCGTCAGCGATTGTCTTGTCGCTGACAGGCTGACTTATCTCTGCGATCGTCTCTGGCGGTGCGTTGTCTGCCTTTGCCATGTCAAGAGCGTCAAGACGTATCTTCTCGCAATACTGCTCGAAGACGCTCTTCATGGCGGGCGTCAGGCGCAGAGTCAGCACCATGTCTGACTCTGCCGTCTGCGCTGTCGATGTCATGTCTCTTCCCTCCTCTTGTGCAGATACTTCTTGCCGAGTTCTGTGATCGCCCAAGTTCGCCCGCCGGCGTTGTCGAAGTAGCCATAAGGTCTATTCGCCCAGAACGTCAGTGCTTTTGTGCCGACGCTGTTCTTGCGGAATGAGTCATAGTCCATGCCGAGGTCATAGCGACGACTCAGTTCATTGTATATCTCTTGCGTCGTTCTGCCCTGATCAAAGAAGCCTTCTGCGCCGAGAATTGCAATCTTGCCGGGCATTGTTGACTCGTCGATGTCTGGCTTCGTGACTTGACGCTCGACGACTGTGACCGCTGCCTGCTCGACTTGAATCTCGCTCGCACCAGCCAGCGCAGCGACTGCCGACTTTGCGCTCAAGTCGAGGTCTGCTGGTATATCCAGAGCGTCTCTGACGAGTTGATTGAGCCTGTCTTTGATGTGACTGACGTTCTTGAGTTGCTCTTGCAAATTGGCGATCGTGGTGTTGCTCTCTGCGACCTGAGTGCTCAGTTGCTCGATTGCCTTGTTCTTCTCGTCAACGACTTCTCTGAGCGTCTTGACTTCTGTTCGCAACTCGCTTGCCTCTTCGAGCAGTTTGTTATAACGGCTCGCAAGGCTGGCGTCATGAGCGAGTTCTTGATGTGTGCGCTCGTGATGTCTGCTCTCTGACTTCTCTGAAGACGCCGTCTTGCTTGACGACTTGACTGCGCTCTGAAGAGCCTGAATCGCCTTGCTCATGGCAGCGTCTGTCACTGGCTTCGGTGGTGTGATGTCTTCGCCTGCCTTCGGGTGAGTCGTCACGACGTCGCCGATCTTGACCTTGACGACTTTGCGACTGATAGCGGGTCCACGTGCAAAAAATTCGCCCGTCGAGAGTTCTTCGATTGAGTTCTTGTCTTCTCTGCCGGCGAAGCCTAAGTTGTCTGCCGCCCTTCTGACGTCGATGTCAAGTGACGCAAGCCCGATAATCTTGTTATGACATTGGGCGATTGCTCTCTTGTTCACTTGAGCGAGTGCTTGCGTCGCATAGATCGGGCAGATGCCTCTCTTGCGAGCGAGCAGAGCGAGCCTCTTGAGTGCAGCAGTCGATTCGATCTCTTCATTGTCGTCGCAGAACTCTTGCACTTCGTCGATCACACACAAGACGGGATTCCTGAGTTTGCGGGGCATGTCGAGCAGAGCGTTCGCAAAGTTCTTGACGAACGTGACTCTGTGCTCTGGCTCGAGGCTCGACAAGTCGATAATGATCGAGATGCGCAGTTCCATTATCATTCTCGCCATCGTCTGAGCCATGTCAACGTTCAATGGCATATCGGGATTTAGTTCGTCGTTGGCGCTTGCGAGCACATATGCGAACTTCTCTCTCAGCGTGTAAAAGTCGCCTTCGACGTCAAGAACGATCTGCTGAATCAACTTGAACGATTGCTCGAGTATGCGTCGAATCAGCCAACTCTTGCCACCGCCAGAGCCTGCAAAGATCAGCAGACGAGTCGCAACGAGTTGCAGAAGATTCATGACGACGTCGTTGCCTTCGTCTGTCTTGCCGAGAACGATTGCGTCTGTCATGAACGCTTCACCTCTTCGACGACGACTTTGAAGTCTCTGTCGCCGACCTTGAACCTGAAGGCTTTGCTCTCGTCGCCTGACAGATTCTCGAGCCACTTCGGAACGGTGACGTCGGGCTCTTTGTTCTTGAAGTTCCACTCGAAGCCGACTGCAAAGAGGGCGTCAAAAAAAGCCTTCTGGTTGATCAGTCGCTCGAGGGCGAGAGCGACGTGCGTCGTCTGATATTCGCTTGCCAACTCTCTCGCCTCTATGTCGTCAAGACAGTCAACGGCGTGAAGAATCTGCAAAGTTTGCCGATGTCGAGCGTCTTGAACGGTATCTCGTCTTGCTTGACGTCGGGATTGCCTTCGCCGAACTCTTTTGCCATCAGTGGTGCGATTGCTCTCGGGATCAGACAGGTCTTGAACAGCAAGCACTTCGAGCAGTCGTGCTCGTCGTTGCCGGCGAGGGCTCGTCTGCCCTCGTCGCTGATGTGACTTGTGCCTCGCTCTCTTTGCATCTTTATGCGCCTCCGTTGCCGACGTTGGCGACGGCGAACTTGAAGATGTTCCCTGTCAGACGCAACTTGACATACATCTGCAAGTTCTTCGAGTGCCAGATGCCCGACTGATTGTCTTCACCGCCTGTTATGTCGTTGGCGAAATCCCAGACAGTGACTTCAGGCTTCGAGATTCTCGGGATCGTCTCTTTGTTCTTCTCTTCAAACTTCACATACTCAGGATAATACTTCTGAGCGATGCGAGTCGAGTTGACAAAAGTCTCGAGCAACTTCTGATTCATTTTGACCTGAGCCATCTTGCGATAATACGCAACCATGTTCTCTGCCTGCTCGATCAGGTGCGTGACTTGGCCTCTGAAAGCCTTGACAAGTTTCTCGTGGTCGCCGACGTGACGAAGGCTCAGCGATGCAAGATTCTCGCCATGTCCGACCATGCCGTTCGAGCAGATCACCCGAAGCGTCGCAACTCTACCGCCGAGCCCGCTTGAGCCGTCAACGCTGTTATAGATTATCGTGCCAAGTCTGACGATGTCGCCTTTGCGTGGTGTGATCTCTTTGGCGAGTTTTTCAGACCAGAGTTCTGCATAATAGCGGTTGCCGTCTCTGTCTTCATGCTCTTTGTTCGGCTTGAAGCCCGCTTCGCTCAGCAACTTCTTGACCTCTTCGTGCGGGTAGAGCGAATAGTTCTTGCCGACGATTGCGATCATTTTGCTGTCTTTGAAAATTGCCTTATAGCGATCGTCGGGAATCACGTCGCCCTTGATCGACTTCATGAAGACCGGCGCAGTCGAGTAGCCGTATTTTAGCCAAGTCTCGTCTGACTTGCCGACTGTCAGATCAACGACTCTGAGAACTGACGGCGCTGTCTTGTCGTTCTTTGCCTGCTCGGACTTTTGACTGTGAGCAGTAACAGTCTTTTGATTTGGTTGTGTGACCATTGCTCTGCACTTAAAGCAGAGTGTTATTTAAGACTTGGTGCGCTGGTGACGTAGGAGATATATAAACTCCAAGAAATATCGCATAGAACAAGACTCCCGACAGACGTCAAAGTGCGCCAGCCGATTAATTGAACAGACCGCCTGTCTTGTCTTTCAAGTCTTGCTCTGCGAGTGCTTGCACGAATGCTGACTCGACTGTCTCTGGCGAGATTCTTGGCTTGCCACTGACGAGCCCGAACATATCTGAGCACCAATGCACTATAGAGCCAAGTGCGCTCGCTCGTTCAGAGCAAAGACAAGTCACACAATAATAAAAATGCCCGCCGGCGTCGTCAGTATCTTCGTCGATGGTATGCGTCGCATCACCGTTGCAAGTCACGGTCTGACCGCAGTCTTGACAAAACATCATAGATCGCTCTGAGGGAATCCGTATCTATCGAATTTGACTTGACAAGGGCATAAACCTGTAGTTGCACAGCATTGACAGCGTTCGTCGCAGTCTTCACGATGTTTGTGATGGCAAGTTCCGCAACCGCATTTAGCCATTATCGAATCTGCTCCATGATTGACATCGGGATCGATGCTTCTTGTTCGCCCGGATAACTGTTGCTCGCTGGTCTGACTGTTCGATGCTCTTCGACATAATGCCAGAACTTCTCTGCGCTGATGCGTCTGATCGTCTTGTCTGCCATGACAATGACAATGTCAGCGTTATCGTTGAATGCACGTTGCAGAGCCGACAGACTGATCGTCTGACCAAGAATCGTCTGATAGGGCTTGTTTTTGCTGACGAGTCTGTATGTCTGACCGAAACTGCGGAACGGCTCTCTTTTGAAAAAGACATAATATCGCTTCGGAATCTCCACCATCAACGGCGACATTCTTTTTGTCTCGACGATCATGCAATACGGCGGAATGCCCTCGACGTTCGGAATCTTATCGACGACTCGCCCGTCTTGACCGAGTTCAGTGTTTATGACGAAGTGACTGACGGCGTCTGAACAGCAGTCAACGACTTTGTCTGTTTGCATCATTGTTGCCTGAGCCCTCGCTTGAAGCGTTGAACTGACTAAAATTGCTATCTGTGCTCGTTGCTGACCAGAAGCCTGCGCCACCTGTCGCACGTTTCAGATCGTCCATGATGCGCTGAAAGTCGTCTTCTTGCTTTTCGTTATGCACTCGAATCGCTGTCCATCCGTTCTGACTCAAGACTCTCGTGACCATCTCGATATGTTTTGCGACATACTTCAGATCGTTGCGAGCCTGCTTGATCTTCTTTTTGTGCTCTTGTTCTTCTTTCTCGATATACTTCAAGATGGCTTCGTGCTTTTGCTCAAAGACGAGCAGAGCAAAAGACAGCATCTGGCGGGTATAGTTCTCGTTCTGCTTTTTGCGTCGTGACTCTCCGCTTCAGATCGAAGTCACCCCTGTCAGACATGCGCCTTGATATTTGCCGTCTTGAACGCATTGCATACATTGAACAGACTTCGTGCCGTTTTCCTTCCAGAGCAGATGCAGTTTTTTCTTGCAACCGCACTTAGGGCAAGCCTCGTCATAGTGCTCTGTTCCGTAGTCGTCGGCTTCAAACGGCATCTTTTGGTTTCCACCTGCCTGACGCATATGCTTCAGCCATCTCGATATTACTCTGCATGTCTTCGTCATAGCACATCGGACAGCGAATATCCCATTCGACACCGCAGTCAGTCATTCCCGAGTAGTCTTCAAAGAGACAGCCATGACGCTTACAGCGCAAGCCCTCTTCCATGTTCTCCCAACAGAAGCAACAATAAGGCGCATCGACGATCGGATTCTCGCCACAGTTGCGACAGAGATCGACTCTGTGACGAGTGCCGATCTGAATCAAGACTTCTGCGCTGACGTTCACTGTCTCAAAAAGAGGGAAGATAGAGAACTCGTGCATGTCAAGCCTTGCTCCAAAAGCCCGGTCTCGATTCGTAAATCTGACCTTCTCTCTTCATTCTGTCGAGCGTCTTGCGAGCGTCTTGTTCGTCTGTCCACTTCTGAGTCTTGACCATCTCTTCAATCAGAGTCTTCTCTGCGAGTGAGTCATGCTCGCCTCTTCCGCCTCCGAGTTGCTTGAAGACATCGAAGAACATCTTGTTCTTGCTGACCTCTGATTGCGGTTTGCCATAGAGAACGCCGACGTCTTGCTTGCCGGTATTGACATCGACGCCGATCTTCTTGAGCATCTCATTGTATAGAGCGATTGCATGATCAGCGTCTTCGTCTTCCAGTTTCGAGCGAAGGTGCATCTTGCAGTTCGCAATCGACAGACGAAGCAAGCCTTCATACTGACGAGTGCCGACTTTGATCAACGACTCGCTCTCGACTGCTCGCAAATCCTGATAGAATGCCTTGAGTTTTGTCAAGACAGACGGCGTCAATTCGATGTTCGTTATTTCTCTGGCGCAACGCAAATACTTGATCAAGAACTGCTTATCCAGCGGTGCGACGACTTGCTTCTGCCATTTTTTATGAATGTTGTCAACCTTCAGACCGTCTTTTTCTTTGTCCGGCACGTCTCGCATCACGAAGATCAAGTCGAATCTTGTCAGCAATGGGATCGGTATGTTGACGTTCTCTGTGATGTTTTTGTAAGGGTCATAGACGCCGAAGACGGGGTTGCCTGTGCAGAACCAAGAGCCCTTAGCAATGAAGTCTCTGATAATCGACTTGCGCAGAGTGACCATGCCTGACTCGAGTATTGTGTATAAGGGATCGAGAATCTTGCGATGTTCAACTTTGTCAATCTCGTCAAGAACTTTCAGTTTGCCGTTCGCAAGAATGCCGATGCCTGCTCTGACAACTTTTTGACCGAATCTGTCTTCGTCGATGCCTGCGCCGATTCCGACTTTGCTCAGCGTGATTGAGTCTTGATAAATCCCGCCTGCGATCTCTGCTGCCTCTCTGCCTAAGTCTGTCTTGCCTGTCGATGGGTCGGCTATGACAAGAATGTGCGTGTCTGGTCTGATCTTTTCGTTGTCGATGTCAGCGCCGATTATCATGAGCAAGATTGCGTCTTTTATGACGTCTTCGCCGTATATCTGCGGGCAGAACGAGCGACAGAGTTCTTCTCTGACTTTGTTCTCTTCAGCCCACTTGCGACACTCTTGACGGTCTGCCTCTGTGAGTTCATAGTTGAACGCCTTCTCGACGACTCGCTCAATCGCATTCACTCTGACATAAGTGAAGTAAGTCTCGACGTCTTTCATGAGTTGCAGTCTGATAGCCTTGCCGATCTTGACGATGCCTGTCACTTTGAGCAAGTCGCCGAACTCGAAGTTCTCATGAGCAAGATCGCCCCTGAGTTCTATGCGCACGATGGCGTCTTCACCGAGAATGTTCTTCTTGCTTGTTTCGTCGAAGAGCATCAGTTCCATAAAGCGAACGTCTTCGATGTTGCTCGGATCGTCGTGATCGAAGCATCGCTCGTCGCACTTCTTGCATATCGGCGGAAGTTTGCCGAATCCGTAATACAACTGATTGCAAGACGGGCATTTGAATTGGTTCTTGCGCTTTATCTGGTGAACGACGCCCATGCTGTGAACTTTGCCTTGAAGACAGACGAAGTGACCGATGTCGCTCTTCGTGACGCGCCAGATGGGATCCAAGCCAACGACTTCGACCTTGAAGCCGTCTTTGTGCTCCATTGCATAGTCGTGGTGAATCTCCTTGCAGATAGACTCAAAAGCGACGGCAAGTTCTTCAAGAGCCTCTTCTGGTTGGTTCAGAATGTGCATGTCAAGACGTGCGTGAGCCTTGCCGTCTTGCTCTCTGAGCATCTGCCACTCGCCGACGTGATTGAACTCGATTCGCAGAACGGGCTTGCCGACGACGATTCGATCGATCTTGTCGAAATAAATGCGAGCGTCGTTGACTTTGAACGACTTGAAGAACTGCTCAAAGTCGTTCGCAATCGCAGCCGGCATCGCTGGCGGTGTTGACTTTTGCTGACTCATGCGTGATTCGCCCTCGCCTTTTTGATCATGTCGCTGACCTTTCCTTCATGCACTGACGCAACGCTCTCGAGAATGACCTTCAGTTCGTCTGCCGGCAGTTGCTCAAAGTAGTCGATAAGCGACTCTTGCCTGAAGTTCGCTCTGATGGTCTTGACGACTTCGGGATCGTCAATCATGTTCATGCGCTCGAGCACTATGCCTGACAGTTTCAGCATCAGAGAGATTGCGACTTGACGGTCTGGCAATTTGTATTTCTTCTGCACAGCAGTCACCGTCTTCAAGATGTTCGTCGGGATTCTTGCAGAGACTGTGACAGGTTCGCCCTCGCTAGGGAAATATACATCGATGGTCGTCATGACTCTCTATCGACTCCTATGAGCGACCTTGACTCGATCTTCTTTGCTCGTTCTCGTTCTTCTTTTTCGACTTTGCTCAGATTCTGGCGAATCTCTTTGACGGTGCTCAAGTTCAGCCGGCAAGCCTTGCTCGGCAGATTGACGAGTCTGAAATATGTCACATCGACAGGCTGATTGTCGATGCGTCGCTTGAAGGAATACTTGACCTTTTGCAGTTCAAGCGAGAGTTTTTCAGACAGACGCCAAGTCTGCACGACGTTATAGTGCCTTGAGTAGTGCTCACCTTTGTCGCTTGCCATGTATGATCACCACCATCGAGTCAAATCCTGCTGGATAAGGCTCGCCTGTCTTCGGGTTAATCTTCATGTCGGGACCAGTGAACTGAACTCTGCCTTGCCAGAAGCGCACCTTGACGTTATCTGCGAAGTCCTTGACGAGCACTTCAACCGTCTTTCGCTTGCCGTTGCCGACTCTGACTCTGACCTTATAGCGACCAATGACTTTGTTGTATAGATGTTTGTGAAACCAGCGAGTGCCTGTTCTTGACGGGATAAAGAAGACCGTTGTCTCGCCTCTCTGAGCATGTTCGACGGCCTCTTCAATGAACTTCGGCGTCAGGTGATGTGGTGGGTTGCAGAAGTTGACCTTGCCCCATCGCTCTTGCTTCAGTGCATCGTCTTCTTTCGTGAAGAACATCTTTGCGCCGAGAGGGTTGTCTGGTGTCGTTGCGATGTCGCAGTCAAAGCCGAACTCTTGATTCAGTGCGTTGTATATCCACTTGGGCGTCTGCCATTCTTGCGAGCCGGGCTTCTCGAGCACGTTCGTTCTGCTATGAACGACTCTCTTGCCTCTCATTGACTCTTCAGCCTCCTGATCTGCTCTCTGCTCTTCGGCTGAAGTTCGTGACCGAAGATGCGTCGATGGCGAGCAGACATCTTGCCGAACTCGAAGGCTTGTCTGCACTTTGCGCACCACATCAAGCCGTCAATGTCGTCGAGCGTCTTCTTGAGTTGATAACGCTCAATGCCTTTTCTGTTCAGTTCTGCGCCCTTGATCGCATAGTATTGATCGAAGTATGTCAGTTGCTGTGCTTGCTGTCTTGCCATCAGGCGATCCCTCCGAACTCTGTGACGTTATTCGTGGGATGGTATTTCTGCACGAGTTCTCTGAACTTCGGGAACTCGACTTCGTTGAAATACAGCGCACGATAAAGCCGTTCGTCTGTCAGAGTCCTGAAGACGGTCAGAAGCCAGCCAGTCAAGACGCTCGCAAAGGCATGGTCGATCGACTCGTTCGGAATCACGAAGACAAGCCAGCCCATCTCGAAGAACTTCTCATATTGACGGGCGTCGTGATTGATGCGCATCTTTGTCTTCGTGTGCAGTTCCATGCCATGAACGAGAATGACGCCGATCTCTTTGAATGCGCCTCGCTCGACTTTGTCATAAATGATAAAGTCGGGCAGAGCATAGAGGTCACGTTCACCCTCGTTGAACGCCTTTCCGCAGAAGATGCAGAACTCTGGCGGTTGGTGCGTGTCTGCTCTTGGATTCAGACCGAATCTCTTGCATGAAAAGCAGACGAACTGTCTGCGCAAGAACTTCGTGATGCCGAGATTCTGAAGCGTCTTCTCGATGCGACGCTCCTGCTCTGACTCTTCGCCCTTCTTTGGCACTTGTGATTGATTCTGATAACTCACTTCTTGCCGACCTCCCCCGCCTGTTGCTGATACTTGTCGAACAGCATCGCATACAGATTGCAGATGTTGACGACTTTGCGAGCCTTTTCGATGGGCGTCACGACGCTGTTCAATTCCTTCTCTTCGTTGGCGATGCGTTGCTTGAGTTGCTCGAAGGTCATGTCGAGCCAAGAGTCGCCGTAGTATGCGAACTTGTCTCTGAGTTCTTTCAGTTGCAACTCTGTCAGACGCTGAAGATCAGGGATTGCCATGTTCAGCGTCATGCCGTCGCAGACAGCAGTTATCAGACAGCGTTCAGATGTCGCTCGAATCATTGACTCTCTGCCTCCTGAACCATCTTCGCCAAGATCGGCGACTTCTGATGCAAGATTGTGAACTGCTTGCCGTTCTGATCGAACTTGATGGCGAAGCAACGACTGTGACTCGAGTCGTCGCACTTGACGACGTCTGCTGTCAGTTTGGTCATTTTGCCTTCGCCTCCAATTCGATCTTCTTTCCGCAAGCCGGGCAGAACTTGGGCTCGAGAAAAGGGTCGCCGGTGTGACCGTCTTCGATAAAGAGTTGCCACGTCTTTGAGTGTGGGTTGTATGTCATGACTTCTGACTCGATTGTAGAGCGCATCTCTTCACAGCAGATTTTTATCGTCTTCACTTGCGATTCAACCTCCCCGCATTATACTCAGTCTCTGCATTCATGACGGCGATTCGCAGTTCAGCGATTGATGGCATTGTCGGCCTGTTCACGTAGGGCTTGACATCGACGTCGTATTGCTTCAGTTTGTCGATCAACTTGTGCGCAAGACGAAGATCGCTCTGGTGAACAAGTGCGTCGAGGTCTGCTCTGTTGTCCGGGTTTGTCAGACTCATAAGAATCCACATCGCACCCTCGACCTCTGGCGACTGTCTCTGCACATACATCTCATACTTGATGTAGTCGAACAGACCGCTGACGCCTTCGATGTATTTCTTCGCCATCTGCTCATAGGGCGAAGTCTTTGGCTTCTGTGGCAATTCGCCTCGCTTCATGATGTTGTCACCCCTGCGACTGCTCGCAGTTGATCGGGCATCTGAGTCTCGACGGCGAGCATCTTCTTGACTGAGTCGATGTGACGCTGTGACTCGAAGCAACTCTTGCAGAGCGCACGATTGCAATGATCGCAGTATTTGAACAAAGGTCTGCGCTTGCTCTTGCACTTGGCGCACCGCTTCGCATGAACTTCGACTTTGTTGCGAGCCATCTTAACCGACTCCTGTGCCCGTCTTCGTCAAGACTTTGTTCTTGACGTCTCGCCTGCCGAGAATGAAGTCGAACGCCTCTTCATAAGAGTCAACGATGTCGAGTCCGGTGATTGTGCGATCTACCATGCGAGCATCTGACGGCTGAACGATCGTGAAGCCCGTTTGCGCATCAGCCGACATAATGACTCGAGTGCCGTCGCTGTTCAAGATCAAAAAGACCTTCGCTGATGTCTTCTTGTCGCTCATGCTTGCTTCGCTCCTGTTTGCGCTGGCTGAGCAGTCTGAGCAGGTGCGTCAGACTTGACAGGGCTCTTCTTTTGAACAAGAATCACCATTCTGACGCCCTTGCCGTTGTCATAAGTCGCTTCAGATGCGCTCTTGCCGAAGACCTCCCAATGACGCCAGTTCTCGTCTTTTTGCAAGAACTCGTCTGCGCTGACGACGGGCAGTTCGATCATGCGAGCGACCTTGCGCCAATCTTCAGGCTTTTTGTTACCGCCTGAAGAGCCACCGCCAGAATCTTTTTTCTTCTTCCACTCGTCATATTCCGCTTGCGTCTTGCGACTGACGCCGAACCCGCTCTTCTCGCTGTGCGTCACGACATACCAGAACGACGTCTTTGAGCCGTCTGGCGCAAAAAGTTCGATCTGCGCAGCGAAGTCTTTTTCCTTCTTGAGTTTGCTCGTGATGGCGGTGTTGACTTTGTCAAAAGCCTGCCAGAGTCTGCCATCCTCAAACTGCAAGAAGCCGTCAACTTCTTTGATAGCCATTTATTTTTTCAACCTCTCCACCTTCGGCATCTTTTTTCTGTGAATGATGCTGAACGTCTTCGGCGGTTTGCCACCGATTCTCGCTTGATGCTCGTTGTATGCGCTGGCGACAACGTTCGCCGCCCAAGCCTTGAAGTCGTTCAGAGTGCATTCACTGACCGTCTTTTTCTTCCCGCAACAGTCGAGCACGAGCGCATCAAAAAGTTCAGCGAAGATCGTGCCTCTGACAAGTTTGCGCAGTTCGTCAGCGTCGAGATTAACTTCCGGCAAGATAACTCACCCTCTTCGAGCCGTATGCAGTCTCGTCAAGTTTCATTCCGCCGGGTTCTTTTTCGTCGATAATGAAGCGAGTCATGAAGTGCTTGCGAGCGCAAAACACTTCGACGATCTCTTTTCCGTCAGGGCTCTTGCCATGCTTGTGTGATGCGATCGGCACTTCGACCATGCAATCAGGACAATACATCGGATTGCCGTCGAAGTGATTCGAGTGTTCATGATTCTTCTTGCCCGCCATCATGCTCACCCTTCTCTGTTTGTGATGTTCGTGACGGCTTCGACTTCAGAGAACCTGACTTTGCCTGCCAGAATAGCCTCGAGCACGTCTCTTCTGACAAAGACATGACGCTCTCTTGTGACCTTTTGCGGTGTTGACTTGTCGCCTTTCGGCGCAAAAATGTCGCCTTCCTCGACGGTCTTTTTTCCAAAAATTTCGACCATGTCTTCAGGCTTCGCTTCAGTCTGCTGATCCTGTGTGACCATTAATGCAGTCTAGTTCTAGTAAAATAAATAGTTATCTAGTTTAGTAATGGTTTTCCAGTTGCCCGTCATAGAACATTCTTGTTGATTCTTCTCGATCTTTTGATCAGTCAGCCTTAAAATTTAAAACGACTTCGCATCTTTTTTCTTTTTCAATTCTGTATTACATCATATTATATAATATTACATAATACAAAGAGAGATAGTACTATAGAGATAAATCTGCACTCGAAATAAGGGTTAAACGCAAGCGACTCGCTGTTCTCTCTCTTTTGCATGACGCTCGGCGACAACGGCATTGAGTTCTTCTGCTGTTATCTGACCAGAGTCAAGACGCTCGAGTTCTGCATCCGTTACTTTCGGGATCGACTCGCAGAGAATCTCAGTCGCTATCGTTGACATCGGCTCGCCGGTTAGCAGATGCTGAAGACGAATGCCGTTGACGATCTCTTTGTCAGCGTTGACGGTGTCGAAGTTCTTCTTGGCATTTTTCTTGATTCTGTCAGAGATACGCTTCGGCTCGATCTTCCAGTTATAACTAAAACAGAGAGTGCATTTGCGAGGATTGTCTTTTGTGCTCTTGAAGTTCTGCTTGCATCTCTTGCAGAAGTGAGTCTTGTTCGCCCGTCTGCCAGCCATTCATGACGCCGTTCTGAGACTTGAATAAAAAGATAAAGGATTGAAAAAGGCGTTCAGTCGTCGTGCTTTTTCGTCGATGGCTTCTTTGACTTGGCTCGTGCCTTGTCGTCTGCTCTGCTGACTTCGATGTGATCGATGCGCTTCCCCGCACAGTCTGACGCCAGACAGTGAGCAGAGTTATAATGAAGTCTCTGAACTGATGGACTTCGTCTTTCGAGAGTTCTTCGTCGATGTCGATCTTGCCCTTTTTGACAAACTTTTGCGTCTTGCCTTGCATGACGAGATCGTCTGTGACTGTGACCTTCACGTTCGCATTCGGTTTCTTCAGATGGTTGCGCAAGAATAAAGTTCCGTAGTTCTGCACGAATGCGACTGTGCCTTTGTCAAAGACGGTGCTGTCGTCAACGCCTTGCACGTCAAACAATAGATCAGTCATGTCGGCGGTGCGACTGCGACCAATGGTTTAAGGTTTCCGTCTTGACTATTAGTCGTTGTAATACGGCACTTTTTTGCGAACCCCTGCGACGAAGATTCTCAGATAACCCGCCGGCCTCGCTGGCAGAGCACTTGCGCCACCCGCAGCACCGACAGTTGAACTCGTCGAAGAGTCATAATTGAAGTCGCCTCTGAACGTGACCGAGCCGAGCGCATTGAACGTCACGGCAGCAGATGCGCTGAAGGTCACTGTTGCGCTGTTGATTGTGAGCGTGGTGCTGTTGGCGAAGGTGACGATGTTCGCACCGGTGAAGTCAACATGTCCCGCAAAGACTGCATCTGCATTGACAGTCAGGTTGTCTGCTCCGCTACTGCCGAGAGTGACGCTATTGTTGAACGTCGCTGTCGCATTTACGGTTAAAGTGTCTGCGCTCGTGCTCCCGATCGTGACGTTCTCGTTCATAGTCACGACATTGTTGAATGTGTTTGTGCCTGTCCAAGTATTGTTAGCCGACAGACCGCCGGGATTCGCAGAATAGCCATAGACAGAATTGAGGTCTGCTGCGGTGACAGCATACCCGCCCTGACTGACATTAAGAGGCATAAAAAAGGGAAAAACGATCAGACTTATTAAAAGAGTGCCGTTGACAGAAGCGAGTCGGGTATCTCAGGGAACTGACTCTCTGAGACGTCGTTCTTCTTTGGATCAGACGTCTTCGCCTTCTTTGGTGCGATGTTCAGAGCCGGTGAAGTTGGCATGATTATGCTCTCTGGTATGCGTTATTAAAGTTGATGGTCATTTTGTGAAGACCGTTCCATAAGAAGTGCCTGATGTTGTCGATTCTGATGTCTGTCGCTGATGCAAATGCGCCGAGCGTGCGTGTGAAGTCAACGTCGATCAGATAACCCGGAATCCATTTCCAAGCGACGTCGCCGTTAAGCGTGGCTTGGCCTCTCTTGGCGATTGCATTGAGTCTCGCTTGCTCTTTTGTCGCAGTTGACATCAAGTCGGCGTTCGATGCGGTTGACTTGTCAACGATAATCTTCTGAGTCGCTGGCGAACCTGCTGCGGTGACTGTGACTCTTCTGCGCCCGAACAAGTGAAACCATGAAAGTTTGACGTTGCCGGTGAAGCCGATCAGCGAACCGCCAGCTGTCCTGAACTCGAGTTTGATGCTGTTGATCTCTGTCGGCGTGCCGTTCTGAGTCCATCCATTCAGATTCGAGCCGTCAGGCAGATCATACTTCAAGAATGTCCAATCAGTGCCGTTCAGATGCGCTGTGATCGTTCTTGAGAACGAGTTGAGCCCGTCTTGATCGAGTCGCAGAGTTATCGAGCCGACTGCTGGCGACAGACCGTTCTTGATAAAGAAGCGCAGTTCTTGGAACGAGCCAAGAGCGACCTTCATGTCAGAGACTGAGCCAGTATAACGTGTTGGTCTGAAACTGAGAATCGACGTCGTGCCAGCAGACGCCCAGTTCACTTGAACGACGTTGAACATAATGCCATCGACGTTAAGCTGAGTGTCACCCGGGTCAATCTCGATCGGCTTGATCGAAGTAATGTTGACGTGATACTCTGACGACGTGCCGAGACTGAACCAATGACTGAAGTGCTTTCCGATTAGATCGTTCCAGAAGACCGCTTGCATCGTCTTGTTAATGTCGCCTGCTGGATAGGTCTGAGCGACGCCCGTCGTCGCAATGACTTCTTTGACCTCTTGCGTCACGTTCTCGCCATATTCAAGATCAAAGTTCTCGATGTCAACGAGTCGCTCTTTTGCGAGCGTCGGCTTATAATCGACGAGTTTGAAGTTCGCACCGCCCGTCTGCCATCTATTTGCGCCCCTGACGAATGCTTGCAGAACTCTCGAGTCGTCGCCGAAATACTCTGCATCACCGATCTCGCCCGCTGACCTCCATGCGTCTTTAACCATCGTCGCAAAATATTCTCTCTTAATTGACTGAGTCAACGATGCAGAGACGCCCGCACCACTCAGCGTGTGTGTGCCGTCTGTGACCTTCGCTGCCGAATCTATGAATATTTGTCTGGCGTTTGTCGTGCGCCAGTATTGCTTTTCAAAGACTCTCTTCGCTGCGAGCCAGTCAGCCCAATTGACGATCTTCAGAACGACAAGACGCTCGTCTGATGCTGTCTTCTTTGACAGAATGTCGTCAACGTAGCCTCTGAACATGCGAGTCGCATCAATGTAAATCTCGACTTGATCTCTCCTTGCGAAGACGCCGTCAGCGTGAGCCTTCTGGAAATAGAGCGTCGCATAAGAGGGCTCGTTCGCACGATATTCGAACCATGAGCCAGAAGGCGTCGTCTCTACGAATGAACCCGTCGGTGAGCCCGGATTCGCCGTTCTAGCCTTGAAGACAGGCAGACTGCTCAACCGAAGGTGTCACCCGCTTCTTGTGTGCGGTTGATCTCTGAAGCGACTTCGTGCGGGTCAGGGTTGATGATATAATATTTATTGTTGATCTCTTTGTGAATCACAGTTCCGCCACTGATGCCTTCAGACTCAGGGTTGAACGTTGACTCGAATGTCATGAGCCCGCCAGTGCTCTCTCTTATGATGTCGTCGTTCGTTCTGAAGCCTCTGCCTGCGAACAGATTGCCAAACTCTTCGCCATAGTTGGTTGACAGACCGATCACAGTGCCTGCCGCTGCACCGATACCAGCGCCGATCGCAGTTCCTAAGCCCGGCACGATTGAGCCGATGGTCGCACCCAAAAGAGCGCCACCGCCGGCAGACTCGAGCGTTGACATCAACTTTTGCTCGCCTGTCAACTTCTCTTCAGAGAGTGCTTGCGACGTCAAGATGCCTGCTCCAAGCAGAAGACCGCCACCCGCAGCGCCTGCGCCCTTTGCTATCTTTCCGACCATGCCAGCGCCTTTGCCACCTGAGCCCGGCAATTGAGTGAAGTTCGACAGTGCGCCTGTTCCCGCAGCGCCTTTGCCACCTGAGCCCGGCAATTGAGTGAAGTTCGACAGTGCGCCTGTTCCCGCAGCGCCTTTGCTCGCTGCGCCGATGCCTTGAATTGCCTTCGTGAAGGCTTGAATCTGCGGAATCAGTTTGATCAGATTGCCGATTGCGCTTGCGCCCTCGAGCCCCATTGCAATCATTGCAAGTTTTGACTCTGTCGATGCTCGCTCGGCGTCACGAGTCGCCTGTTCATATGCCTTCTGAGCCTCGGCAGCCTCTTCGCTTGCGGGTCCGAAGGCAGCCAGAGCCCTCGCACGATCCTCTTCAGCCTCTTTGACGTTGCGTGCAGCGTCGCTGAGTCGCAACTGCATGACGTTGTATTTTGTATAAAGCGACGTCAAGTCACTCGCTGCTCTGCCGACTCTGTTCAGAACTCTCTCGAAGGCGACAAGACTGCGATTGCTGACTTCAAAAGACATGCGAGTCAACTGAGCCTCGTCACGAATCGCCTTGAACTCTTTGCGAATTTGATCACCAGCAGACTCGACGACTTGCGTCGCTCTGTTCTCTGCCGAAATTATAACCGATGCTTCTGCACGAATTGAAGCAAGTGCGCTCACTTCTTTCCAAACACCTTATCATTCGGATGCTCTTTTTGGTAAAAGTGAACTATTGAGTCGAGATCGAACATTGACAACTTGCGTCGCTCAGACGGTTGAAGGCCGAGCCTCGTCAGGCAGAAGTAGATTGACTTTGCTCGGACTTGTCTGCGGTGTTGATGCCTTTTTGCTTCAGTGCTAAAAAATCCTCGTCGCTCACAAAGTTCAGTTCAGTCCACATCGCACGAAGAGCAGTCGATTCGTATGCCGGCAGACTGCGCAACTGCTCGAGCGTCAACTTCGGCTCGAGAAGCGACTTATAGAGACGCTGAGCCCATAGTTCTTGATCGTTCGTGATGGTCTTGCCTGTCTTGTCAACCGTCTTCGACTTCGCTCTGCAATCCTCTTCGTCTGCGATTGAAAGTTCTCGCATCCTGAACTTCTGCGATCTCTTCAGGTGCTTCAGCGTGAACTCGATCTCTTCTGGCTCAAATAAGTTCGTCATGACGGCAGAAGCGCACTTGACCAACAATAAAAAGATAACGAAGTGAAAAAAGGGAGGGTTAGATCACTTGGAATGTGCCATGCTTCCACTGAAGCATCTTCTTGACCATGCCGTCAAAAGGTCGCTCGATCGGCACGTCGTCATATGCGCTCGAGTTGAACAGATACCTGTCTGCCCCGAAGTTGATCTCGACGTTGACTGCGGTTGCGTTGTCACCCTTGTCGATGTCAGTTTGCTCAGCGCCTGTCGAGTATCTTGTGATCTGCCCCTTGCATGTCCTGCGACCTCTGACAATGTCGTTCAGAGTGCCATCGCTGACAGGCTGTCTGAATAACTGTTGCTCGAATGTCCAAGACCAATCTTGGTATTGAGTCACTGATGCGCCGTTGATCTTCAGCGTCACATCTTGCCACGTCAAGACGTCGTCGTCGTTGCCTGCGCCTGTCGTGTAAGTGTATGTGGGCGTGTCAGACTCGGTATAGAGCGTATCCAAGCTCCATATCTCAGCAGTCCACGTGACTTTATCTTCGTCTTCTGAGAGTTGACCAGACGCTGTCAGTCTGCGAATGTAGCATCCGACATGACGTTCATAGATCGTGTTTGGCGAGCCCTGACGCATCGCAACGAGCGAGAATGTGTTGTCGCTGTCAATGAAAGTCTTGAGCCAGAGTTTGCCGTTCAGCGCAGACGGATTCAACTGAATCGTGCAAACAGGCTTCGGAATACCCTTGCGATAATTGACATTATCTCTTGAGCCAGACTTCGCTTGATCTTTGTTGCTCGGCGTCGGATTGAAGCGATAATTCGCATGATGCGCAAGTGGTTTGAATGCAGCGAACGCTTGAGTCGCACCTTTGACAGACTCTTGCACCCACCAGAGAGACGTTTCCCAACCATGAAGATTCGGCATAGACTAATGAACAGACAAAAGAAGTGAAGAAAAAGAACTATTAGCGTTCAGCGTAGCCGGTGTATAGTTTGCATTCGACGTCGATCTGAATGCCGTCAAAACTCTTGCGAACGCCCGCTTCCTGAATCTCTATCATTTGACCGATCGTCGGCATCTGAAGTTTGACAAGAGGATTCGATTCTGCATTGATGTTCTGCTTGGTTTCGTCGGGATCGGTCAACTGTGGATAAGAGTTCAGAATCTCCCTAATGCGCTTGTCGAAGTGGTCAAGTTGCTTCTCTGTCTCTGCCAGAGTGTTTGCTTCTGCGACGACGATCACCACGAACTTGACGACGTGCTCTTGCTGGCTGACGACGCCATCACGAAGAGCCCCTCTCGGAATGACGACGGGGTGATATTGGTCATGGTTCGTGACGTAGGCAAACGGCATCGAATGCCCTTTGATGCGCTCAGGTCTGCCGACAAAAATCTCTCGAAGTTGCTTGTCTTCGTCTGTCTGCTCGTCAGGCTTCTCGCTGTATAGGTCTTTGTATGCCTTCAGAATCTTGACGATGCGCTCTTTGAGTTCTTGATTATCGACTTCGATGCTTCGTGTCGGCTTGGGATCTGTTGACATGCGCCCGATCAGCCATTGCCAACAAGTGAATTATAAGTTCTTTGCAGAATATTCACGATTCCGCCCCTTGAAGCATCGAGTGCTCTGCGCCTGAAGTATGCGCCCCTTGTTCCCGGATGCCTGACCTGTTTTGCGAATCTAGGTCTGCCGTCAGCGCCGAACCATCGCAAGTATTTTCTCGTTCTGGCTTGAATGATGTGCGGTCTAGTCGGCAGATCGACATAAAGACCATAGCCGGCAGTCGTCATGATAATCGCTTCCATCGCATGAACAATGACGGTGACTGACGCTCGCAGTCTGCCGGTCTTGACGGGAATAATAATCCGAATGCGGGCGGCGATATACTCTGCGATCTCTGGCAAGGCTTCCGGCACGAATCGCTCTGTCGCTTTTCTCAGAATGACGATCTTGACGTCATAGTCTTTGGTATTGACATCGACTTTCCAGCCTTTAATCAAACAGGAGCACCGAACAGTTTCAAGAAGTGCTCCCATGCAGATAATACTTTTGGCGGTTGAACCTGTTTGTCTGTCTTTGCGAACGTCTTTAAGAACTCGAGCATCTGTGCGCCGTCGTCGGGATTGACGAACTCTGTCGGATGCCAAGACAGAGCGCCGATGTAGCCTTTCGACCATGCTTGGCGCAGAAGTTCTTTTCCCACTGTCAGATCGTTCAGACGTCTTGCCTGCTGAGTCTGCGAATGCGGATAGCCGAACTCGCCAATGATGCAAGGCTTGCCGGCAAAGTCGCTCTTCTGATAAGACGGCAGACTCGACGCTGACGTCATATAATAATGAAAGTCGCAAAAGTCCGTTCTGATCTTGCTTGCATACTTGACAGCGTTCTCTCTGCGCATCCACCCGATTGAAGCGTCGATATTTGCGCCGATTCTGATTGCATCAGTCACTCGCTTCAAGAACTCGACGGTCTGCGCTTCAGTCGTGATCGAATGCTGGTGAATCGGAAAGACGCCTTCAGGCTCGTTCATGACATCGATCGCAAATAGAGCAGGATGCCGAGCGACAGAGAAGAGAGTATGTTCAAGAGCCTGCAAGTAGTTGCCCGGCTTGACGATTATCTTGCGCATCGCTTCGACCTTAGCCTGACGCCATGCTTGATAGAACGGCAAGCGATTCGGCGGTAATGTCTTTGACGGTTCGTTCTTCGTTGTCCATGCGTCGAAGAGACAGAGATAAATCTTGATGCCATGACGCTGAGCGCAATCAAGCACCTTTTTCAGATTAGGCAGAAGAACGTCTTCGTCGAGCCCGACGACTCGCAGATCGCTGTCAAACTTGATGCCTTCGAGTTGCTCATGAAGCCAGACTCTGACGACGTCGATGCCACGAAGTTTGCTGAAGATCATGTCGATCACTGTCGCATCGTTCGCCATTAACGGCAGTTTTGTGATGTGCGGAACTCGAGCGAGTGCCACGTCAACAGGTGCGTCATGAGGCCAAGTCCACAGTTCAGAACCGAGCATCTGATTGAGCCCGATGTCGTTGCCATATGCACCGTTAAACCATGCCTGATTGACGCCTGTCAGAAATTTCATGCCGACGCCAGCCAGAGCGAACTATGATATAAGTTCAGTCACGTCGATAATGAACTCTCTGCTGACGTCAAGAAGCCCGTTGACGGTGTGCTCGAGTTGCACCTGACAGCGATAAACCTTCTGCGCATTCAGATCGTTCGCAAGCAAAGTATATTCAAACTGACCGGCGTTGCTGTCTGTGATTGTGCAGACGAACGACTTGACAGTGCCGTCTCTGTCTTTCATTTTGAGCGTGACCTGATTGAACAGGCTGATGTCCTTCTCGTCGCCCTGAGCGTTGATCGCTTGGAAGAGCAACTTCATGCCCTTCGTCGTCTTGCGAATCTGATAGCCTGTTCCGCCGGCGAGCACCGTCGCACCGACGACGTCTTGAATGCTGTCGAAATAGACCTTTAATCGCTGACTCTGAAGCGTCATGATCCACACCACCTGATTCGCTCGGTTGAGTTGTCCGATCGAGATACCGCCGAAGTTTGCCATGCGCTCATCAGTATCTCCCGAACCTATAGCGCAGAGTCCTGTTCGTGCCGGCAATCATGGCGACGGTTATCTTGCTTTTGTAAGGCGACCAATAGCCTGTAAAGTGAATCTTTTTCAAAGAGCGAGTGGTGTCAGTCGAATTGCGCTTGATGCCTCCTGTCGTGTCAGCAAGAGTGATGCCGTCGTAAATCTCGATCATGTCCTCAGTGTAGCCGTCAGCCGCATCCATCTGAACATATTTCTTGACGAGCAACTGATCGCCCGAGCGCATTGCACTGACGTCGATATATCCTTCGTAAATCTTATCCTTGTCAAATTCTATGACCTGAACTTCAACCGCACCATTGGTCACGACTGTTGAATTTCCGACTGTCTCTGGCATATACAGAGAACAGAAAAAGGGAAAAGAGAAAAAGAACTATTGAGTCGATGTCTTCTGCTTTTCGGCTTCTTTCGCCTGCTTGACCTTGTCTTTGATGGCGTCTCTGACCTCTTCGAGAATGTCAGTGACTTGCCCTAAGAAGACGGCGGTGTTCCACTGTTGCATATGCTTGCGCTCTTTTTCGACGTGCGACAAGACGTCAGTGATCCACTTCTCATTAACTAAGTATGTCGGCTCGGGCTCTGTCTTGTCACCCTTCGCCCATTCTTGCTTTTTCTCTGTCGTCTTGAAGATGTCGTTCGCAATGTTGAACCATCTGCGCATATCTGCGAGCGACTCAAGTGAATTGCTTGCTGCCGCCACGTAGGACAAGAAGACGCCGAAGAGCAGAGGCGGTGCTTTTTCCATCATGTCTTCATACTCTTTGACGCTGATCTGATTCGGCATTTTGACGTTGATCATGTCCTTCAGTGGTTCGCCTGTGACTTGCGTCATGACTCTTGTCAACGGTAGATCGACTTTGATGTCGTCGGTATTCATGCAAGCGCAGAAAAAGAACAATAATAAAAAGATGGTGACTTGACGACGTTAAGACGTCGGCGTCTGGTTGCCGTCAGTCACCGTCTTCATGGGGCGTGTTTTTGGAGCAGTCTTCGAGTCAGCGATGCACTTCTCGATCATTGCCTTGCGAGTCGTGATTGCATCCTGAACCGAAGTGATCTTCGCTGTCACCTGCTCGATTGGCACAGTATAGCCTTCGACTTTGCCACCGTTCAGATAACGCTCGATCTCGTTGCGCAAGTTCCAGAGTTCTTGCACTTGCGTCGGAATCAGACCGAGTGCTTCACGTAGAAAATCCTCTTCGATCTTGACGCTCATGTCTGGCACTTGCTTCGGCTTTGGTGTCTCTGCTTTTGCATCTGACATTAGTGCTCGCTATCTTGATCAAAGATAAAAGAGTGACGACTTGGCGATTAGACCAAGTTGACAGTGCCTGTCTTCACAGTGACGCCGTCTGCATACTTGACTCTGACTTTAAGTGCGTTGCCCGCTTCGTCAAGATAGAATCCGGCCATCGAAGCATCGAGGTCAGCGTCAGCGACTGCGCTGTTCGGCACTGTGATCATTGTTCTGCGAGACGAATCCCACTTGATGTAGTAACTCGCATTTGTGATGTCAGAGTTTCCACTGATGCCGAGTTTGCCTGCATATCTTGCAGTTTCGCCCAAGTGGAAATATGCAGAGAGCCCGCCGGCGTTGATGTTGACTATTGCGAAGACCGCATCTGCACTCGCTGAATTGATTGCAGTCGTGCCATTGTTCTGAACTGCGAAGTTCACTCTTGTCCAAGCATTATCGACGATCTCAAACTTCGGCGCTGAACCTCCATTGTTGCCGAGTTGCACTGTCATTGTGCCTGCGACACGATCGGCAGCCCTACCAACCCATGCTTCGCCGGCGTTAGCAGTTGCACTCGGGAAAATACCCAAGACTAGACGCTCGAAGAACTCTATTCTGCCCGCATTCGAGGCTGTTCCGCCCTGAACCTGCATTCGTTTGAGTGAAGCGGTGGCGGCTGCGTCTGTAGTCCATACTTCAAAGTATCCCGCCGATCCCGCTCTTGACTTTCCGCTAAGAATGAGCACAGTTCCGTTATTGTCAGTGCCACCTTTCAGGCGCATGAAGTCATTATCAACATTGCGAGAGATGCCATCAATGCCGAGATTCGTGATTATATTGCCGTTGGCGTTCAGAGTCGAGCCAAGAACTAGGTTGCTTACTGCACGACCGAGCAGATCGATCGCAAGCGATGTGCCGTTGATGCGAAGTGCGTCGCCTGCACCTGAACTCACAGCGAAATAATTGCCTGCTCTGTTCGCTGTGAAAGTGTATGTCTGATTGCCGTTTGTGATCAACTCCAGCAGAGCATTATCTGCGCCTGCTGCCGTCACTATCGAGACTTTCGGGTTGCCACTATTAGCCTGAACTGTGAGCACCGGCGTCGCCTTGTTTATGGTCAAGTCAAGGAATGATGTTGTCAGACTAGTCGAGAAGATCAGTCTATCTGCGCCACCTGTTCTAAGATAGAGGTTGTCGATTCCTGCATCTACACCGCCAAAGTAGATATGACCAGAGCCTGCGGGATCGTGTGCAATTATGCGAGTTCCGCCGGTAGATACTACACGAAGCGCACCGCCTGATGCGAGAAAGTTCGTGCCGGCTAAAGACGCACCTTTGAGAGTGTTACTGTTCAAGTCAAGAGAGGCGTTGGTGATGTCAATATCAACGACGTCGGCATCTGTGCCTACTTGAAGACGCTGAAGTGCAGCATTGAGCGCACCGTTTCGAGTCCTGACGTCGATGTTTGCGCCACCGCCGGCGTCGAAGCCGATATAACTCAAGGAAGAGATTCTCGAGATTATTGCGGTTGCGTTGACTAGATTCTGAGAATTAATATCCATCTGCGAGCCGAGTTTGAAGTTACTGACTGCGATCGCTTGCAGATTGTGACCAGTTGCAGAGAACGACGCAATGTTCACATTGTTGACTAAGAGATTGTGAGCCCCGCCGGTGGGCAGATTGTATGTGAGTGTAGTTCCGCCACCACGAGCGATATAATAATCGCCAGCGTTCGCTCCCATGCCCGCCTGACCGAATTTCAAATGAGCAAATTCAATGACTATCGGAACGCTGTCGCCGACTCTGTTCTGGTTGTCAAAATACAAAAATACCTCTCTTCCCGCTGTGACGCCGTTCTCTGTGGCAAACTGCACGTTCTTGACCGACTCAGTTCCGCCGAACTCTTGACCGAATCGAATATGCCCGCCGGCGATCTGCGAGATATTATAGCGAGCATAGTTTACCGTCTGATCAACAGTGCGATAAAGCACGAGTTCTGCAAGAGCGTCGTTGACAGGCAGAGTGCCACGAGTGGGACCGATGTCGATTGCTGTTCTAACGCTGTTGATGTAGGAATATAATGACAGTGAGCCGTCTGCAACATTGCCATTGAACAGTCTGGCGATCTCTGTTGACTCTGTCGAATTATAGAACCTGATTCCGTTTGTCTGTCTGAGTCGTATGTCATTACCGAATGACTGTGCAACTGAGAAGACATTGTTCTCGTCTTCATATGCTATCGACGCCGGCAGAAGAGCCTTGTTTGCGATTGTGATCTTTGTCGTTGTATGCGCTGCGATTTTTGCGTCAGTGACTGCATTGTTTGCAATAGTCAAGACGCCACCGTTTGACAGCGTCGCATCACCAGACATGGCGATCGAAGTCGCAACACCGCCGGCAGAGCCGACAAGAATGTTGCCACTTGCGAGCGTCGCAAGTTTCGAGTGAGCGATCGAGCCGTCTGGAAATGTCTGATTGGCTGTCCACGTCTGAGCCCTTTCGAGCAGAGCGACAGTGCCGTCAAAGTCTGGCATTGTCCATGTTCTCTGCTGAGTTATCGCATGATCGAAAATACCCTTGAATGCAGTTCCACTCTTGAAGTATAGATTCTGCTCAGTGCCGAGATTGCCTGTCGCTTCGCCGTTGGTTGAGCCTTCACCGGCCTTGTTCAGCGGAGTATAACCAAGCAGATCGAGTATGTCTGCGCCATTCAGACTGCCGAAATCTACCATCTATTAATCAAAGAAAAAGAAAAGAGGGAAAGTGCAAAAGAACTATTGACTGTCGGGTTGCGCCGGTGGCGGTTGATCTGCTGGTTTTGTCTTTTGCTGACTTCGTGCTCTTGACCGCATCTTTTGCGTGACAAAGAAGATGCCAATGACACCGCCTGCCAACGCAACGAACAGAGTTCTGATGTCTTGAACGATCGGGTTGTCTGGCGGAATCGCACCGAATGCGATTGCAAAGACCAGAATGACGATCGTTGCGACGACTGCGCCACCGCCTATGATGGTTAGCCAGCCGACTTCGTCTTGAAGTGCTTCAGGGAATTGACCTGACATGAGAAAAGCAAGGCAGAAGACTATGAAAAGAACGATTACTGTTTGCGCCCCTGCCAGACGCCGATCGACGCCATGACGCCCAAGCCTGCGAGAATCGTCAAGAGCATCGCTTGAACAAAAGCGTCAGATTGTGCTTGCGTTGCGTCGTTCTGAGCGAGCAGAACAAGAGCATCGCTTATCTTGTCGTCTGTGAGTCGCATCTGGTCATGTTCACGTCTGATCTCGGAGAGTTGCAGATCGATTGAAGAGCCTTGCGCAGATGCTGACGGCAATGCGGTGTCTGGTTGAACATTATTTTTGATGCCAAGACTCAGCAGAGTGCCGGCTATCAAGACTACTATGAACCCGAACGACGCTCTGCGGTCTATGACGATTCTGACCATTCTACCAGAAGTTTCGTCAATAGAATAAAAAGAAATATGGTTCTGGAACTTCTTTCCAGTTTTTAGTCGAGCGACTCTGTGCGCAGAGTCTGCGGCAGTTCGTCGTTCTTGATCTTCTTGACTTGCGGATAAGACGTATAGTCAAGATTGCCTGTCGTGCTTCTGCTCTTTGCATGAAGTTCGATTTTACCCATGCCGATCACGATGTTCCTGTTCCGACGTCATTGTTCTTGGCATTGTCTGTCGCATAACTGCTCGCATAGACGACGCCCTTTGTTCTTGACGTCGGCGTGACTTTGAACTTGCGCTTGATCGTTGCGAGGTCGCTGTCATATCTGCCCTCCCAATACTTAGCCATCGCCTCGTCACCTTTCCAGCCCTTATACAGCGAGACTGTGAGTTGATTGGCGAGCATCTTGACGCTGTCAGAGATGTCAGCAGAGTCAAGAGGCACGACGTTCGCAACGTCTTTCAGATCGTCGTCAACCTTCTGATTGACGTGATTGCCGAATTTGTTTATCATTTTGTCGTCTCTGCGATCGCTCTTGGGAATCTCTGCCATCTCCCGCACGTCTTCAAGAACGAAATAATCACCAGATGCCATCAGAGAACAGATGCAGAACTACGATAAAAAAGAAGAGTTGACGCCGTTAAGACGTCGGCGTCGGTGCTGGCACGTCTTCAGGCTTGATAAAGTTCTCGGGCTTGACAGTGAAGACCGCTTCACCGTCTTTGTGCAAGAACTGAGTCTTGCCGAACGCTCGCTTCTTGACCTCAGCGACGGCCTCTGGCGTGAAAGGAATGCTATATTCATAGCCGAGCAGAGTCTTGATCTGCGATGCGTCGTCGATCTTGTTTATCTCTTCCCTGCCGACTTCTTGACCGTTATGCGTTGTCCACCAGAGATAGACTTCAGCGTTGCCCGTCTCGCTGTCGATCACCCGTTCTCTGTAGATGTTGACAGGTCTGTCGTCTTGTGAGACTTCGGTGCTGAAGAGAACTCGTGACTTTTTGCCCTTCGACTCGGTCTTGCTGGCGTCAGACGCCGGCGCAGTCTTGTCGTTCTTCTTGTCTTTTGATGCTTCTTTTGGAGGCATGAATGCGAGCGTCAAGACTCATGATAAAAGGTTTCTGAATTGAAAAAGAGAAAAGAGGTTGACGGCTCGCTCTTATGAAGCGATACCTGTCAGTTTCTGGATTGCGCCGTTCTGCGCCTTGTAAGGCAGAACCCACTCTTTGACCATCCAGCCAGAGTAGCCGACAACGTCTTCGTCGTAGGCTGCAACGACTGTGGGTCCACGTCCGAGCCAGACAGCATCTCTCGAGCCAATGATTGCGATGGTCGCAGTCAAGGCTTGATCGACTGTCACTGGCGGAAGCCCGGTTATGGTGAACCTGTCGCCAAGCAGATTGCCCGGCAGACCCTGAGCACCGCCACCCCTGATGAATGAGTTCATTGACAGACGTGCAGCGACCTTGTCGTGCATCGCCATATAGTCAACGTTGAATCCGTTGCCTCTTATGGCGGTCACCCTCGGCTGAATGTCTGCCGTTGGATCGTTCGTCGATGTGTCTGTGCCGGCGTTCAGCGTTCCCCAATTGTTGCCACCTGTGGCGTCGGCAGTCTCGAGTTCTGTCTTTATCTGGTCGTTGAGCAGTCTCTGCATATCCCGCAGAGCCCTGTCTTGCCTCAGAGCCATCGTGTTATGGAATCCCATAAGACGAGCCTCTTCAGACTCGGCAAGGTGCGCAACGTTCTTCCAGAGAGTCTTGACTGTCCTTGTCTCGCTGTGAGTCACGAGTTGCGGTGACTTCAGTTCAGGCACTTTCGCTTGAACAGAGCCCTCGGTGAACTCGTCAACAGTGAGGACAAGGTTCGGCGCTGGCACGATAGTCACGACGCTCTGCAACAGATAGTTCCGAGTCTGAAGACCGAGAACCCTGTCGAGAATGTTCTGCGACTTCGTTGCGTCGATCGTCTGGGTATTGACGATCGTTGCGTATGAGGACTTATACCTCTTATACGCTTCTTTCATGCCGTAGCGCCTGACGTCGTCTCTCATTTCCTCGATTCTCTGCCCCCACGAGTCGAAATAGCGGGCTTCCATGGCGACCGGAACGCCCGTTCTTTCGTCTCTTTTCATTGCGTAGGCAGCGATTGGTTGCTCTCTGTCTGGTGCGCCCTTGTAGTCTCTGAAGACGATGTTCTCTTGCGCGTAACCTTCGACTTCACCCGGCACGAACCAGACCTTGCCTTTTGTCGCTTCGCCGTATTTGTTGGCAACGAAGCGAGAGTTTTCGTTCGCATAGCGTTCGACAACCTGTATGCTGCCAACGTCAACGGCTGAGTCGAATGACTGTCTGCCGATCAAAACTTTGGCCATCTCTATGCGTCAACCTCCACCACGATCAGGTCGTCAGCCGCAGCGTCGCTCGCAGCATAGTCATCGTCAGATTCCTTCTTGACATAGAAGCCGGCGTCCCGCCAGTATTCGTTTTGCACAGCCTGAACTTCAGCCTGCGAATACGCACTGCCGATCGTCTGCTTTGTCTTCTGAATGACCTTGCTTGCGTTGTTAATGAAGCAACGCTTGTTAGGCTTGATTACACCGCCTGCCTTCGAGACGACTCTGCCCTTCTTCAAGACGGCATAATACTTTGTGCCGCCGAAGTCGTTGAACATAGCCGTCGAAGCGTCTTTGCCAGCGAGTGCATACATGATGGGTCCGTCATGCGTGTCAAGCGCCTTCTGAATGTCGCCTGACGCATCGAACGATACTGGATCGCCCGGTGCGATCGTCTCGTTAGCCTTCAGTTTCCTGTAAATAATCACAGGAGCAGGCGCTTCAGTTGTCACTATTGCGCCAAGACCCATTAGAACCAGCCCTCCCTTCTGAGCGTGTCAACGGTCAGGTCTTCTGCGCCTGACTTTGCAGACGCTGTCGCAATGACCTCTCTGCCGGCCTTCTGCAATGGACTCATGGACTGCTTTTCATAGGATTCGATCCTACTCGAATATGCCTTCACAGTGACAAGTTCCCTGTCGAGAATTGCCCTGTCTAGTTTCGCAAGCGCAGCCTTCTCGGCGTCTGCATCCTTCTGCGCCAGAATCTTGCTTGCGACTTTCAACTTGACGATCTCTTCAGCGATGCGAGCCTTTTCGTCTGACTCCATCTTTGCGAACTTGCTCTCGAGGTCTTTGAGCCTGCCGTCAATCTGTTCCTTCTCAGACTGCGCAGTCTTCAATTTCTGCTCGAGGTCGGCATTCTTGTCGTTGGCTGTCTTCAGTTGGGCTGTCAACTGAGCAACCTGAGTCTTCAATTGCTCAGCCTCGGCGTTAGAATCGTTACCTGCCATACCTGAAGACGATTGCCCCTTGGCGATGCTAAGAGAACTTTTGCACTTTGCGCACTTGCCACCGCAACTGCACGAAGCGAACGAAGTTCTCTGCTCAAAGTCCTTCGCCTTTGCATGAGCGACAGACATCAGTTTGTTCATGCACTCGCCTTCAGTGCCTTCGCACGTCTGACGCATGAACGCTGACATCGTGCCGAATGCAGGCTCTTGAACTCTCGCAAGGTGAAGACCGTGCCATGCGCCAGTGTAGAGAATCGAGCCATCTCTGAAGACTTGCGCTTGACCTGTGATGCCCGGCGAGACATAGATCGCTTTTCCCGCAAGAAGTTCATTCCAGACGTCGTCATTGGTAATCTTGACGATCGCATAAGCCTGTTTGCGACTGTGATCCATGCCTGTCTTGACGATGTTGCCGACTCTGTATTTCTCCTGTTCACGAAGCACCTGATCGACTGGCATGTCCTCTTCTGCGCCGAAGTGATCGAGATTCGGCGTCGAGATGTAAGGCTGATTTATGAAAGTCTCAAGATAGGGCTCGATGTTCCAATAAGGCACTCGCCAGCCGTTCGAGTTCCAAGAGCCGTCGAGCAGGAAGAATTTTGCGAATCGCTCTTTGCCTTCAGTGTAGAGTTCACACTGTGCAAAAGATGCGATGTCTTTGCGCTCAGTCACAGAAGCAAGAAAAGAAAAGAGAGATAATGGAACTATTGAGGCTCTTTTAAGAATGCAGACCTGCCGTCGATGTAAAAGACAGTGCCGAGCATCAGATTCACGACTTGGTCTTCAAACAGAGTCGTCTTGACGCCCTGTTGCATCTGATAAACGACGTGCTCTGGCGTGTCTTCGATCCCTGCTATCTGACGCATCTGCGACGGCTTTGCGCCCTTGAGCATTGCCATCGGCAAGTCGAACGTCAGATCATTGATTTTGATCTGCATCAGGCTTCGCCTTTTCTTGATTCTCTGACTCGACGAGTTCTGCTGCGGTCTTCTTGACGTCGGGATAATAGATGTGCGTCTCGACTTCTGCATTGTCGTCAAAGTCCTTGAACGTCGTCTTCTCGATCTCTTTGTCAAGAACTGCGAGTTCGCCGGCGACCTTGACTGCAAGATGGAAGGGCTTTGACAGGTTCAGAACGTCTTTCAGGTAACGCTTGGCTTCTGCGATCGTGTTTTCCTTCGACAGAGTCAGATCGAAGTTTGCATCTTTTGCGGTTTTAACCTTGAGCGTTAATGTGCTCATGGACTGCGATGACGCTGTCAACTATATCAATTGTTTCCATTGAAAAAACAGCAGTCTGAATCGCTTCGACATCGACTTCGCTCTGCTTTTTGCCGGTTGACAGAATGCGCTCGCCTGTCTCTATGAAGACATACCAGCAACGACAATTCGGGTGAAGTGGTATCTCTGGCATGATGTCTTCGTCGTCGGGTAGTTCGTATATCTCGCCTTCATGCGACTCGCAGATCGGGCAGACTCTGTCGTCCTCTTCCGTATTGAAGATAACTTCACCGCCGAATGCAAAGTCGCCAAGAGGTATGCTCGGCAGAATCGGCACTATTGGCACGAAGCCGGCTTTTGTGCGTCTGTCCGGGCTTCGAGTTCTCTGAAGAGTCTTGACGTCAACGACAGGCACGACGACGCCAGCAACGACGTCGTCAGGCTCTTGCACAGTCAACTCTCTGCTCTGATGCGGTGTGAACTGCTCGCTGTTTGACACTTGCACTCTATAGATGCCCGGCTTGAAGTCTCGAGTGCCGATCAAGATTGCGAAGCCTGCTTGATTCGACGCTATCTTCTGCGGTGGATAGACTTCGATGCCGGACTCGTCGAGCACTCGCAAGAAGATCGCATCGACAGTCAGAAGTCTGCCGAACTCGTCAAGAAAAGACGTCTGAACCTGAACGTTTTTGCCCCGCTTCTGAACATCAGGCACTAGACTCAGACGAACAGTCGCAGGTCGAACTCGATTCGAGTTGTCGAGGTTCTCTGAACGTTCCAGAAAAGAAGGCATTACGATTCTTCGACTTGTGCAGTCTTATCACCGATTTTGACGGTATATTTCCTTTTGCTGGCGGTGCTGGATTGCTGAGGTCTTTTGCGATCTCGCTCATTATCGTCTTGCTGTTCTGCGCCATCTTGAACGCCTTGTCGAACGTTGTCACCTTGAGCCTTCGATCCGCTTCCGTTTCCAGAGTCAGCCAGTTCTCCATCAGTGGCATTGTTCTTGTTCTGCATCTGCTCGTTTATCATGTTTTCCTTGCGTTGCTTCTCTGCGATGGCTCTTGGCGTGACCTCTTCTGAGCCAAGCACTTCGTTCGCCTTCTGAATATCCCAGACGCCAGCCTGCACGAGTGCGACCAGAGCGTCTGCGAGATCGACAAACTCTGCAACCTTTGCCTGATTGAAGACTCTCTTGACTCTGAACGGCAACTTCTCTTCTTGTTGCATCGCATTATAGGAGTCGTCGAGCGACGGCAAGTCTGACATCTCTGACAGCAGACTCGGCTTGCGCTCTGCTGCGGTCTGAGTCTGTTCTTCAGGCTTCTTGACGTCAGGCTTTTGCAGAGACGACAGAGTCTCTGGCTTGTCAGTCTGCAAAGGCTCAGGCGTGAACAGTTCAGGCTTGCTCTTCAGCAGATAGCGCACTAGCGGGTCATAATGCTGTTCTTGCATGATGCCGGTGAGCCATTCCTGATCTTTGCTGATGACGCCGTTCAAGAACTGAGTCGCTGCGGTGATTGCTGTCGCTCTGTTCGCAATGCCTTCGCTCTGAACCATCCATTGCGGAACGTGCAGAGCCTTGAAGACTCGTTGCTCCATTGCGTCTGCTGCCTTGACGAGCCCGTCAAAGTTCGGCTTCAAGTCGATCGGCGTCGCTGTGACGGCTTCGTTGTAACCGATAAACTTGCCCGCTCTTATCGCATCAATGAAAGCCTTGATTTTATTCAGTGCTTCGTCGGCGTCAAGACCTTCGGTGTTGATCTGAAATAGAATGCTGGCAAGCCATGCGCTCTTGAAAATCTCTTTGAAGTCCTCTTCAAAGACAACGTTCAAGCCCTCTGCAATATCGACGGCAGTCTCGAGCGCAGAATAACCGTAATACTCGGTATGTGGCGACAGTTGCAGGTCTTGATAAGCGCCGTATATCATGGCAGACTTGTCGAGCCCTTGACCGTCGAGAATGACGCCTTCGAACCGCATGTTCTCCAAGTCATTGCAGACGACGTCACCCATGCGCCGAGAGTTCACAGGCTTCAGACCTATTAGTTCTTCAGAGAACTCGTCTTTGAAGAACTTGACGACAATTGCTCTGCCGAACGTCAAGCCCTGCCAATAGAATGTTCGCATCGCTTCGACTGTCTTCAGTCTGCGATCGATCTCGTCAATGGTCATGAGCAGACGCTGGTATTGTTGCGTCTTTTGCTTGACGAGTTCGGCCTTCTGTTGCTCGTTCTTTCCGAGCGTCTCTTCCGCCGGCAGTTCAATGACAAGTTCAGAGCCCTTGCTGAAGACGAAGAACTCTCTGACAGCGAGTGCAGCCCTTATCGCCCAATTGCGACGAACGCCGGCTTCAAACTTTTGCAGTTTGCCGTCGCTGTAGGGATTCTGCACATAGTTCGCCATGCGAATTTTACGATAGAGTGTCACTCTGTTGACTCTCTTCGAGCCTTTCGACTGCTGGAATTGAACCGCACCATAAGACGCTCTGCCTGACGGTGACTCTGGCGTGAAGACCTTCATGCCCTTGAAGACAAGATTGTCTCTGTCTATGCTCGGCAGATACTTCGAGAAGTCGGCTTGATAAGCAACAGGAATCGCCTTGCGCTTCTGCGGTGTCGCAGTCGCCGGCAGATCACCGCCTTGCTGTGAACTCATGACAAGATTGATCGAGAACTATTGAACAAAAGAACGATCAGCAGGCAAGAACCGGCGAAGGAAACTTGCCTGCCGTCGTTCGCTTGAGTTGGTCACACAAGCCAGCCTTCCCGAGTCTGAACAAGGCAAAGGCTGAGAAGACGTTCGCACCTGTTCAGTGCTCCCGCCATCCCTCGATCTGCGAACGTTGAATCGACATTTAAGTCCTATGTATTGAAAAGGCGTCAGTATATGTCGCCAGAGACGACGTGCGCTTGCCTGATGTGAATGCCCTTTCGGCGCAGTTCTTTGAAGTGATCGAGTTCTGGCGTCTGGTAGCCTGTCTTAACGGGCGAGCCTTTTGAGTAGCCTGCGGGCTTGCTCTTGCCTTTCAGCATGAACTTCAGACAAGAGTGAACCGACAATTCCCAAGAGTGCGCCATGTCGTTATGTTTGCCGGGCGGGTGATAGAATTTGTTGATGCCCTCTTTGCTCGACGGCTCGAATTGCTCTCTGCGCAGTTCGTCAATGACGTCTTTGACCATTGCTCGAAGATCGTCGTCGCTGATTGCGTCAAGACTCGGGAACGCATAGCCTGAGCGCATTATGAACAAGCCGTCTTCTTTGAGCATCTGTTTGTTTATGTCGCTGAACGGCACTTTTTCGACCTTCTCTTTGCCCTTCTTTGCGACAAGAATGTCAGTGAATGTGCGCTCGTTCGTGTAGTCGATCGATATGTGAAACGGCGGGTAAACCTTGAAGAGCCCTTCTCGCCATTGACGCTTTTTGTCATAGTATCCGTTCTCGAGAATGTTCAAGACTTCAGTGTATGCGACGCCGGTGATCTTGCGCAGAGTTCTCAGTCGTGGCATTTGGCTGAAGGTTGACATCTCGTGAACGACGATGCCGAAAAAGTCATGAGCAGATGCAGGATCGATGCCGTAGAGGTAATACATGCTCAGTCTTCCCGAGCGTGTCTGATAAGAGCAACGATATAAAGAATAGCCTCGATAATCTGCCCGAGTTCGATCGTCACTTCTTTGCTATCTCCCAAAACTTAGCGAGCCCTTCTGGCGTGAACCGCAGAAGACAATCCATCGCTTCAGGTGTGCCTTGCTTGCGCATGTTCTTCAGATCGTCTGGCTTTATGACGACGCCGTCAAGTCTGACAGTGCCGTCGTGAATTTACCAACTGATGTCAAAGTCTTCACTCTTGAACATATCCTTGGTATACCACGTATTAGACGCCGACAAGAACTCGCATCCGTAGTATTGACCGAACATCGCACCGAGTTCGATGCGCTGAGCGTCGATAAACTCTTGCGTTATGATGCCGGCTTCGACTGCTGGCACGTAGTCGATTAACTTGACGTCGAACATGGTCGCAATATCAGCGACGTCAATCTTGTCGCCGAGTTGCTTGCGTTGCCACTTTTCGTATATCTCCCAGACCTTGCCTCTCTGACCTCTTGGCGGTGACTCGATGTTGATCGAGCCCATTGTGTTTGCAAGTCTCGAAAAGGCAGCAGAGAAAAGACCAGAGTCGTCAACCTGACTGACCGCTGCGACGTCTGACATATGGATATGCGCAACTTCTTTCCATGACCAGACGCTTGACTCTTTGGGTCCGAGTCCGATAATCCTCGTCGGTCTGTTCGGGTTGTCAGGGTTGTGAATGAAGAGAGTGCCGACCTTCGTGACTTCGTCTCTGGTCAAGAGGTCGGTGTGCTTCGTGATCAAAAAGGGGCGGTATCTCTGCGAGCCGAGAATCATTTTGCGCAGAGTGTATAGGTGCTCTTTTGCATGTTGCAGAGACTGTGCTATGATAAGAATGTCCTTGCCTCTGCATCGAGTGAGCGCCAGTTGAAAGTCGTGCATCAGAGAGATCGTCGTGAAGCCGATCTTCTGCGACTTGACAGTCAAGCAATACTGATGCCTGAGTAGGTCGAGCCAACGGTTGTATTGGTAGGCAGCGAGTTTATAGACGGGCTCGCCAGTGCGAGGATGCTGAAGCAAGCCAAGATCCTCATAGAATAACTGCGGGTCAAGGTCAACTTCGACCTTCTGCGCTTCTGGCGTGTAAGTGCCGAATCGCCATTGCAGATCGTCGAGCGACCTGTTGACGTCGTCAACGAGCCTTTTGAGTTTGATGTTGCCCAGATACCCTCGCCTCTAGTTCTTTTGTCAGCGTCTCGACTCTCTGCTGAAGAGCCTTGACAGCGTGAACCGTCGAGCCTTCTTGCAAGAGGTTGAATCTTGTCTGTTCGATGTCCTTCAGTATGTTCATTGCGTTCAGGCGGTCACGTCTTGAAGCACCGCCATCGTTCACAATGAACCATGCTTCACGAGCAATCTGATCGAGCGTGTCAAGTTGTCTCTGGTAGAAATACGGCAGAGTGTCCTTCGCCAAGTCGTCAATGAACTTCTTGCCCTTGCGCATCATGAACCGCAAGTCTCGAGAGACAGTCGGCTGGCTAATGTTCGGATAGCGCAGAGTCTTGTCAGTCTCGCTGACGGTGAGACTCTTCAGTGCTTCTGCGATCTCGCTCTCTGTCAACTGCTGAAGATGCAGAGCCCAGACGTCACGACGTCGCTGTTCGATCTTAGCCTGACCTGTCATTCAGATTTATTCACTTTTTCCTCTTGGATGCGCTCTTGCGCTTATTCAGATCAGAAGATGCCGACGGTTGCTTTTTGGAACTATTGACCTGCGGTGCATCCTTCTTGCCGAATAGACCGATGTATTTGCGATAATATTCGACGATCGCCATGAATGCGCTCTCTTTGTCAGGCTTCGACTCTGCCTTCTGGCATAGGTCAAGAGTCTCGTTCACAGTGCTCAGATTGCTCTCTTGCATCTTGAGCATGAACATGAATGACTTCTTTGGCTTTGCAGAATCCTGGCGGGTTACTTTGGGCTTCTTGCTCTGAGCGACAGATGCCCCGCCTTTAGGATACATGAGCCCGTTCAACTTGTCACGACTCATATGCAGACGCTCTGCAAGTTTGTCATAGCCGACCTTCTGCTGAAGTTTGACCATCAGGCTCGCAAGTTTCAAGGGTATAAACTCGCCATGCGTGGCGTTCAATGTGAACATCAGAGTCTTCGCTTCGTCGTCGGACATCTCTTTTTCAACGACAGGCACTCTCGGGAACTTCTGACGGTTCTTTTCATGCTGACAGGCTCGCCATCTCCATTCGCCGTTGACAGCGCACAGATGCTGACCGGTTATGATGTCGCACTTGCAAGGTCTGCATAGAATAGGCGACACCATGCCAGCGACTGCGATCTCGTTCACGAGCGCATCAAATTGTTCAGAGTTCATGGCGTTCGGGTTGTCTCTGTCTTCGTGAATCAATGAAGGCAGAACCCATCGAATTTGATATTCTTCAGCCGTTTGATTAGCCATTGCTGACGGCTGGCTCTGTGACCTACGATTTAAGGTTGATGGCTTGATAAGTGTCGTCAGCCCATCATCGATAACTCAGGGCTGATTTTTTCGCTCGAGCGCCGATTTCCACTTGAGCACTCTTGACGGGCTTGACGTCGAGCCCGACTGACAGCAGTCAACATCGGCAAACCAATTGCTGAAGAGTGCTCGCTTGAATTTGATAAAGATTGCGAATTGAAAAAAGGCGGGAGTGAGCAGAGTGGTGCGACGCCGTTCAAGTTGGTCACACAAGATCAGCATCGACTTTCAAGGGCTCTGCTCGCTCTTCGATGCAAAACTGTGCGACATCGGCTTTAAGGGGAACGGCACAAGCCTATAGAAAAAAGGTCAAGTTCTGGCTGACAAGAGCATCAGACCAGAGTCGTCGTCTTCTTTCGGCGGGTAGCCAGAGGCCATAACCTTCTTACACTTCGGACACTTGAACGACATCTTGCCGTTCTTGCCATTGACTTCGAGCCAGCAGTCATTGCAGACGTCAGCCTTGCAGTTGTCGCAATGAAGAGTATTTTGAAGCCAGCGTCTGCGCTTGCACTCTTGACAGTTTGCGAACCCTATCGGGTGATCGTAAGGGTTTTTGCTCTTCGGCATTATGTCTCACTTGGCTTCTCATAGATATAATAGGTCTTTTCTTGCGCAAGGATTGCGATCTGTCTAATTATCGCTGCGACCAATTCAGGCGACTTGAACAGTTCGTCGAAGTCTTCTCTCTTGATTAGGGCTCTCTGGCTGACGACAAGGTCATAAACTCTCGGCGGTGCTTTTTTGATCATGTCTTTCAAGCCGTCGAACTGCTTGCTTGACATCTTCTGAAGCATCGTCAGATTATACTTGGCAGATGCGCAGAACTCTTTTTCAAAGCCGAAGTCGTTCAGCATGTCGAATCGCTTCTTGATGTTGGGATCGACGAATCCCTTGCCGACGAACTTCATGCCGGCAGAGCCGACGAAGGGATTGAACTTCGTCATGACTGCGATCGATTCGACATACTTCTTTGACTGCATCGGCAAAGTCTCTTTGAGCAGTCTGACGCCAAGACCGATGCCTCTGAACTTCGGCACGACGACGACTCGTGACAGGTTGGCAAAGTTCTTGTTCAACTCTTCGACCTCGATCTTGCGCCCGAAGTATCTGTTGCGAGCCATCGAGTCACGAGCAGGCACTGAATAGGTGCATCCAGCAATGACTTCACCGTTCAGCGTTGCGATGTAAATCTCTTGGATGCCGAAGGGCGTCTTGTCTCTATAGTGAAAAGCCTCGAGCCTTGACCATTCTTCACGAGTGCCTTTGTGAATCTCTATGTTGTCCATGAGCGAGCATCTGTTCTGAAGCGACTGACCGAGATAAGCGACGTCAGCCTCTCTGCCGTAGTGCTTGCGCACGAGCACAGAAGGCGACAGGTCACGAATGAGATCGTCGTGCGCTGTTGCGACAATGAGCGTCAACTTCTTGCGACGTGCAATCTTTTGCAGAGTGAATGCAACCGCCTTCGCTGTCTCTCTGTCGAGCACTGAGCAGAACTCGTCGAAGATCAAGACTTGCTTCTTTTGGTCGAGCATCTTCGCAATCTTATAGCGATATTTCTGCCCGTCTGACAACTCTGCATATTTGCGCAAAAACAAATAGGCGTCGTTCATGCCAGCATAAGACAAGAACGTGATTGCCTCTTCAGTGCTCTCGCCGATGGATTCAATGACGATGCTCTGCGGATCGATGCGCAAGTCTGAATCGACTGCAATCTCGCCGAACAGACTTTTCTTCTGGCTGACTTCAGACGTCACCTTGCGCAACAGAAGGCTCTTGCCACCGCCCGAGTCACCTGTCAGATAAACGATGTCACCCGGGCGAATGTCGATCTCAAAGTTCTTCAAGACGTCGAAGGGCTTGTCGTCTTCAAGACCTAGCCCGAAGGCTTCTGCGACTTCAAAGACTCGCAGACTCTGCGCTGTCTTCGTCTGAAAAGAGATGTCTATCTTGTCAAATAGCATGAGCCGACGCCAGCGACCAGACTCTCAAAGTTGATTGATTGATCAGTTGCCTTTGACGTGAATGCCTCTGTCGTCGCAATGCTTTTTCGCTGCCATCCAATTGCGATCGAGCACTTCAAGACGCTGTTTGAAAAGCGTCGGCGGAAAATGCTTGCGCACCTGACCGTTCGCTTCGTTGACGACTTCAAGCCAGACGCCGGCTCGCTTATTGTCAACCTTTGCGTCGTGACGATGCGCTTCGCTGTTGATGCAAACAAAATCCCAAGTGCCAGCCCGCTCGCCTGTTGCATACATGACGTCTTGAAGCGTGTACTCTTTGCAGTCGGGGCATTTGATCTCGAGCACATTCCACTTCCAAGCCTCTTGACGTGCCATCTTGAGCAAGTCTGACATCGAGCGAACGTCTTCTTGAAATTTGGTGATGGCTTTTGTCGTGATGCGATAGACAGGTTTGACGTCAAGAAAATTGTCGCAGAAATACTTATTCGACGTCAGACCAATGATCGCAGCAGACGTGAATCGCATTCTCGGGTGAAGCGTGTTCCGTCTGTCATAGTGACGATCCCAACTGACATATTCATTGAAGAACAGGTCGCCAATGAACTGCATGAACTCGCTGAATGCTTCGGTGTCTGCAAAGAAAATATTCCAGTTCCTTTTTTCAACGGTCTTCGAGCCGTCTTCGTGAATCACTTCGTCAGTCTCTGTGCGCAGTTCTTCGATCTGATTTTGAAAAGCCTTGACGCCCGCAAGACATAGAGCGATCAAGAAGTTGCGCTCGTCTGCAAAAGGCTTCGATGGACTTATGGTGAGTATTTCGGAACTATTCCGACGTTCCTGCCCGGGATCGTCTTTTGACCGGTGGTCGAACGACGGATCAGTCCAGCCGTGTTCTGCGCAAACTGCATAGAACCAGCCTGACCTAAATTTTATTGCAGAAGGTTCTATATTAGGATTCCTTTTCTTCGCTCGCTCTTGAATGCGCTTTTCGATCACGTCACGAGCAGTCTTGGCGATAAGATGCTTCGGCACTTTGTCGGCCTCTAATGCCTTGCCGAGTTTGACATAATAGTCTCGAAGAGAGTCACTCTGTTCAGCGTCGAGATAAAGATCGGCAGCGATGTCGGCGATGCGAATCGTGTCTTCAGAGAGTTTGATCTTTGGCTTGTTCTCGGGCTCGTCTTCGTTGTCCTCTTGACGCTTCTCTTCTTGTTTGGCTGACAAAGTCGTCGACCATCCTTAGAGCAAAGATATAAAGAAATCGGATTGCAGAATTAAGTCACAGTTGAATCATTGCCACTTTTGCCAGAAGCGTTCGTTGCAAGAGCATTATTCGACGTCAAAGACTCTGCTCTCTTGCGCTTCAGATTTACTCTTGTTTGAATTGTAAAAAGAAGATGCTCGTCGTCGGATGGCTCGACTTTGACTTGATGGCTGACGCCGATCTCGACGACATCTTTCGGAATTATGTTGTCTTCATTTATGGCGGTGTCTTTGAGTTGACTGATGCTGACATCTGATCGAGTCTGCCTAGTTCAAAGACAATACTCTCTTCAAGCAGAAGCGACAGATTGATTTTTCTCTTCTTGGCTCTAAGGAT
>FWPU01003101.1_pt1 | contig 43102 bp, 40 predicted proteins | sample 2228361 | NCBI WGS metagenome assembly FWPU01 (sample SAMEA103939777, study PRJEB20133) | metagenome | reverse complement strand
CCGGTACTGTTTGAAACGCAGCCAGGAGTTTGAGCCACTATTTTGGTTTCAGCCAATCCCTGCTGTTGTTAATGTACGGTAGAGAATATCATAATAATTGGCGATTTTCAGTCCATTAATCTCGATATAAGACATGTCCGGCTGATGAATCCAAAAGGCGTTGTCGTTTCTACGATTTGGCCAACCGCCATCCAAAATGACCTCCTCGCCGGGCATGTTGGCAATCGTCAGCCAATTCTCGGCTGTGCCGCCGTGCGGTTGGAGATAGCTCTCTCGGTATGTCCCGCCAAAGATATAGACGCTGTCTCCTGCCCCAGCGACATCCAGAGCTTCTTGAATCGTTTTGAACGGCGCGTGGATTGAACCATCGCCGCTCGCCGTCACTTTGCCATCCACATAGTAACTCGTGCCGGTTTGCGCGTGTGGTTTTTTACTTTCTTCCGCAAAGTCAAAAGCCCAATTCACGGGCGAACGTCCATTAACCGACTCAACCCCGCATCCGAAAACCAACGCCGAAGAGAGAACTAAAATTAGCGCAAACCATACCAACTTCATACGAATTATTATCTCATATTTACTCGTTTTCGCTCATCAAATTTTTGGAGGAAAGACCCGTCAAGAGTCTTGCGTCCCAACTTCGGTTGCCGCAATACTCGTTCCTTCGCTGATCCTGTTTTCCATCCCCCAAGCCGTACGATACCGCCGCAAAGGGCGCGATCCACCGCTTACTCGATCCAGCCCTGCGGCGCAATGATTTCGCCATCCCCCTTCGTCAGCCCGATGCCCGTCTCTACGACCGCCTCCCGCGCCGCGCTGTCCGCGCGAATGGCGTGAACATAGACAAGATACGGATCAGGATAGCCCATTTCAGCCAACTGCCTGCGAAATCCCTCCGACTTCATTCGAGATGCCCAAGCCAGCACATCGCGACGGCTCAAGCGCGCCTTGGCCTCCGCCACCACGGTCAGTCGCTGGCCCTGTGCGTCTTCCACGCTCAGGAGCACATCCACTTCGCCATCCCAGCGTAAGGGTTGCGCCTCGCTCAGCAGACGATAGCCCTTGTGGCGCATCACATATTCCAGCACGCTGCCCGCTTCTTCTTCAAGGCTGGAACCGATGGTGGCTGCCAAGCCAGCCACCTCGCTGCGCAGACTTTGCAGACCGACCTCCAACCGATCCACCTTCTCCTCCGTCCGCTTTTGCGCGGCCGCCAGTTCCTCAACCCGTTCCTCTGTCCGCTTTTGCGCAGCCGCCAGTTCCTCAACCCGTTCCTCTGTCCGCTTTTGCGCAGCCGCCAGTTCTCGCACCAAATCCGGTAGGGTGAGAATCTCATCGCTCAGCAGCATTCGCCGCATCTCTTCGCGAAATTCGGGATGCTCGCGCAGCAGTTGGGACAGGCGGTAATAATCCTGAATGTCGAATGTCATCTCGCTCCTCTGCTGATAATTATACTGTATTCCATCGCTTTTCGATCAGGCGCTGGCGAAATATCGTTCCATTTGGTCCTAAAATATCCACCCAATCGTATCGCCTCGTTTGTCCCCTTTTCCTCAAATTCTTGCTTTACTATCCACAACCCTTCCAATGGAGGTCGTCTTGAATCCCGGCTGCATTGTTCGTCTTCGCGATCGTTTTTGGGCGCTGCTGCCCCATGAAGACCCGCCGGTCATCGCCCTGCGACCGCTGACCGGCGCGATGGATGAAACCCTTTTGCTGCACGCATCGCTTACCGACCGCTTGGCCTACAGCTTGCCGGAGGAACGCCTGCAGCCGGCAGTCTTTCCGCTGCCACAAACCGCCGACCTGTCCGACGCCGCCGGCGCTCGCCTGCTTTGGCAGGCGGCTCGGCTGACGCTGCGCGAAGGCGCCTCGCCATCAAGGAGAAAGAGCGCCGAACCGACATTGTTTCACGCATTCCGCCATCCCGCGCGGTTGTTTGAGTTATGGCCTCCACAGTATGCCAAAGAAAAACTCTTTATTTGTCAATCTGCCTATTGAAAGAAAAACGCGTAGGATGGTAACCGCCTGCGCAACAAATACGGCACAAAACATCGGCATACTGCATCCATCAGGCGCTGATGGCGACAAATTACGCCATGACGATTTTTTGCTCATTGCAACGCCAAGCATGCCCATAAGCATTCCGAAAAGGAGCGGCATCATACAGAAACGCTTTGCGCTCCCCTAGTCTGTCCTCTCCGAACTTATGTTTGAATTTCAGATCGCTATGGGGTTGTTTCCAAAAGGTGGTTTGTGTTATACTCTTTTCTAGGTAAACCGCATTGATTCTTGAACTTTTCAGATAAACATGTGGCTTGACCAGCTGCTAATGGTTGCTCATTCGGCATAACGGCAGCGTATCAAGATTCCGTATGATTAATAGTCAGCCAGCCCGCTAACCACTCAAGAGTTAAGGGAAAGAGTCATGAGGAAAGTGTGGTTCTACATAATTTGGCCTCCCATTGTGCTCAACATTGGCGGGCTGTTGGTCATTGCCGCTATCTACGCCTATATGTACGCTGCATCTCCTGCGCCGACCACGGAAACAATTCGGGTCAGCTTCAGCCAGATGCAGTTTGCGCTGAGCGTCTTTATCTTCCTTGCGGAATGGTTCTTCGCTGGCTTGCTCATCTACGGCTATCGCAAATCCAACCTATCTATTCGACCCTTGTTCTCTCGCACAGCCAACTGGCTCGAATTTCGCTGGCTGCCAGCCATTCTGCTCTTTATTCTCTTCAACGCCATTTTCATCGGCTATCTGCTCTATCTGATAACCAGAATGCCCGATCTATCCTATCGCGATTTGAGCCCGGTTCAAATCGGCTTGTTTATGTTTCTCACTCCACTAACGGCAGCTTTCACCGAAGAATTGATTTGGAGAGGCCATATCCTTTCAGGCCTTGAACTGGAGGGAAAGAAATCCTGGGTCGCGCTGCTCATCTCAGCAGTATCGTTTGCAATGATCCACGGCGTGTTTTTACCCGATAAGTTAGTGGTTACATTCCTGATTGGCCTCTTGGCGGGAGCGTACTACCTGCGTGAGCGAAACTTATTGCCGCTAATCGTCACACATTGGTTTGTTGATGTCTGGAGCTTTGGCGTGTTTCTATTCCGGTGAAACCGGTTGAAAGCTGGCCCACACGCGGTTTTAGCCAACACGCTTCGCTCGCTCCGAGTACGGCAAAACCGCAAACCGTTGGGCGGCTAAAGAACCAGTCGTATCATTGGGCTAAATCAGCGCAAAAGGATTTTAGCGAGGAAGTCATCCAGAGGGTTCACGTTTCTTCCCATGGATTGAACAGACGAATGCCGGTATGAACAAAATCAGCCGTGTTGCGGGTAACGAAAATCAAATCATGAGTCAGCGCTGTCGCCGCCAGCAAGCCATCCATGACCGGCAGTTTTTTGCCCTGTCGTTCCAGTTTACCAACCAATTCTCCCCACCTCAACAGGATGCGGGTCTCTAAGGGGAGAATGCGCCCCTCAAAGCGGATTAGCAGGTCGTTGACCAACCAACGGCGCAGTTCTTCTTTACGCCGGAGCCATCTTCACAGCCGCTGTCCCTCTTAGGGTCTTCGGTGGGATACGGGGCGGAGGCAGGCTTCGCAATGAAATAGAGCCGGCCGTCGCACAGCGGCGCGCTGCGGCGTCTCATTGAAGTAACCAACGCCTTTGCCAAAATTGCTCAGGCAGCCCTTGAGCGGACGCACTTCTCCGATGAGGGGGTTGACCAAAAACCCGACTGCGCTGCCGCCTGTTACGAGTGTCTGATGAGTTACGCCAACCAGCTCGACGCCATCTTTTTAGACCGCCATCGCATTCGCGACCTGCTGATCGCCCTGACGCGCAGCCGCGTCTTCCTGCGCAGCGATGGCCGCGCCTATGATGAACAGCTGCAGTGGCTGATGTCCCTTACGGATGCGCAGTCCGATATAGAGCGGCGCTTCTTGCAAACGCTCGCCGAGGGCGGTTATCGTCTGCCTGATGACGCTCAGCGCAAAATCGAAACGCTCAACTGCGTGGCGGACTTCTTCTATCAGCCCAACATCTGCGTCTTCTGCGACGGCTCGGCGCACGACTCCCCCCAGCAAATCGAAAGGGATACCCGTCAGCGCGCCGAGCTGGCCGATCATGGCTTTCGGGTCATCCTCATTCGCTACGACCAAAACCTGCGCGACCCCATCCTCGCCTTCCCCGAAGTGTTTGGAGGATAGCCGCCACCGCCGCCCTTGCGCCAGCCCGCGCCTCCTCTCATCCGCGAGCGGAGCGAGCGACAACGGGACTTGATTTCAAGGGCATGCAAACGGCAGAATCAGCCAAAATTTTCCTAGCGCATAAATCGCATCGGTCTCACTGTGGCGCTCCCAACGTCCTCGCGACTCAAACACACCCGTTCGCCAAAAACCGAGACGATCTTCTCCAAAGTTTTTTCAATGCGGTTGTAGTTGCTGTTTTTTGCGTCGGGGTAACCGACTAGCACAAACAGAAGCGTATTATCGCCACACACAACCACGCCAGCGTCTGCTACAACTGGCGTCTCATCGGCGATTGAGCCGCGCTGATTATAAATTTGCGCCTCTGGGTGAAATTGCCAAAGAACGCCCAAGCGAGTTAAATCCTCGTCTGTATATTCAGCCATCAAATGCAACAAAATCTGGCGCGCCTGAGGGCTAATCCCCTCGCCGTCCCAAAGGAACTTCAAGATCTTTGCGACTTCCTCAACAGTTGAAGTGCGTTGAATCAGGTTGGTTTGAGCAAAACCCCATTCGCTCATCCTTTTGGATGGATTGAAACCGGGTTGGTACAGATAATCCAACAGGCTCCATGTCGCGCCCTCATCCGAATGAGCCAGCATAGCCCGCAATAATTGATAAAAATTTAATCCTTCACGCCCATTTTCGCGAATGAAGAGCAGAATTTGAGCGCCCGTGATGCCCTCAGACTCCATACGAGCGAAAAAAAGCATGGCGATCGGCGCTTTGACTATGGAAGCGATTTGCCCCTGATCCTTCGTGGCACGCTGATAGAGAACTTGTCGGTTACTTAAGTTCTCAATGTAAATATGCCACTCTCCACCGTACTCTTCGATGATTTGATTGATTTTAGCGCCGTCAGTCGCTGGACGTTCAATCGCCTCAGCCAGCGGAGGCGGATTGACGAAGCCCACGTTAAGGATACACAAAAACAGCGTGATTAGGCTAATCGCTCTTTTCATCGCTTTCGAGTTTTTGTGCCGTTCCCAAAGGAGTGCCCGCGTCAGCCTCTGGGTCGGCAGGGTTGTCTTGATCCTCGAAGAAGAAAAGCTGATTTGGTTCAGACGATGGTTTTTGCGCTTTTTCCAAAGCTGGTCGCTCAGAGGACGCTTCGACAAGTTTTTTGAGCAACTCAAGGAGATCAACAGGCCCTTTCAACGACTCCAGTTCATCCGCCGGAAGCGCTATCGCCCCTCTGTTTAGCAACTCGCGATTGCCCGCTGGCATGTCCGGATACGCTACTACGAACACCGGCAGCCATCCTTCTTTCAAGGCCTCGACCGCGCCAAACCATGTTCCGCCTTTCTCACGATCGCTGGCGATGACGATGGCATAATCGGCTAAGGCGTAGATTAACTTATTGCGCCCCATCGCCGCTCCAACCGTAAAACCGGCGCGCGGCAAGTACGGCGTCGCCAAACACAATTCTTTTCGGGAAAGCGCGTCTCGAAAATCACGGTTTCGAATCGCTCTCTCCAAACTATCCGCCAGAATCGCCACGCCCTGACCGCGCCCCTCCAACACAGCGCGCATGCTGTTCATGTCAACGCCCTTTGCCCCGCCGGTGTACAACACAAAACCTGCCCGCGCGCATTGATTTCCTACGATCTCGGCAAATCTTTTGCCTTTTTCGTCCACCTTTCGCGAGCCGACCACCGCTATGCCACGCTGTCCTAACAGCGCCTTCTCGCCAGCGTAAAACAACGCTGGCGGCCGCGATGCCCCCAAGCGTTTACGATAGCGTTCCGGGTAATCGTTATCCGCACGGGTTAGGATATGGATGCCCACCCGCTCCAATTGTTCCAATTCCAACGCCAGATTTCCGCGCCGCTGCAACAGCCACCGTATCCGGCTTGCTTCTTCTGCGGATAACCCGATCTTACTCATCAGGTCTTCCTCGCTAAAATCGAGCAGGTTTTCGGGACGCAAAGAGCGGGCGTGTAGACTCCTTGCGAGGTTATCCCATTCTTTCGGTTTCAGCGCAGCAAGGTCAGTTTGCTCCGGCAGCGCAAAGCGCGTGCAGAGCATTGCAATAACTTGGGAGTCAGCAGAGAGAGTCATCAAGTCGTATTCCTTCCGGTCGCTTTGGCTAGGGTAAATGGAAACACCTCGCCGCTGCCATGTTCGCGCAGCAAGCGTCCCGCCATCGTCAGCGTCCAACCCGAATCAAGAATGTCATCCACCAGCAAAACCGGTTGCGCGGGCACGTTTCCTTCAATCTTTATTGTACCCAGAACATTGTTGGCCTGTTGAAAACTGTTTTGCATCATTTTCTGCTCCGGCGCATCGCTGACCCGCACTAGAACGGGGTAAAAGGGGATGCCCAACTTTTGCGCCAATCGAGCGGCAAAATCGCTAACCAAAGTGGGATGACGCCGCGATGGAATGGCCGTTACCCACTTTGGAAACGGATCGGGTCTCCATTTTTGCCGAATCAAGCTGCAACTGGCTTTGACCAACTCATCGGAAAAACGACCGTCACGGTACTTGCCAATTTTCACCAGTTCGCCCCACCCGGCATCCCCATATACGCACAAGGAACGTCCAGGACGATTCTGCAGGTTGGGAGGAATGGCTCGTTTCTCTGTGGGGAACAAGCCGGACGGCCATTGTTTGCGCGGTTCAATCACAACTTCGCTTTCCTTGAGGAAGGTTTCTGCTTTTGTCACCCATTCGGGAGAAACTGCCGTGGGCAGTCCCTTCCCTTTGCAATTGGCGCAGCGACCGCATGGTTGGGGATTGGGATCGTCCAACGCCCTCAACAGAAACTCCATCAGGCAGCCCTCATGCTCCAAGTAGGCGCGCATTTGGTTTTGTTCGGCTCGGCGTTGCGCCAAGACGCGCTCGATACGCTCCGTGTCCGGCTGCCACTCGTTTGGCGTACGATAATAAGCCGCGTTTTCTGAAGCTCTCCCAATCGCGCCTTCTAACTCCAGCATTTTGAGCGCTTTTTCCAGAACCGTCGGCGCGATATTCGCCTTCGCTAGTAATTCGTCTCTCGATACAACGTCAGACTTTTCCAACACATGGAGGATTTCCTGCATGGATTGTACGCTTGGAAAAGCCGTTTCGATGAAGTAGTTCTGAATTTCTTCGTCCTCATCTCCGCTCAGCAGGATTCCATAGGACACATCCACTGCTCGACCCGCGCGCCCTACCTGCTGATAGTAGGCGATGACCGATGCCGGACTTTGAAAATGAATGACAAATTGGATGTCCGGTTTATCGAATCCCATTCCCAGCGCAACCGTTGCGACTAAAATCTGGACCTCGTTTCTTAAGAAGTCCTGCTCCAACTCCTCGCGGTTACCTTCCGCATCGTTGCCCGCGTGGTAGGCCCTAGCGTTAAAGCCGTTTTCACGCAGCCACCTGGTGACTCGTTCCGTGTCCGGCACGGTCAGGCAATAGATGATCCCGCTTCCCTGAAACTTGCGCAGATTTTCCGCCAGCCAGGCCAAACGCTCGTTTGACTCGCCAAGCGAATGCGCTGCAACCGCAGGGATTCGCGATCCAACGGGCCGCGCAAAATGAGCAGTTTTTCGCCCAGCTGCTCCTGAATGTCCTCAATGACCCGATTGTTGGCGGTCGCGGTCGTTCCTAAAACCGGGACGCCGCTAGGAAGAAACTTGAGTAGGCGGCGAATACGGCGGTAATCGGGTCGAAAGTCGTGTCCCCAATCCGAGATGCAGTGCGCCTCATCCACCACAAACAACCCAATCCCTTTCGGCATTTTTTGAAGGACTAGCTTGCGAAACCGCGCATTATTCAACCGCTCTGGCGAAACCAGTAGAATATCGCAGCGGTTCTACGCCAATGCCGCTTCGACTTCATTCCATTCTGATTGGTTAGCGCTGTTGATCGTATAGGCTTGAATGCCAATCTTTCTCGCCATATTGATTTGATTGCGCATCAGCGACAACAAGGGGCTGATGAGCAAGGTCGGGCCTAAATTCTGCTCGCGCAGCAGCTTGGTCGCCAAAAAATAGACCAGACTTTTGCCCCACCCCGTTCGCTGAACGACAAGGACACGCTGTTTTCTGACGACAATCGCCTCAATCGCTTCCCACTGACCCGCTCGAAAGCGCGCGCCTTGACCCAGCATGGACTTTAGGAGGTTTTCGGCATGGGCGTAGAAATCACTCATAGATCAACTCTCTCCTCATCCAGCCACAGGGTCGGGTTGGGCAGGACGAAGTCCTCATGCAGGTCGGATTCGGTTACCCCGCCAATGTGGGAACTGTCGCCGACAGCGACATGCACGGTTCCCTTGATCTTTTCGGCCTCTAAAACATTGCCCGGATTTTTCGCGTTCGGGTTAGCGCCGATGCCGAGTTCGGCAATAGTGCGGCGATGCGCCATCTGCGGATCGTCGAAAGCAAACACCTGCCGAAAATGATCGCCAACCGCGCCGCCACCCTCGACGGCTGTCACCAGCCCGCCCTGAAAGGTCAGGCGCATGGCTTCGGTCAAAGCGGGGTACCAGCCGGCCGGCACAACCAGAACCCCTTCGGCGCTGCCTTCTACCGGCGCGATGTACGCCTCGCCGCCGGGCAGGTTGCCAAAGGCGCCGCGCTCGTGCAGTAGACCGGTATCGGCGCGGCCAGCCCGCCCGCGCATACTGAATCTCAACTCCGTTCCCTGCGGGGTGGTGAGGCGCACCAAGTCGGTCGCCGTCAAAACGTCCGCCCAGCGGTTCGTCTCGCGCGTGATCTGGTTGTAATCGGCCGCCATGGGGCCGCCCTCGGCGAACATCTCGGCTTCCACTTCGGGCATGCTCGCCACCCGCGCTCCCCTGCGGCAGGCTTCCTCGCGGGCGCGGGTGTGGGAAAGCGAGTGGGTGGTCATCATCACCAGCATATTGTACTCCAAAAATCGCCGAGCAGTGGTCTCATCCGGCTCGCGTCCGCTCTGTCCGGTTTGCGGAAAGGCGATCAGGTCAATGCGATTGCCGCCAAACGCCTCGCGCATCATTTGGAAAATGGCGCGGGTCATGCGGGCGCGGTGGAGCATCGCTTCCAGTTTATCCGCCGGCAGATTCTCCCAATCCGCCGCGCTGGGCACATCGGTGACAAAAGCCAGCCGTTCTCCGGGCTGTAAGTTCAGGTTAACCATCAGCATGTTGACGGCTACCGCGCGCCTGAAATTGCCGTCCGCGAGCTGGAAAGCTACGCCGGCATCAAAATTGGCGCGATTGTGCCGGTTGAATTGGGCGCTTCAAATACCCCTGCCCCGTTGGTCACAGCGGCGCGGCTGGGTTTGCCGCTGGTGGACGGAGACTACAGCGGACGCGCCGTCCCGCAGGACATGCAGACCACCTACTTCCTCAAGGATATTCCCACTCACCCGGCTGCCATTGTGGATTGGTGGGGGAACATCCTCCTTCTCAAAGAAGCCGTCACCACCGAGATAGGCGAACGCATTGGCAAGATGTTGGGCGTGGCTTCGTTCGGGGTGGTTTATTTTGCCAACCTGTTGCTCTCCGCCCAGCAAACCCGCGAAACGGTGGTGCCCGGCACGCTCACCCGCAGTTTGGAGCTGGGGCAGACGGTGCGACGGGCAACGGAAGCCGGACGAGATATAATTGCGGAAATCGCGCAGGCGTTGGAAGGATGGCAGCTGTTCGAAGGCGTGGTCAGCGGCAAGGAATGGCAGGACAAAGAAGGCGTCATGGTCGGCACGACCTACCTGGAAGGCAGCGGCCGATATGCGGGAAAGCGAATGAAAATCTGGTTCCTCAATGAGAATCATGTCAGCTGGCTGGACGACCAACCCTTTGTGTTCAGCCCCGACCTGATCATCCTCGCCAATCCCGAAACCGGTAACGGCTACGCGAATACGGAAATCAAGTCCGGCGACCGCGTCGCCGTGATCGCCGCCAAAGCCCATCCCCTCTTCCGCAGCCAAGCCGGCCTGCGTTCCTTCGGCCCGCGCTACTGGGGCTTCGACATCGAGTATGTGCCCGTTGAAGAAGCGATCAACCGATTGAGCAGCGGCTTGAATACATAAATCGAACTGAGCGGTTTTTCGGCTGAGGGGGGATTGTTTCCTCGACCCTTGTCAAAAGATACGAGAGATTAGGCCATTCGCCGAAGGCTTCTCCCGCACCCTACGACTTTGCTGACGAAGCGTCCCATTCTCGCACGGTTTCCACAAAGCGCCGCAGGTTTTGCAGCGGGGCATGCGCCGGCAAGTCGCAGCCGCTGGAGGGAAGGATGGGGTTGCCCCCTCCGCTGATGCGCAGCAGCCGCTCGGTTTGTTCGACCACTTCCGCTTCGCTGCCGCTGACAAACACTGCGTAGGGGTCAAGGTTGCCGCCGATCAGGCAGCCGGAAGGCGCTTTGCTTACCGCTTCGGCAAAGTTCATTGGCGCGCCAAAATGATAGGCTATGGCGCCACTTTCAAATAGAGCGTCCAAATGCGCGCTTTTTGCCCCGCAGTTGTGCAGCATCGCCACGAAAGAGTCGCTTTGCGTTTCTTCAATCAGCTGTCGGACGTAAGCGGAGGAGAATCGCCGCATGGCGCGCGGCGAAAGCAGCCCGGCGGCAGGCTCAGCCAGAATCACCCCATCCGCTCCAGCCTGGCAAAAAGCGCGCGCATAGGCGATTTGAAACGGCAGAATTTTCTCCAGTATCGTTTCAATCAGCGCCGGGTCGGAAACGGTCAACTCCAGCGCCTCGCTGGCGCCAACCAAGCGGATGACCAACGAAAACGGCCCAATCATGCAGCCCAATATGGGGGTTTGCGGGAGATGCTTCTTCAGGCGGCTCACCGCCTCCAGTCCTACGCTGCTTCGCCCCTCGCCGACCTGCGGAACGGAGAGCGCGGCAATGTCGCTGGGGCTGGCAATGCGCCGTCCAACCACGGACGGAATCTCGTTTGCAGAAAAGACCACCTCGCAACCGAAGGCTTCTGCCTCGACGCTCAAGTCCATGGCGCTGATCAGAATGGGGAGATTGAGCCACTCCCCCATGGCGAGCTCCGCCTCGCTTTGCGCTTCCGGGTTGCAAACCAAATCCTGAACGCTGGCGCCGTTCAGCTGCGTTCCTGCCTGCGCGCAAATCGGCATGGGCAACCGAGAAGGAGATTGCGACACCCATTCCACCCAGTTCATGCTCACACCGCCATTCCCATCAACTGCTTGGCGAGCGTTACCGCGCGGCTGGCGTCTTCAGCGTAGCCATCTGCCCCAATTTGTTGGGCAAAGTTGGCCGTGACCGGCGCCCCGCCCAACATCACCCTGACCCGCGGACGCAGCCCGCTTTCCGCAAGCGACTCAATCACCGCTTTCATGTTGCCCATCGTGGTCGTCAGCAACGCCGACATACCCACCAGATCGGGTTGATGCTCTTGCACGGCAGCGATGAACTTGTCCGGCGGCACGTCTATGCCCAGGTCAATCACCTCGAAGCCGGCGCCTTCCAGCATCATCGCCACCAGGTTTTTGCCGATGTCGTGCAAATCGCCTTTGACCGTGCCAAGCACGACCTTGCCAAGCGGCTTGATGTCCCTTTCAACCAGCAGAGGGCGCAAGCGATTTAGGCCGGCTTGCATGGCGCGCGCCGCCACCAGCATCTCCGGCACAAAAAACTCGCCCTCCTCAAACAACCGCCCCACCTCGCTCATCGCCGCAATCAGTCCCTGCTGCAAAATCGCCTCCGGCGCTATCAATTCAGCCAAAGCCTGCTCCACCGCTTGCTCCACCATGCCGGCTTGACCGTCCACAACCGCGTTGTAGATTTTCTGAAGCGAATCGTTCATGTCCTCGTCTCCTAACTTGATTTCAATGATGAGCCATTGCGCAAAAAGCAACCCAACTACCCGATTTGGATGGGGTAGATGCCAACCTCGCGCGCCGTGCGGATCATCTCAAAATAATACTCCGGTTGGACGCCTGGGTGAACCGAATTGCTCGTTGAAAGCAAAAAGCCACCGCCCGGCGCAGCCGCAGCAATCACATCCATCGTCTGTTGGCGCACGGCTTCCAACGGCCCATAAACCAATACCCCGGCACAATCCACATTGCCAATCAGCGTCAATCGGTCGCCATATTGCCGTTTCAAGCTGCGAATATCCATGCCGGCGCCCGGCTCAATCGCCTGATAGCCGTCAATGCCCGCTTGAATCATATCCTCAATGATCGCGTTAACATTCCCGTCCGTGTGCTTGACATACACCTTCCCGTAACGATGACACAAGTCGGTAATTTTCTGGATGCGCGGGAAAACGAACCGGCGAAAATGACGCGGCGAAAACATCAATCCCTTGGCAGAAGCCCAGTCAAAACCGCCGTGTAAACCGTCCATCCCGCGCTCCAACAGCGCTTCGGCAAGCATCAAGGTTGCCTTCAATTTCGCGTCCAAGTAACGCTCAATCAGGGATGGCGCCTCAATCAAACCGATCAGAAACACCTCAGCCCAATCATAGGTTGAGCCGATTTCCACATCCGCCGACCCCATGATCATGCGTTTTCCGCCAAAGCGCTCGATGACCATATCCACCAGCGAAAAGTCCCAATCCTCCAATCTGGGAGAGGAGGCTTCTAAATGCTCCGTCAAGCGCAGCAGGGCCGGCAAGCCCTCTTGGCGTAGAAAAGAATCCACCTGATCGTACACGTCACCGGCGGGCGAATAGCGGCAAATCCGCCAAAAACCGGGCGACTCTTCAAACCGCCAAGTTCGTTCATCCACTTGCTCGGGGACGGATGGATTGACGGGAATCGGATCGCACAGCGGAAAAACATCCAAATCGAGCGCTTCCCACAAATCCAATGAGTCAACCATTCTTTGGCGATGATAGGCGAAGTAGTCGCCGCGCAGAATGGCCTCATTCTGCGCCACGCCGCGCACGCGCCCGCCAAAGCCGCACAGGTTTTCGCGACCCAAGACGACTTGCGCGGTGGGGTTGTCAATGGTCAGCTCAAAGATCGGCACGTGATCGGCCTCCTGATGTTGAAAAGCCAGCTTGGCTCGTTCTAATCCGTTCATCTCTGGTTTGCTCCATTCGCTTCGTGTAATTTTGACGGCGAGCTCATCCCATCCCGCCCTCTCTAAATTGGTTATAATGAGGATATGTCAGACAAAAAACGCCTCATCATCGGCATTTCCGGCGCCTCTGGCGCAATTTACGCTGTACGCCTTTTGCAGACCTTGACGCAGTTCAACGATGTCGAAACGCACTTGATCATCACGCCGGCTGGCGAACGCACCCTGCAGAGCGAGCTGGGTATGGACACGACGCAAGTCAGCCAGCTGGCGACAATCCGCTATGCGATTGACGACATCGGCGCGCCGATTGCTTCGGGATCATTTCCTACCAGCGGCATGGTCGTGCTGCCCTGCTCGATCAAGACCCTTTCCGGCATTGCCAACTGTTACAGCCAAAATCTGCTGCTGCGCGCCGCCGATGTGACCCTGAAAGAGCGCCGTCCGTTGATTCTCGCCGTGCGGGAAACGCCCCTCCATTTGGGTCATCTGCGTCTGATGACCCAAGCGGCCGAGATGGGCGCGCTGATTGCGCCGCCCATCCCCGCCTTTTATCATCAACCTGAAACTGTTAACGATCTCGTTTACCACTACATTTGCCGCGTCTTGGATTGGTTGAAAATGCCCTGTCCGAATGATCGCCCCTACCGCTGGCAAGGCGGTTAGGACAACTTAGCCCTATTGAAAATAGCACGGCTTCAAGGTTGGATACAAGTTGCGGTACTGCTCGTACGTTCGCTCATAGACGGCCTGATCGGCCGGATTGGGAAGCGTTGAACCGGTAACATGGATGAGAGAGCGGCAAGCCGAACGCACATCGGCAAAGCGACCGACTCCAACCGCCGCCAAAAGAGCAGCGCCATAGGCCGCCCCTTCGGTGGCGTTGACGGTCGCCAATTCGGTGTTCAGCGCGCTAGCCAAAATCTGCCGCCAAAGCGGACTTTTTGCTCCACCGCCCGATACCCGCACCTGATGAATCGAACCCAGTCCAGCGGAACGCATCAGTTCGAACGAGTCGCGCAGGCCGAAGGCAACGCCTTCCAAAACCGCCCGCGTGAAGTGTCCCATCCCGTGCCGTACCGTGATGCCGACAAAAGCCCCGCGCGCCAGTGGGTCGGGGTGAGGCGTTCGTTCGCCGGTCAAGTAGGGCAGAAACAGTAATCCCTCCGCGCCTGCTGGCAGCGATTCGGCCGCCGCAACCAACTCGTCAAAGGACTGTTGCGGCGCGAACGTGTCGCGATACCAGCGTAATGAGCCAGCCGCCGAAAGCATCACCCCCATCAAATGCCATTGATCGGGGACGGCGTGACAAAAAGCATGCAGCCGCCCTTCTCGCTCGATGAACGGCTGCTCGGTTGCCGCAAAGACAACCCCGCTGGTGCCAAGCGTTAGCGCGACAATTCCCTCTTCCACTGCGCCCACTCCCACCGCCTGAGCCGCCTGATCGCCTCCGCCGGCAATCACCGGCGTCCCGGCAGCTAAACCGGTGCGCTCGGCCGCCTCTGGGGTGACCCGCCCGGTGATTTGCGGCCCCTCGTACAAGGCCGGCATCCAGGCGGCGGGGATTTCAAGCGCCTCTAGCAACTCGTCCGACCAGGCGCGTTTGCGCAAATCCATCAGGACCGTGCCGGCGCCATCGGCCTTGTCCATTGCAAACTCGCCGATTAAGCGGTAGCGGACGTAATCCTTCGGCAGCAGCATGTGAGCCGCTTTAGCATAGACCTCTGGTTCGTTTTGTTTGACCCACAGGATTTTTGGCGCGGTGAAACCTGTCAGCGCCGGGTTGCCGGTGATTTGCAAAAACCGCTCACGCCCGATGCGACGGTGAATTTCATCGCACTGCGCTCCCGTGCGCTGGTCGTTCCACAGGATCGCGTTCCGCAGAGCCTGACCGGCTTCATCCAACAACACCAAGCCGTGCATTTGTCCGGTCAAGCCGATTCCAGCAATTTCCTGTGGTCGAACGTCGGCCTGTTGCAGCAACTGCCGAAACACGGCTTGAGCCGCCTGCCACCACAGGTCAGGATGCTGCTCGCTCCACAAAGGCTGCGGAGTTTCAAAGCCATATTCGCTGGAAGCCTGGGCGATCACCCGCCCCTGCTCGTCCATCAATAGCGCTTTGGTTGCCGTCGTGGAAACATCCATTCCGCAAAAAATCATCGCTCCCTCCTCGTCAAAAACCGGTCACCGCTGCGATGATCATCGAACGCCCAGCAAAAGATCAATGGTCAGCTGATCGAGCCGTTCGTAGTTCAAACCGCGTGCGGCAATTTCGTTGCGGTTGAACCGCATGGCTTTTAGCGCCTCGGCTTTGCTGCGTTCGTAACCGCCGAAGTAGCCCGCCAAACTGCCATCGTCGGCGTTGATTTGCGCCAGCAGCTCCTGAATTTCACGGTCTTGGTTGAACCGCTCCGCCTTTTCTTTGAGAATGAGGTAAGTGCGCATACAACCGCGCGCAAAATCCTTGACGCCCTCATCATCTTCGGTGCGGTAGGCATGAGCGTCAAAATGACGCGGCCCATCGTACCCTACCTCTTCCAGGAACTTGACCAGATAAAAGGCCGCTTTCAAATCGCGCGAGCCAAAGCGAAAGTCCTGATCATAGCGGCCGGGATATTGATCGTTCAAATCAATGTGAAAGAGTTTGCCGGCTTCCCAAGCCTGAGCCACAGCGTGAAGGAAGTTCAAGCCGGCCATGTGTTCGTGCGCCACTTCCGGGTTGATCCCGACCATGTCGGGATGATCCAGCGATTCGATGAAAGCCAGCATGTGACCGACCGTGGGGAAAAAAATATCGCCGCGCGGTTCGTTGGGTTTGGGTTCCAACGCAAACTTAAGATCGTAACCCTGGTCGAGAACATACTCGCACAAGAAGTTCAACGCCTCGCGCATTCGCTTCAGGGACTCAACCGGGTTTTTGGACGAGTCGCTCTCCGTTCCTTCGCGTCCGCCCCAAAAAACGTAAATCCTTGCGCCAAACTCCACGCCCAAATCAATGGCGCGCATCGTTTTTTGCAGCGCATAGGCGCGCACTTTGGCATCGTTGCTGGTGAAAGCGCCATCCTTGAATATGGGATCGCTGAACAAATTGGTGGTCGCCATCGGCACGACCAGGCCGGTATCCTGCAAAGCTTTGCGAAACTCGCGTTTGATGGCTTCGGCTTCCGATGGGCTGGCGTCAATCGGGATGAGGTCATTGTCATGGAAGTTGACGCCCCATGCGCCAACCTCGCCGAGCAGATACACTAACTCGGCCGGACTTTTGGCTGGGCGAACCGGTTGACCGAACGGATCGCTGCCGCGCGAGCCAACCGTCCATAAACCAAAACTGAATTTATGCTCTGGCTTGGGGGTGTAGTCGGACATATCAAACTCCTTTTTGAGTGATATTGAAAGACAATGGGGATTTTTTGCAAAACCTATTGACAATTGAACTTAATTTACTATACTAATGTTAAGTATAGGTAAATTAAGTTAAGTAGTCAATCCCCTAATTCCAAGTTTTCCACCGCTTTTGAAAGATTGTTATGCAATGAATATGACCATAGGCGAAAAAATCAAAAAAAGGCGTTTGGAGCTCAACCTAACCTTGCGCGATCTCGCCAGCAAGACCCAACTGACGCCGGCTTTTCTGAGTCAATTGGAAAATGGCAAAACCAACACTTCGCTCAGCTCCCTGCAACGCATCTCGGATGCCCTGTGCATTCCCATGATGTACTTTTTGTCCAACTCGACTCGCCAATCCCCGGTTGTCCGAGCAGAAAGCCGCTCCCTCTTGGATTTAGACGATCATCGCGTCATCTATCAGCTGCTCACCCCCTCCTTGGATGGGAAGATGGAAGCGCTGCTCGGACAGATCACCAACTCGTGCGGAGAGAACATCTCCCGTAAATTGCCGGTCGAAACCGAGGAATTCATCTTCGTTTTGGAAGGATTGCTGGTCGTCGGTTTGAAGGAAGACCGTTACGAGCTGCGCACGGGCGATTCCATTTCGTTCAACGGTCGAGACCTGACCTACCTGGCCAGCGGGTGCGATGGGGTTACCCGCTGGATTTCGGTCATCACCCCGCCCGTCTTCTAGTCGCTGAACTGGTGAGGAGACGCATCCATGCTCGCCGATTGGGTCATTCAAAACGGACAGTTGATCACCCCAGACGGCATCATTGAGGCCGACTTGGCGGTTGAAAACGGCAAAATTGCCGCCATCGGCGCTGGTTTGAGCGCCAAGCAAGCCTATGATGCGCGGGGTTGCCTCGTCCTACCCGGCGGAGTGGATGTTCACGTTCACCCTCAAATGCCCTTTGGAGAAGAAACCACCGGCGACAATTGGCGCGCCGCCAGTTTGGCTGCCGCTTGCGGCGGTACCACCACGCTGATTGACTTTGTCGAGCCCCTGCCTGATGAGCCGCTCTTGCGCGCTGTCGAACGCCGTTTGAGCCTGATACGCCCGCAAGCCTGTGTGGATTACAGCCTGCACATGACCATTGCCTCCGCCGAAAGGTCTGTACTGAATCAAATCCCGGCCGTGGTTGAACAAGGTATTCCCTCCTTCAAGCTGTACACGACTTATGCGGGATTTGCGCTGGATGACGAAGGGTTGCTAAAAGCGTTTCAGCAAATTCAATCGGTCGGCGGCTTGGCGCTCGTTCACGCCGAAAATGACGCCATTTTGCGCTGGAATTTGGAAAAACTAACCCATGCGGGTACAATCGCGCCTCGTTTTTACCCCCTTAGCCGACCGGCATCGGCTGAGATCGAGGCGGTTCAGCGCGCGCTTTGGCTCGCCAACGAGGTTCAGGCGCGCCTGTACTTCGTGCATCTCACCACCCCCGATTCGCTGGCAGCCGTCCAAAAAGCGCGCCAGAGAGGCTGGTCGGTATTTGCGGAAACCTGCCCCCAGTACTTGCTGTTGAACGATGCCGAATATGCCCGCGAGGACGCGCTCCGAGCGGCAGGGTTTGTGTGCGCGCCTCCCTTGCGCAGCCCAACCGAGCAGTCCGCCCTCTGGCAGTATCTTGCTAACGGCACGGTCTCCTCCATCGGAAGCGACCACTGCGCTTTTCGTTTGCGCGATCAGAAAGCGCGCGGACGGCAGGATTTTCGCCTTGCCCCGCCCGGCTTGCCCGGCGTGGAAGCTCGGCTCAGTCTGATCTACGCCTACGGGGTTTGTTCGGGCAAACTCTCGCTCACCGATTGGGTCAATCTTTGTTGTACCCGGCCGGCACAGATTTTCGGATTGTACCCGCGAAAGGGCTGCTTGAACGAGGGCAGCGATGCGGATTTGGTCATCTTCGATCCTCACATCGCGGTTCGCCTGACCAGTTTGCCCGATCAACCCGGCTACCGGTTGCATGAAGGCATAGATTATAGCCCTTACGAAGGCTGGGAGGTACGCGGCTGGCCAAAGGCGGTCTTTTTGCGCGGTCAGCCGATTGTGACCAATTTTCAACCCAATCCGGCTCGAATGAACGGATTCTTTCTACCGCGCTTACTGGAATAAAAACCCTTTGGAAGGAGGTGATGACTTCCTGCAAGGAAACAATTTCTTTTTTGAAAATACCCGAATTTCGTCAACCCATTCCACCCATCCCATATCCTAACCAAACCTTAAGAGAGGAGTAAAAAAAGACATGACCCAGATGAAGTTGCTGCGTTGGTTTGCGCTCGCCCTACTGGTCAGCCTGCTGCTTGCAGCCTGCCAACCTCAAACCATTGTTCAAACGGTTGAGGTGCCCAAAGAAGTCGTCAAAACCGTTGAAGTGGAGAAGGAAGTGCGCGTCGAAGTTGAAGTGCCGGCCGAGGCAGGCATTCTGCGCATGTGGGGTTTTTATGACCTGACCGACAAGGGCGACAGTCGCGCCGTCCAAATGAAGCAAATGATTGACGCCTTCCAGTCCACGACCGGCATCCAGGTGGATTATGAACAGGTCGCCTGGGATCAGATGGCCACCAAAGTAGCTGTCGCCGCGCAGGCCGGCGGCGATTTGCCCGATCTCATCATGGTCGGCGCCGAGTACATGCAGGGTCTCATTAACGCTGGCGCGCTGCTGGACATCAGCGAACCAATCAAAAACTCGTTCTTCTACGAAGACCTGAACCCATTTGAAAAACAGCTCAACGAAAAGACGGGCGCCCGCTATGGCGTTGGCACGTTCGTCAGCGGCGGTCAGTGGTACTACGACACCGAAATCTTCCCCGACGGCTTCCCCTCCACAGAAGAGGGCTGGCTGAGCGCTTGCGATACGCTTGCCCCGCAGGGCAAATTTGTGGCCACCTTCTTCGCCGGCCGTCACCCAGCGGCGATGGCGCAAGGGCTGGCTCCGTTGATCTGGTCGCTCGACTCAACCCTGTTCAAGGAGAACGGCGAGCCAAATTTCGATACGGAAGCCATGGTCAAAGCCCTGACGTTCTGGCGCAACCTGTTGGCAAAGAACTGCATCCCCGAAATCTCCTTCACCGGCGACTGGTCAGCCGCTGAAGGCCCCTTCATCGAGAAGAATGCTGGCGCCGTGCGCGGTGGCACCTGGTCGTACATCTTCATCCCCGGTTTGCAGGAGCGATTTGAAAACGGCACCGTCAAAATCGGCAACCCGCCTGCGCTGAGCGGCGGCAAGCAGGGTTTTGTGTTCATGAACGCGGATAACTGGGCGGTAACCGCACGCGCTCAAAATGTGGACAACGCCATCAAGTTCATCAACTTCTTCTTCACGCCGTCCATCCTCGCCCCGTGGGCCAGCGCCAACTTTGGCGTGCCGGCAACCGTCAGCGCGCTGGAAAGCCCGTTGTTCGCCTCGCAGTTCTCCAAGGACTCGCTGGATAATCTAACCCGCAACGGTCATCCTTCGGAAACCAGCCCGTATTATAACGAAAGCATGGATGCTCTCTCCGCCAAAGTGCAAGAGCTGGTGTTGAATCCCAATTTGGATATTCTCACTGAGATGACCAAGTTGCAGAATGAATTGATCAACCAATACTACAAGTAAACCCTCCATGACACCGGCCTGTGGGGAAATGCGTTCTTCCCCACAGGTCGGCTAAGTGACTGAAAAGGCGGAGCGGAGCATGAATCGTCGTTCGGGCGGAATCTATTCCTATCTCCTCGTTGTGCCGGCTTTGCTGCTGATTGTGGCAGTTACCCTGTACCCTTCCATCTACAGTATCTACCTCTCCATGACGCGCACCCGTCAGGGAATCATGGAGTTTGTTGGGCTGGACAACTTCAATCGCATCCTCAATTCGCCATCCTTTTTTGAAAGCCTGCGGGTAACGCTCATTTTCACTTTTTTCTATGTCCTCCTGACCATTGTCATCGCCTATGGGATCGCCCTCATGCTGAACAGCGGCCTGAAACTAACCGGCGTGTATATGACCATCATCTTCCTGCCGTGGATTCTCTCTGAAATTACCACGGGGGTTGTCTGGCGCTGGATGTTTTATCCCAAAGAAGGCATTATTCAAAACCTGATCGCCCCTCTGTTTAATAATGTGGCTATTATCACCCGCCCGACAGGCGCTTTAGCGATTGTGGTCATTGCCACCGTTTGGCGTTCGATTAGCTTTGCCATGCTTCTGCTCCTGGCTGGTCTGCAAACCATCCCGCGCGAGATCAACGAAGCCGCTGAAATTGACGGCGCAGGCAGCCTGAGCCTGTTCCGCTACATCACCTGGCCGTTGATGTTGCCGACCACCGTGGTTACGGCGGTTTTCATCCTCATTCAAGGCATCAACGGCGTGGGGATGATTCTCTCCATTACCGAAGGCGGACCCGGTCGAGCCACCGAAGTGTTAGGAATCATGATGTACCGACAAGCCATGCAATACTTCAACTTTGGTTTTGCGGCGGCCTTGTCCGTCATTCTGTTGATCATCAACCTGATTCTGGCCGCATTTTACCTGCGCGCCCTGCGGCGCGAAAGCGCCCTAGCGGCATGAGCGGAGAGCTCCCATGAAACGCAAAACTCTCAATTCTCTGTGGATCAACGCTTTTCTGATTCTGTTCTGTCTGATCATCCTCTTTCCGGTGGCGTATTCCATTCTGGTTTCGTTGCACGAACCCAAAACCGCCTTTTTGAGCATCATCCCCCAACGCTGGACGCTTGAAAATTACATCCGATTATTTTCGCATGGCCAATTTCCGCGCTATATTTTGAACAGTTTGATCAACGGGTTGGGCGGCGCGGCGCTGACCACGCTAGCCGCTACCCTGGCCGCCTATTCCCTGGCGCGGTTTGAGTTCAAAGGGAAGGCAGCCATCGAGGCCTTCATTCTCGGCATGATGCTCCTGCCCGGTTTGACCAACCTAATCCCGATTTTCAAAATTGCCAGCGACCTAAAATTGCTCAACACCTATACCCTGATGATCTTGGTGTTTGGCGCTTACGGCGTTCCCCTAAGTATTTGGATCATGAAGGGCTTCTTCCAGAGCATTCCCAGAGCCTTGGAAGAAGCCGCCGCGATAGACGGAGCGACGCCGGTTCAAACTTTTTTGCAAGTCGTTCTACCCGTAACCACGCCGGGCTTAATTGCCACCTTGCTGATCAACTTTGTGTATAACTGGAACAACTTTATCACGCCGTTGATCTTAATCAACAAAACCAGCATGAAGATGGCAACCGTTGGCCTGTTCGACTTTCAGCATGTGCTGGAAGGCAATCAGGATGAGCTGTTGGCCGCCGCGTGCGTCGTCATCATGATTCCAGCCATCCTGTTGTTCTTGCGATTGCGCGATTACTTCCTGCGCGGCATGACCGAAGGCGCCGTAAAAGGCTAGGAGAGAAATTGACCATGCGCCAAGCTCTAACGCTCATCTTGCCGGATTGGCTGATCATCAGCCCACTGCAATCCCCTCGTTTTCAATGGGGCATTTGCATAGAGGACGGCTGGATCATCGCTGCAGGCCCGCAGAATGACCTGATTCGCCAGTTTCCGCAAGCCGAACGGGTTTGGGCAAGCGGTCAAATCGCCGCGCCCGGCTTTGTGGACACCCACACCCACCTCTACGGCGTATTAGCGCATGGCATTCCGCTCGACAAGGCCCCGTCGGGTTTTTGGTCATTTTTGAACGACTTTTGGTGGCCGATGGTCGAAAACCGGCTGACGGCTGACCTGATTTGCGCCGCCACAGCCGTGCAAACCGCGCGCATGATTCAATCCGGCATCACCGCATTTTACGATTGCACCGAAGCCCCCCACGCTTTGCCCGGCGTGCTGGTTCGTCAAGCGGAAATCGTCCGTCAAAGCGGCTTGCGCGCCATCCTCTCTTTTGAGGCTTGTGAACGCATCTCCCCGCACAACGGCGAATTGGGGTTGGAGGAAAACGCTCGTTTCATCGAACTGTGCAAAGGGGAAGAACGGCTGCGCGGATTGATGTGCATTCACACCACTTTCACCTGCAGCGCGGAGTTTATCCGCCGCGCCTTTCGACTGGCCGAACAGTACGACGCGCTGTTTCACATGCACCTTTCCGAGGGCAGTTTTGAGCCAACCTACTGTCTGGAACATTTTGGCGTTCGTCCGGCGCACTATTACGATCAACTTGGCGTGTTAGGCGAGCGAATGTTGGCTTCGCAGTGCGTGCAGGTCACTCCGGAGGAAATTGAACGTCTGGCGGCCGCCGCGGTGCGGGTCAGTCACATGCCGCTCTCCAATTGCGAAGTGGGCGGCGGAATCGCGCCCGTGCCGGAGATGCTCGCCGCCAATTTGCGGGTCGGGTTGGGCAGCGACGGCTACATCACAGACTTTTTTGAGGTGATGCGCGGCGCATTCTTGATTCACAAAGCGGCCCGCCAAAACCCGCAGGTCATGCCAGCCTGGCAGGTTTGGCACATGGCAACCGAAGGCGGGGCGCAGTTGCTCAACTTTGACCGCATAGGACGACTGGCGCCCGGCTACCACGCGGACTTGCAGTTAGTCCAGCCCAGCTTGCCTACCCCGCTCACCAGCCACAACCTGTACGAACAGACCTTACTATATTGCCACGCTAGCGACGTGCGCAGCGTGATGGTCAACGGCGAGTGGCTGCTGCGCGATGGACAACTCCTCATAATGGACTTGGGCGAGGCCATCGAAAACAGCCGCCGCGCCGCCCAACAGTTATGGCAACCGTTGCAATCCCAGTGAGACTACCCAAAAGGAAACGAGATGAGCAGGTCTTCCCTTAAAGAGTACCCCCAAGAGCTTTTGTTGGAAATGTTCCGCCGCATGACCCTGATTCGCGAGTTTGAACTGCGTGCCATCGAAGAACGGCATCAGGGTTTGATTCCCGGTTTCATACACTCCTGTGTTGGACAGGAGGCAACCGCTGTCGGCGCCTGTTTGGCGTTGCAACTCGAGGACGTCATCACCAGCACGCATCGCGGCCACGGTCATTTGATTGCCAAAGGAGGCGACCCCCGCTACATGATGGCCGAGCTGGCTGCCCGCCAAGCGGGATACTGCCTTGGGCGGGGCGGTTCGCTGCATTTGGCTGACTTCGACTTGGGCATTTTAGGCGCCAATGGAATTGTCGGTGGTGGCATCCCGATCGCAGCCGGAGCGGCGCTGGCCTTTGCCCTGCGCAAAGAACCCCGCGTGGCGCTAGCCTTCTTTGGCGATGGCGCTGCCAACGAAGGCGCCTTCCATGAGGCGGCTAACCAGGCTGGCGTGTGGAAGTTGCCGGTTATCTTCTTTTGCGAAAACAATCTGTACGGCGAAGGCACAGCCCTCCACCGCAGCGCCGCCGTTCAAAACCTAGCCGAACGCGCTGTCGCCTACGGTTTTCCCGGCATCATGGTAGATGGCAACGATGTGCTTGCTGTGTATGATGCGGTGCGTCAAGCCGCAGCCAGAGCCAGAGACGGCGCCGGCCCCACCTTCATTGAAGCCAAAACCTACCGTTTTCGCGGACACTACGAGGGCGACCCGCAAGTTTATCGAACTCAGGCAGAGGTGGAGGAGTGGAAGAAGCGCGACCCAATTCCTTCATTTCAGGCGCGCTTGCTGGCTGAGCGCGTGGTCAACGAAGCGGCATTGGAGGAAATTCAGGGAGAGGTGATCGCCTTATTGGACGACGCCGTGCAGTTTGCCAAACAGGCTCATCCGCCCCAACCGGAGGATGCCCTCGTTGGGGTCTATGCCGATACCCATCAGGGACGGGTTTTCTAAGACAGGAAGGAAAGGATACCGTGATGAGAACAATCACCTACGCAGAAGCGATCCGAGAAGCGATGTGCGAGGAAATGCGCCGCGACCCTTCCGTCTTTTTGATGGGCGAGGACGTGGGGGTGTTTGGCGGCGTTTGGGGAGTATCGGCAGGAATGCTGGAAGAGTTTGGAGAAGAACGCATCCGCGACACAGCCATTTCTGAAATTGCCATTATCGGCATGGGATTGGGAGCCGCCCTGTGCGGAATGCGACCGATTGTTGAAATCATGTTCGCCGATTTTCTCATGTGCGCGGGCGACCAGATTACCAATCAGGTTGCCAAAGCCCGTTACATGAGCGGCGGCAAGGCTGATGTGCCGCTGGTCATTCGCGTGACCACCGGCGCGCCCGGTTCAGCCGCCGCGCAGCACTCCCAAAGCGGCGAGTCGTGGTTCATGAACTTCCCCGGTCTGAAGGTAGTCGTGCCGGCTACGCCAGCGGATGCCAAAGGTCTGCTCAAAACTGCCCTGCGCGGCAAAGACCCTGTGCTTTTTTTTGAACACAAAATGCTGTACGCCGTGCGCGGTGAGGTGCCTACCGATGAAGATTTTTGCGTCCCGTTTGGCGAGGCCAAAGTTCATCGGCAGGGCACAGACCTGACCATCATTGCGATTGGCGCAATGTTGGCGAAAGCCCTGCAAGCCGCCGAGCAGCTCGAGCAAGAGGATATTCAAGCGGAGGTGATTGACCCACGCACGCTTGTGCCGCTGGATACCGATACGCTTTTGCAATCGGTGCGCAAGACTGGCCGCGTCATGATTGTCCATGAAGCGCACCGCCGCGCTGGTCCCGGCGCTGAAATTGCGGCGGTGATTGCCGAACAAGGCCTTGAGTACTTGGATGCTCCCATCCTCCGCGTCGCCGCCAAAAACGTGCCTCTCCCCTACAGCCCGGAATTGGAGCAGGTCGTTTTGCCCAATTTAGCCGATATTCTTGAGGCAGCCCATCAACTCATGCAAGGAGTCAAGGAAAATGCAACGCTTCAAGGATAAAGTCGTCATGATTACCGGCGGAGGACGCGGCATCGGGAGGGCTTGCGCCGAGCGCTTTGCCGCTGAAGGCGCTCAGGTCTGTATTTTGGATGTGAACGAGGAAATCGCTCGCTCCGCTGCACAGGCCATCAACGGGTTCGGCCTGATGTGTGATGTAACCAATCATTCCCAGGTCCACTGGGCAGTGCAGCAAACCGTTGAGCGTTTTGGGCGGTTGGATGCGCTGGTTGCCAACGCCGGCATCTATCGCAGCGCACCCTTGACGGAGGATGCCATAGAGGACTGGCGTCTTGTCTTGGAGGTGAACCTGACCGGGGCCTTCTTGTGTTGTCATGCGGTCGCGCCGCATCTGATCGCTCAAGGCAGTGGCAGCATCGTGGTCATGTCCTCCATGGCCGCCAAAACCTCCTGGCCGAACACGGCTGCCTACTCAGCCTCGAAGAGCGGCCTGCTGGGTCTGGTTCATTCGGTGGCCATGGAACTCGGTCAGCACAACATCAACTGCAACGCCGTTTGCGTGGGTCATGCCGACACGGACATGCTGCGCGAGGTGGATCGTAGAATCTGCAGTGAAAACAACTGGCCGCCCGGCAGCTACCTCAAACAGTTGGCTGAGTCCAACCCCATGCGCCGACTGGCGCGTTTGGAGGAAATCGCCGGGTTAGTAGCCTATTTATCCTCCGAAGAGGCTCGCTACATCAACGGTCAGTCCATCGAGATGGATGGCGGGCTCATTCTTTCATAGGAGCGTGAAGAGAACGCATGGAATTTAGCGGTTACTTGGACTTTTGGTTTAGCGACCGCCCGCTGCTGGAACGGGTGAGCGCCTTCGTAGAATTGGGCATCCGCCGTTTGGATGTGTGGCGCTGGCGGCAGGTGGATATGGCGGCGCTGTTTGCCGAATGTAAGGCGTGCGGCGCGGTGATCAATTCCACCTTTGACGACCAGATGGGTTCGCTTGCCGACCCGGCCGACAATCCAATCACCCTGCGCACATGGCAAGAGAGCCTGGAAATGGCGGTTCGTTACGAAATTCCGCACCTGTTCATTTTTTCCAATCAGGTGGATGTGGTCAACGGGCGCGAGTGGACGCGCCGCCTTTCTCGAACGATGAGCCAAGCCGAGCAGTATGCCAATCTGCTTGAGCAAACCGAGCGCATCCTCAAATATGTGGAACAGACTCCCGTGCAAATTTGGGTGGAGGGTTTGAATCAATTTCACATTCAAGGCGGTGTCCTCGTCCACGACCTTGAATTGGCAGCCGACTGGGTGCGCCGCATGAACCATCCCCAATTCAAACTCGCCTTTGACTGCTACCATCAGCAGCGCAGCGGGGGTAACCTGATCCACTATCTGGAAAAATGCTGGGGCCTTTACCCCACTGTTCACATCAGCGATGTTCCCACTCGGCAAGACCCCGGAACGGGAGAGATTGGCTACCCCAACATTGTCCGCAAGTTAGGCGAACTGGGTTTCGACGGCCTGGTCGGTCTGGAATTTTACCCCGCCATCAGCGAGGCGGATTCGTGGCACGCGGTCAATCAACTGTTTCAACCCATCATTCGGCAAGGAGAAAAACGGCATGGATGAATCATCTGGCGAAGCCTATCCGGTGGTCATTCCTCGTCTTGGGCTGACCATGGTCGAAGCGAGCGTGTTGCAGTGGTACCGGCAAGACGGCGAGTGGGTCGAAAAGGGTGAGCCGTTATTCGCCATCGAAAACGAGAAAGCCACCGTGGACATTGAAGCGCCCGCTTCGGGCTACCTAGTGATTCAAGCGCCGCTCGGCGTGACGCTGCCCGTCCTAACCCGCATTGCCGAAATTCGACCATCGCCGCCCCCGGCCAAAGCTCGCCAAAACGCCTCTCAACTTCCAGCGGTTGACCAACCCCAACAGAAACCTTCCTCACCGCAGCCATCCCCCATCGTTTCGGAGCAGCCAGCCGCAGACCGCCCGCCGGCAAGCCCGAAGGCGCGCGGCCTGGCCGAGCAACTGGGCGTCTCGCTGAGCGAAGTCAGCGGCAGCGGGATGCGCGGCATGATAACCAGCGCGGATGTGCAACGGCAGGCGGAAAAGTTGGCTCGGCGCGCCTCCCCGCTGGCCGAGCGCATCGCCCACGAGGCCGGCATTGACCTTTCGGCGGTGCATGGCAGCGGCCATCGGGGGCGCATCCTGCGCCGCGATGTGGAAGCGCTGCTCGCCCAGCCCAGCCCCCCAACCCCCTCTGCCGAGCCGCTCGGCGGGCTGCGCGCAACCATTGCGCGCCGTCTGACCAGCTCGTGGCAAGAACGGCCGCAAGTGACCCTGTTCTGCGAGGCGGACGCAGTTTCACTCCTAGAACTGCGTGAAAAACTCAACGAGGAGCTCGCCGAAAAGCGCAGCAAAGTCTCGCTGAACGCTCTGTTGATCAAGATATGCGCTTCGGCTCTGAGCGAACATCGCCTGTTGAATGCTTACTTGGAAGGCGACCGCATCGTTCACCCCAGCGAGATTAACATTGCGATTGCAGTGGATACCGAGCGCGGACTGGTTGCGCCGGTCATCCGTCAGGCTGATCAAAAACCGTTGAGCCAAATTCAGCGCGAATTGTACGAGGCAATTCAGCGCGCCCTTCAAAATCGCAGCGCCCCACAGGATTTAGAGGGCGGCACCTTCACGCTCACCAACCTCGGCATGTATGAGGTGGATGGCTTCACGCCGTTGCTCAACCCGCCGCAAAGCGCCATTCTGGGGGTGGGTCGCATCCGCCCAAAACCGGCCGAGGCTGACGACGGTCGCTTGGTAATGCGCCCGCAGGTTACGCTGAGTTTATCGTTTGATCATCGTTTGATTGATGGCGCTCCTGCAGCGCGCTTCCTGCAGCGCCTAAAACACTTCATCGAGCGGCCCTATTTGCTGTTATGGTGAGCCGCTCCATTCACCCCAACCCGGAGTAAGCAACGCATGGACATCCAAAATGCAGTGGTTTTCATTACTGGAGCTGCCACTCGGGTCGGACGAGAGGTAGCGCTTTATCTCGCCGCCAAAGGCGCTCACATCGCTTTCTCGTACTACGCTGCCGACGAACCCCACGCTCAAACTCGCGCCGAAATTGAAGCGAAAGGCGCGCAGTGCCTGGCGCTGCCCTTAGAAGTGCGGAACGCCCAGCAAGTGCGCGATTGCGTACATCAGATTGTTCAGCGATTCGGTCGCATTGACGTGTTAATCAACAACGCTTCCGTCTGGCTGAAATCCAATTTTTTGGAGATTCAGGAAAGCGATTGGGATACCGCCGTGGAGGTCAATTTGAAAGGGCCGTTTCTCTGCTCCCAAGCGGTCGCGCCGATCATGCTTCGGCAAGGAGGTGGGGTCATCCTCAACATCACCGATTTATCTGCCTTTCAAGTGTGGAAAGGCTATGCTCATCATGCTTCCAGCAAAGCCGGTCTAGTCGCCTTGACCAAAGTAATGGCGGCCGAACTGGCGCCAACCATTCGGGTCAACGCCATTGCGCCGGGCACCGTCCTGCTTCCGCCCAACGCCAGCGAGGAGAAAGTGCGCTGGGCGGTTGAAAACTCGCTGCTCAAACGGATTGGCTCGCCGCTTGATGTCGCCCATACGGCGCTGTTTTTGATTGAAAACGACTTCACCACTGGCGCGGTCTATTTTGTGGATGGCGGGCGCAGCCTGGTCTGACGATTGAATTGGAGGCGACATGCAAACCCAGTTGGAATTCATCCTCAACGGTCAAAAAGTGAATTGTCAGGTATCTGCGGAAACCGCCTTGCTGCAAGTCCTGCGCGAAACCTTTGGGCTGACCGGCAGCAAACAAGGCTGCGGCTCCGGCACGTGCGGTACCTGTTCGGTGTTGTTGGATGATCGGCTGGTCAAGTCATGCCAGCTGCCGGCCATTCGCGCACAGGGCAAGCGCGTCACCACCATCGAGGGATTAGCCGCGCCGGACGGTCGGATCAGCGATTTGCAAGAGGCTTTCATTCGGCACGGCGCTGTCCAATGCGGGTACTGCACCCCTGCGATGATCCTAGCCGGCGAGGCTCTGTTACGACGCAAAGCCTTGCCCACTCGCGGCGAAATTCGCGCCGCCTTGGACAGCGTGTTATGTCGCTGCACCGGCTATCAGCAAATTGTGGACGCAATTGAAGAGACCGCCCATCGTCGTCAAAATCTCCCTTGGAGATCGCCTGCGCCTCCCATTCAGGTTACAGCCGACCCGCCATACCAGTCCATTCATCGCCTGGATAGTCAACCGGTGGATGGCTGGGAAAAAGTAACCGGCAAGGCGCGCTATGTCGCTGATCTCAAGTTTCCCGGTATGTTGTACGCCAAAGTATTGCGCAGCCCGCTGCCGCACGCCCGCATCGCGCGCCTGAATGTCGAAGCGGCGCGCGCCCTGCCCGGCGTTCACGCCGTCATCACCAGCGGCGACTTTGTCGCCAACGGACAGTTTGGCTGGCCGGTGCGGGATGCCTTCATCTTGGCGCATGAAAAGGTGCGCTATGTCGGCGAACCGATTGCGGCGGTTGCCGCCGAAAGCGAGGAAATCGCCCAACAAGCCCTTGAAGCGATTGATCTCGAATTGCAGCCCCTACCGGTCGTAGCGGATATTCATTCCGCCCTCGACGACCACAGCCCGATTGTGGGCGAGAACGCCGGACAAACCAGCAATCTCTGCGCCCATCACATCGTCCGCAATGGCGATCCGCAGACCATTTTCGAGGAATGCGAGCATGTCGTCGAACACACCTTTGAGTTTGCTCATCAGGAACACGCTTACCTGGAACTGGAAGGCGCGCTTGCCATTCCCGAACCGGACGGCGGGGTAACCCTCTATGCCAATGACCAAAGCCCGTTCATCAACCGCGACAACACGGCGGCCGTGTTGGGACTGCCGCCCCAACGGGTGCGAGTCGTACAACCGCCCGTGGGCGGCTCTTTCGGCGGCAAGGACGACATTGTCTATCAATGCTCGGCGCAAGCGGCAAAATTGGCCTTGTTGACGCAACGGCCGGTGCGGTTGACGCTGGAACGCAAAGAATCGCTCATCGCCTCTTATAAGCGCGAGGGCATGGAAATTACTCTCAAAGTCGGCGCGGACGCGCAAGGTCGCCTGCGCGCGGCTAAAGCGCGCATCCTCGCCGATAGCGGCGCCTACGCCTCCATGACGCCATTATCGGCATGGCGAGCCACCATGCATGTCGCCGGCTGTTACCAGTACGAAGCCGCCAAAGTGGATACCTTTGTCATCTATACGAATAACGGCTATTCGGGCGCCTTTCGCGGCTTTGGAAATCCGCAAGCCTGCGCCGCCAGCGAGATAACCATAGATGATTTAGCCCACCGCCTAGCCGAAGACCCAATTGACTTTCGATTGAAAAACCTCATCCAACAAGGACGCCCTGCCTTTACTGGAAATGTGTTGCGACACCCTGTTCACCTCAGCGAATGCCTGGATTGGGTGCGCAAACAGTGCGATTGGGATAACCGCCGCGCCGAGTACGCCAAACAACCCAGCCTGCAAACCGTGCGGCGCGGGATTGGGGTGGCCTGTTACTTTCATGGCACCGGCTTGGGCGGCGAGGGCAAGGACTACGCCAGCGCCCGTTTGCAGGTGGAAACTGACCACACCTTTGTCCTGCAACACAGCCTCACGGATTACGGGCAAGGCAGCCGCACGGTCTTCACCTTGATCGCTGCTGAGGCGCTGCAAATCAGCCCCGACCGGATTCAAATGCTGCGACCGGACACCCAAACCGCTGCCGAAAGCGGGCCGACCGTCGCCTCCCGCGCCACCATTGTGGGCGGGAACGCCGTACGCGTAACCGCCCAAAAACTGGCTAATTTGCTCAATCTTGCCGCAGCCGACTTGCTTGGCATTCCGCCTCACCAAATTCAACGCAACCGAGAGAAGTTTATCAACCCCTTCAGCGAGGAGGAAGCCGATCTAGACACGGTGATCGCTCATGCCCGTCAACTCGGGTTGCAATTATCGGTTGAAGGATACTGGCAAATTCCCCAAATCCACTGGGATTTTGAAACAGGCCGTGGCGAGCCGTACTTCACCTACTGCTACGGCGCTCAGGTCGCGGAAGTGGAGGTCAACCTGAAGACCAAAGAAATCCATGTGTTGCACATTTGGGCAGCGCACGATGGCGGAAGAATCATCTACCCCAACGGCGCCAAAGGGCAGATGATTGGCGGGATTGTGCAGGGGTTGGGTTACGCCCTCACCGAAGGATTTACCTTCCAAGACGGATATCCACAGAAGACCTCGCTCAAACAATACACAATCCCGCGCGCCACTCAAGTCCCGGAGATCGAGGTCTTTTTGCTGCCGACCGAGCAGCCCGAAGGCCCTTACGGAGCCAAAGGCCTGGCCGAGCCGCCCATCGTAGCGACAGCGCCGGCGATTGCCAATGCGGTCTTTCAGGCCTGCGGTCAACGGCTCACGCGCCTGCCGCTTAAATTAAACTAGCTGGTTACCCCCTGCCAAGATGTCGAAACTGTACCTAACCCATACCCACATTGCCGTTTCTCCGCAAATTCATCCCAGCGGCTGGCTGACGGATGGCCACCTGCTGATTGAAGACGGGATCATCCGTCAAATTTCCGCCGCCCCCCTGCCTGCCAATCTAGTTGCCGATGCGCAGACTCTTCCCCTGCCCAACCGCGCCGTTTGCCCGGTTTGGGTGAACGGACACACCCACCTCTGCCAAACCTTCATGCGGGGATTGGCTGGCGGCCGGCCGTTGCTGCGCTGGTTGAAAGAGCGCATTTGGCCGCTGCAAGCCGCGTTCACGCCAGAAATGACCGAGATCGCCGCGTTGTTGGGGTTGGCTGAAAACATCCGCAGCGGTGTTGGGTTGGTCGTTGACCACCAAAAAATCACCCACTCCCCCCAACACACGGAAGCGGTTTACCGCGCTGCCCAACAAAGCGGGGTGAGGGTATGGCTGGCGCGCGCCTGGTCTGACCGCGGCAGCAACGCTGAGTCCCCCCAAGCGCTCCTTGCCGAGCTGGAAAACCTGTTCCAGCGCAACGACCCCTCCAAGCGGGTCAACTTTGCCAACGGCCCACTCGCCTTGTGGCGTTGCTCAGCCGAAACGCTGCGCGCCAGTCATCAATTGGCGGCGCTGCACGGCGCGTTCACGCACGTCCACGTTGCCGAAACGCAAGAAGAGGTGCGCCTCAGTCAAGAGGAGTACGATCAGACCCCAGTCCTCTGGCTTGATCAAATCGGCGTGTTGGATGAACGCACTCACATCGTCCATGTCGTGTGGGTGGAGGAAACGGAGATGGAGCGCCTGGCGCAGCGCGCCGCGCTGGTGGTGCATTGCCCGGTCAGCAATGCGGTGTTAGGATCGGGCATTGCCCCACTGGGGAAAATGAGCCAACGCGGAGTGCGCATCCGTTTGGGCAGCGACGGCCCCGCCTCCAACGACACGCAGGACATGCTTGAAACTGCCAAGTTTGCGCTTTGCTTGGCGCGGGCGTCCCAACAGGCGGCTGATCTGATTCCGCCGCGCGCCGTCCTCAACATGGCCTGGGACTGCGCAGGGCTGACCGTGTCTCAGCCGGCCGATCTGACCATTCTGAGGCTAGACCGCCTCTGGTCGGCGCCTGTGCAAGACCTGGACTCGGCGCTGGCGCTCTGTGCGCGTCTGACGGATGTCGAAAGTCTGTTAATTGCCGGCCAGTTCATCCTGCGCGATGGCCAGCTACTGACCTTGAACGAAGAAAGCCTGATCCGCGAGTCGCAATCGGCAATTGGCTGGCTGCGCCGCGCTGCCGGTTTAGAAACCTAACCTTTGATTCGAATATGGAGATCAAATGGCGGAAATTCAAGATTTACGAAGCTACCTACGCCTGCTGGAACAACACGGGCGGTTGACCCGCATCCGCCGCACGGTTGATTTGGACCACGAACTGGCGAATGTGGCTGCCACGCTGGCGCGACGCAGCGGCGCGCCAACCCTTTTTGAGAGCATAACCCGCCACAATCCCCCAGCCGGACAAACCAACCTAAAGCGTTGGCCGGTGTTTACCAACGCGGTGGTCAACCCGGCTTGCGCCGCCCTCGCTTTGAACTGTACGCCCGCCGAGTTGCCCAAACGAATTGAAATGGCGCTGGAGCCGTCCAGCGGTGTGCCCCCGCAAAAAACGGACGAGCGACCGGCTTGGCAAACTCACATTCTGACCGGCGATGAGATCAATCTGTACGACTTGCCCATCCCGACGCATGGCGCGCATGACGGGGGGCCGTTTATCACCGGCGGGGTAACCATTGCGCGCGACCCGCTCAGCGGACGCGGCAATCTTTCTTACAACCGCATGCAAATTCTCGGCAGGCGCACGTTCGGATTCAATGTCAACGAATGGCGCGATGTGATGCGCTTCTACAAAATCCATCAGGAACGCAACGAGCCCATGCCCCTCGCTATCGCCATTGGCCTGGACCCGGCCATTATGATTGCCGCAGCTGCGCGGTATGAGGGCGATGAGTTGGCCATCGCTGGCGCGCTGCGCCAAAGGCCCGTTCTCGTGTGCAATGGCGTTACCGTTGATTTGGCAATCCCCTTCCATGCCGAAGTGGTCATCGAGGGCTTCTTGCCGCCGCATGTGCGCCAGCCCGAAGGCCCGCTGGCCGAGTTCCATGGCTATTACGGAGAAATCTGGCAGTCGCCCGTTTTCGAGGTCAGCGCAGTGAGTTATCGGCAGCAGCCTATCTACCAGACGATTGTGCCGGGCTGGGACGAGCACATTTACATCGGCAATGTGCTGCCGCGCGAACCGTTGCTGCTGCGCTTTGTGCGCCACGTCAGCCCCAACGTACAGGCCCTGCACATCCCCCCTTACGGGAATGGCTTTTTAGCCGTCATCCAACTCCGCAAGAGCAATCCGGGTGAGCCAAAAAATGCGGCGATGGCGGCTTTCACGGCGCACGTCAACATCGCTAAGGTGATAGTCGTGGATACGGACGTCAATATTTACGATCCGGCGGACGTGTGGTGGGCCTTGGTCAACCGCGTGGATTGGCAGCGCGATGTCTTTTTGGTGCCCGGCGCGCAAGGCCACGAAATGGATCCCACCGCCAATGAGCGCGGGGTGCAAACCAAAGTGGGCATAGACGCCACCTACAAACCGGAGGTGCGCAACTACGGTCAACGGGTCATCTACCCTCCCGTGGACTTGCAAAATTATCTCTGAACAAGGAGTTTTTCATGGCGCAAAGAATGGCCTTATACCTGCAAGATAAACATAACATCCCCTACGAATTGGAAATGGCGCGCTACGCCGAAGAGCGCGGCTTCAGCGAAATCTGGCAAGCCGACACGCGTTTGGCGCGCGACTGCATAGTGATGATGAGCGCGCTGTTGACCGTCACGCATCGCCTGCGAATCGGCTCAGGCGTCCTGCCGATTTGGACGCGCAACCCGGCCGTGATTGCCGCTTCGTGGAGCACGATGTGGGAGCTCGGCGGCCGACCGGAGGGGCGCAGTCGGGTCATGCTCGGCTTAGGCGCGTGGTGGGAGCCCATCGCCAGCCGCGTCGGCGTCAAGCGCGCCAAGCCGATGAAAGCCATGCGCGAGTATGTCGAAGCCATTCGCCAATTGTTCACCATGCAAGAAGTGTCGTATCAAGGCGAGTTCGTCCAGTTGGACCGCGTCCGTCTGGATGTCGCCTACGGCGACCGTTCGCCGCGCGATATTCCCATTTACATCGGCGCCACCGGCGATCAGATGTTGGAGATGGCCGGCGAAATTGCCGATGGCGTCGTTCTCAATTATGTGGTTTCGGTGGACTACATCCGGCATGCCGTGGCGCGCATCGAAGCCGGCGCCAAAAAAGCCGGCAAAACCCTTGACCAAGTGGATCGGCCGGAGTTGCTGGTTTGCTGCCTTTCGGATGAAAACCCCGACATGGCGATGGCAGAAGGCAAAAAACTGGTGGCCTATTATCTGGCGACCGAACCGCACATCATGAAAGCCTCCGGCGTCGGTCAGGAATTGCTGGAAAAAGTGCAATCCCTGATGACCTGGCCGGCCACCGAAGAGGATTACATCCGCGCCAGCAAGGTCATCCCCGATGAGGTCGTCCGCAGTCTGATGGCGGTTGGCACCAGCGAGGAGTGCCGCGCCAAGGTCAAGGAATACATCGAAGCCGGCGTTACCTGCCCCATTCTGTACCCGATGATGGACGACATCCGTCCGGTGATTGACGCTTTTGCGGATTGGACGCCCTAAGATGAACGACTTCCTGCCCGACGTTCAACAACTGCAAGCGGCAGCCGACCGCCTGTACCCGCAAATGACGCAATTCCTCACCGATCTGATTCGCATTCGTTCCTACACCGGCGCGGAGAGCCAGGCCGTAGAACGTACGCTGGCGGAATTACGGCAAATTGGCTGCAAAGAAGTTTGGATGGACTCGGCCGGCAACGCGTTGGGGATGATCGGCCGGGGCGAGCCGCTCCTGTTGTATGATGCGCATCTGGACACCAACGAAGTCGGCGACGAAGCCGGCTGGCCTTACCCGCCATTTGAAGCGCACATTGAAGGTGAGGTACTCTACGGACTGGGCGCCTCAGACTGCAAGGGCGGCGTGGCGGCAATTGTCTACGGGTTGGCAATTCTCAATCAACTCGGCCTTGAACCCCCCTGTCGAGTTCTGGCGATGGGCGCCACCCTCGAAGAAGACGCCGAAGGCTTTGCGCTCCGCAGCCTGGTGGAGCGCGACGGCGTGCGACCGGACGCCGTCCTGCTCGCCGAAGCGACCGACTTGACCATTCGCATCGGTCATCGCGGGCGGTGCGAGGCGCGGCTGCGCGTAACGGGTAAGGCGGCTCACGCTTCCGTGCCGCAAGCCGGCGAAAATGCCATCCTGAAAATGTTGCCCATCATCCAGCAAGTGGAAGAGATCGGCAAGAACCTGCCCACTGACCCGCAATTGGGACAGGCCACCCAGGTCATCACCATGATCAGCAGCCCGCGCACCCCTAACAGCGTACCGGAGTGGTGCGAAATTACGATTGACCGTCGTTTGTTGCCCGGCGAAACGCCGCAAAGCGTTCTTCAGCCTCTTCAACAAATCGCGCAAGCGGCTCAGGCAAAAGCCTATATCCCCATTCAGCCGGTGCGAACCCACACCGGCCTGCAATTGGATGACTGCGCTTTCTTTCCGGCTTGGCGGATGGATGAACGCCACCCCCTTATCGAGGCGGCGCAAAAAACGACCCATCGGCTGTTTGGGCAACCCGCTCGCGTTGATATTTGGCGTTTCAGCACCGATGGCACGTACTCGGCTGGACAAGCCGGCATTCCCACGATTGGCTTCGGCCCGCAGGAAGAACAATTTGTGCATACGCCGCTCGATCAAGTCAACCTGCGCAAAGTGAAGAAGGCAGCCGTTTTTTACGCGCTGTTCCCTTTCATTTATTCCCATTACCTGAATCGATAAGGAGGATTTTGTTCTATGCTGACCAACCTGTACGGAAAAGACTTCATCACCACCGAAGATTGGAGCGTGGACGAACTGAACGCCATGCTCGAAATGGCCGGCGACCTCAAACGCCGCTTCGCCTGCGGAGAACCCCACGATCACATTTTGCGCAGCAAGACCCTGTTCATGCTCTTTTTTGAAGAGTCCACCCGCACGCGCAACAGCTTTGAATCCGGCATCACCCAACTGGGCGGCCATGCCATTTACCTGACCCCCAGCGGCACGCAGGTCGGTCACGGCGAAAACGCCAAAGATACCGGCATGGTGCTGGAACGCTACGGTCATGGCATTGCCGTGCGGGATTGTCGCACCAACATCGGTCAGGCCTACATGTACGACCTGGCTCGCCACATTCAGATACCGATCATTTCCATGCAGGACGATGTGGATCATCCCTGCCAGGCGATGGCCGACCTGATGACCATTCGCGAAAAGTTTGGCGACAACCTGCGCGGGTTGAAGTTTGTCATTTCGTGGACCTACGCTCCCAAGTATGTGCGCCCGCTTTCCGTGCCGCAGGCATTGATCATGCTGATGACCCGCTTCGGCATGGATGTTACCCTTGCCCACCCCAAAGGCTTTGAACTGATGCCCAAGTGCCTGGAAGCGGCGCAACGCCACGCGGCGGAAAACGGCAGCAAATTTGAAATTGTGGACTCGATGGACGCCGCCTGCGAAGGCGCCCACATCGTCTACGCCAAGTCATGGGGGCCGATTATGGTTACTGAAGACCCTCAAGAGGTGCAAGCCATGTGCGATCAGCACAAGGACTGGATCTGCGACGACCGGCGCATGTCGCTGGCCGACCGCCGCGCCATCTACATGCACTGCATGCCGATTGATCGCGGCTACGAGGCGACCGACTCGGTGGTGGACGGCCCACATTCGGTAATTTACGACGAAGCCGAGAACCGCCTGCATGTCCAAAAAGCGCTGATGGCTTTGACGATGGGAGGTCGCATCTAGGCATGTCGAGCGGGCAGGCGACCCTGGTCTTGCACACCCGATTGCTGAATCTGTTGCCGCCCGGCAGCCTCCCCTGTCAGCAGTCGCCGTGTCGCTTGAGCGTGCCGGCCGGTCAGTCCATCCGTCAGGCAGTCGAATGTCTATCCATTCGCCTGCCCGCCGCCATCATCCCAGTCGTCAATGGCGTGACTCATGACCTCTCTTATGTCTTGCAAGCGGGCGATGAAGTCCAATTACTCGTACAATTGAGCGGAGGAGCGCAATGACCCCCTGTGAACCCAGCCCCCATTTTTCGCCCCGTGCGGAGTTTCGCAACGGGCAAAGCGCCTACGCCGGCCTGATTTTGCGCGTGAACTTATCCATCCCCTGCGTTTGGATCGAAACCCCTCCAGAGGCTTTCTATCGCCACTTGGTGGGCGGCCGTAATTTCATTCTTCATTACCTATTGACGGAAACCCCGCCTGGAATCAACCCGCTCGCTCCCGAAAACCGCCTCATCTTTGCCAATGGCGTGCTCAGCGGGACGGTCTTACCCGGCACGGGCCGCCATGCCATTGGGGCAAAATCGCCGCTGACCGGCGCGTTGGGCTCCTGCGAAGCGGGGGGCTGGTTTGGCAGCGAACTCAAACGGGCTGGCTTCGATGCGATTGTCATTCAGGGGCGCGCCGAGCGGCCGGTCTATTTGTGGATTCAAGACGGACAAGTGGAATTGCGCCCAGCCGAGCATTTGTGGGGCAAAACCACCGCCGATACGCAGGACGCCATTCGCGCCGAACTGGGCGACGACAAAATCCGGATTGCCTGCATCGGGCCGGCCGGCGAAAATCAGGTGCGCTTTGCCAGCATCATGCACGACGTTAGTCGCGCTGCCGGCCGTTCGGGGCTTGGCGCGGTGATGGGCAGCAAGAACCTCAAGGCAGTCGCCGTGCGCGGTTCGCAGCCGGTGGGCGTTGCCGACAAAGCCCTGCTGCAAACCGTGCAGAAGTGGATCAACGCCCGTTACAAAACCGAGATGGCCTGGGCGATACAGTACGGCACGGCTGGCTCGGCGATGGAAAACGCCTTGCTCGGCACGACCGCCATCCGCAACTACACAGCCGGTCAGCTGCGCGGCGTGGAACAGCTGGAGCCGGAGCGTCTTTTCTCCCTGCTGGTTACCGAACGGGATACCTGCAACAAATGCCCCGTCCGCTGCAAACTGGTAGTGGAGTATGACGGCGATACCGCTTCCATTGATCGCCGCTACGGAGGTTTGGAGTACGAGTCGATTGGCTCGCTCGGCCCGTTGTGCGACATTGCCGACCCGCTGGCGATTGCCAAAGCCAATGAACTGTGCAACGCCTACGGACTGGATAGCATTTCGACGGGCGGCACCATCGCTTTTGTGATGGAAGCCGCCGAACGCGGCGCGCTGCCCGCCGACTGGCAAAAAAGCGCGCCGCGCTTTGGAGATGGCGAGAAGCTCATCGAGGCAATTCGCCAAATCGCCTACCGCCAAGACTACGGCGATTGGATGGCAGAGGGTAGCCAACGCCTAGCGCAGCGTCTCGGCGAGCATTCCTTCGCTTGGTTGGCGGTCGGCCGCGGGCAGGAGTTGCCCATGCACGATCCTCGCCTGAAACAAACCCTGGCGATGGGCTACGCTCTTTCCGCCACCGGGGCCGATCACATGCACAATTTCAACGACACCTTCGCCACCAGCGTGGGGGGCGATATTTGCCAGCGATTGCAGGAAGTTGGCGTGCCCGTGCCAGTTCCGCTGTGGGGCATCTCCGAGCATAAAATCGAGGCGTATTACTACGAAACCGCTTTCAAAAATTTTTACGACTGCGCCGTCATTTGCCACTTCTACCCCTACCGCTACCAGCACATGAAAGACGCGCTCAGCGCCGCTGGCGGCTGGGATGTGAGCGTGGACGAGATCAACCAGATCGGACTGCGCGCCATCCACCTCGCCCGTCTGTATTTGGTGCGGGAAGGCTTTACCGCCGAGCAGGACATGTTGAGCGCCCGCGCTTTTTACCGCCTCTCCGAAGGGCCAATTGCCAATCAGGCGCTCACCCCCGAAGAAATGACCCGTTGGATTCGCTATTACTATCAAAGAGTTGGCTGGGACGAAAACGGCGTCCCCTTGCCCAAAACGCTTCAGGCCTTCGGCCTGGAAACATACCTTTCGACCCTAAAACCTTGAACCCAATCATGGAGCAGAGACTATGGCGCACCCATACGAGCAGCCCACCTTCCTACCCGAACCTCAACCCGTTGAACTGATCAGCGAACTCCAATCCTATCAGCGTCATGGGAGTCAGGTCGTCTTGACCTGCGCCGCCCATCGTTACGAACCGGTTTTGTACAACTTTTACGGCACCACCTGCGAGGTTAACTTTCATCCGCCGCAGCCCAGCGAGGATATTCAAGTCGTGGTTGACTTCTGCACGCCCCACATCCTGCGCATCCGCTGGGGACGCGGAGCGCAAATTCCCGATTTGGAAAGCCCCATGCTGGTCGGCAAGTTTGACGCGCCGGTTGAGATTCAGGTGGAGGAAGATGCCCAAGGCGTGACATTTCGCAGCGAGGCGATCACTTTGCAGGCGCAGTATGAGCCGTGGCAACTGAGGGCATTGAATGCCAAAGGCGAGGTGATTTGGCAGACCCGACCGGTGGACATTGAACCGCTGCGCCGCCCAGCGTATCAGTGGAATCCGCCCCAGGAGCGCTGGTTGTTCCTGCACCGCTACGCCTATCCCTGCGGCGTCAGTCAACGGGATCGCTCCTATGTCTTCGCCTCCTTTGATTTACGCTATGACGAACACATTTACGGGTTGGGCGAGGACTTCGGCCGCCTCGACAAGCGCAACATCCAACGGCGCTTGTGGATTCAGGAAGCGTTTGGGAACGCCTCGCCAGCCGCCTACAAACAAACCCCCTTCTACGTCAGCACGCGCGGATACGGGCTGTTCGTCCACACTTCCAACGCGATCCGCTTCGACATCGGCAGCCGAGAACACACTGCTCTCTCGGTTTTGGTGGAGGATGCCGAGTGGATGGACTTTTTCCTGATCGAGGGCGAGACCCTTCGAGACATTCTGCCGCGCTACGCCGACATCACCGGCCAACCCGGCCTGCCGCCGGCTTGGAGCTTTGGACTGTGGATGTCGCGCATCACCTACAACAGCCAGGAACAGGTGGAACAAGTGGCTGACCAACTGCGCCAGCATCAAATTCCTTGCGATGTGATTCACGTGGACACCGGCTGGTATGAGGAAGAATGGGTCTGCGACTTGAAATTCGGGCCGAGCCGCTTTCCCGACCCGGCGGGCATGTTGAAACGCCTGCGGGAAAAGGGCTTTCGGGTTTGTCTGTGGCAGTTGCCCAATCTGGTGATTGAATCTGAGATGTTCCACGAGGCGGCGCGCAAAGGTTACCTGGCGCAAAGGCCGGTCGGCAAGCCCTACCTGTTCAGCGGCTTTCTCAGCGACGCCGGCTTGGTGGATTACTCCAACCCAGAGGCGGCAGCCTGGATTCAGGAGAAATTCAAACAATTATTTGAATTGGGAGTGGCCGCCATCAAAGCCGACTTTGGCGAAGGCGCGCCGCCCGATGCAATCTATGCTGGCGCGCCCTCCTCCGCCATGCACAATCTCTTCCCGCTGCTCTACAACCGCGCCGTCTTTGAAGCCAGCGAGTCGTATTTTGGAAAGGGCAACGCCGTCATTTGGGCGCGTTCGGCCTGGGCTGGCTCGCAGCGCTACCCCGTGCATTGGTCGGGCGATGGCATCGCTCGTTTCGAGGACTTGGCCTGCGTCGTGCGTTCCGCGCTGAACTTTGGGCTGAGCGGCTTTCCGTTTTACAGCCACGATGTGGGCGGTTTCAGCGGACTGCCCAGTCCAGAATTGTATGCGCGCTGGATTCAACTGGGCGCGTTCTCCTCGCATGTCCGTTGCCACGGCCAACCGCCCCGCGAGCCGTGGGAGTACGGCGAGCAAACCGAGAGCATCTTCCGCGAGTACATGCAACTGCGTTACCGGTTGCTGCCCTACATCCTCACTCAAGCAGCGGAATGCTGCCAAAGCAGCCTGCCCTTCCTGCGAGCGCTGGTTTTGGAATTTCCCGACGATCCCGTTGCGCCTTTCGTGGAGGACGAGTACCTGTTTGGCAGCGATATCCTGGTCGCTCCCATTTTAGATGAAACCAATCGCCGCAAGGTTTATTTGCCGGCGGGCAAGTGGATGGACTACTGGCGCAAAGTTTGGCTGCAAGGCCCGGTCTGGCTGGACGTGGAAGCGCCACTGGATGTGTTGCCGTTGTACGTGCGGCGCGGCAGCATTTTGCCCTACGGCCCTGCCCAAAACTACGTCGGCGAAAAACCCTGCGACCCGCTCACGGTGGAGATTTATCCGCAGGAAGGGCAGCAATCGCGCTCCATCCTCACCCCAGAAGGCAGCCAGATCACGGTGGAATACGTCTACACGCAAAGCGGCTTTGAAATCCGCTCTTCCAGCGCGCCCGGCGATGTGGTCGTCCGGTGGTACGGTCAGCCCGCCCGCCGACTCTTCTGGCGAGATGCGCCGCTAGACTTTAAAATGGCCGAGCAGGCGCAGCAATTCCGCGTGGAGGCTCGAACGGGCGCCGTGATCCGCGCAGACTACTCCTAACCGAATAGCCCAAAACGCCTAGCCGGCCGCTTCCAACTCGTACAGGGTCGCCTCAATGCCGGCGCGCTGGACGCAAAATTTCGCAGGTCAACCGCAGCTTCGCAGAGGGCATTGAGGCATTTGCGCTAGGAGCAGGCGACTGCCGCCTGCAACCCCGCCATCGCTCATCTCGTTGAGCGCGCCGCTATGAGAGCGGCGCATTGGGGCAGAAATAGCCGCCCGGTTTTGCGCCTCCCTTGCTGAACAACGCTCGATCGAACAGCCCTCCCCCGAGCGTTCCATCACGCGTCAGCAATCCGCCATGCGGGTGCGCCGCTCTCCGCCTGTGAAACAAGTTAGGTTTATTCAGCGGAAATGGGCTGAGTTTTACCACAATCAAAGAATCCTATAAAAATTAAGGCTTGAATTTTGGATTCGGTTTTCCTATAATTAGAATAAAATAGACAATTTTTCTCTAATTTATTTAAGAAATGAATAAATGAAAGAATTTGTCTCTTTTTTTTATTTTAACCCACATTCCGCACCCTATAGGTCGAGGAAATAGCAATTTTGGACGCGTTTTCCAAACAGGCGTAAG
>FWPU01003100.1_pt1 | contig 43108 bp, 36 predicted proteins | sample 2228361 | NCBI WGS metagenome assembly FWPU01 (sample SAMEA103939777, study PRJEB20133) | metagenome | reverse complement strand
TACGCTTATGTTGTTGCAAATATATCAAAGAACTAAAAATGTAAGCGATTCACAACGCATCCGATATTAACAAAAGGTTGGATAGTTGTTGCAAATATATCAAAGAACTAAAAATGTAAGCGATTCACAACAAAACGGCATCGCAGTAGTTAAGCATGTAGTTGTTGCAAATATATCAAAGAACTAAAAATGTAAGCGATTCACAACTGGACTGATATTTTAACAGGAGGTAGTCAAGTTGTTGCAAATATATCAAAGAACTAAAAATGTAAGCGATTCACAACATCAATGGGGAGCCGACATAGACGACTTTTGTTGTTGCAAATATATCAAAGAACTAAAAATGTAAGCGATTCACAACTGGATGAGAACGCCGTCGACGGCGACCAAAGTTGTTGCAAATATATCAAAGAACTAAAAATGTAAGCGATTCACAACTCCAATAGCACCTAAAATTCCTCCGGCTAGTTGTTGCAAATATATCAAAGAACTAAAAATGTAAGCGATTCACAACTAAAATTCCATTGCTTGTTTGACAAGTTTCTGCGAACGTGCGGGGCCTAAGTATCGGTCTATGACAAAATGCGCCAGATATATAAATGGTGTTGTCAGCAATGCTATCACAAATTTATAGGTATATCCCACCATGGCTATGGCCAACACTTGCATAAATGGCCAATGAAAATTGGGATTGAAATAAAACAATATGAATGTGACCACCACTGTGTCAATCCATTGAGACACCACCGTGCTGCCGGTAGCTCTCAACCAAAGCAGTTTTTCACCCGTGATAAGTTTTATGCGGTGAAAAACCGTAACATCCACCAATTGCCCAATGGCAAATGCCGTCACCGATCCAAAAATGTTCCATAACCCTTGACCAAATACAAAATTGAATGCAAGGTTTAAATCCAGTTGTTCGTTCACCCATATGTCTGCAGGTGGCACCGAAATGGCCATCCACACCATGCCAAAGGCATAAAGAATAAAAATGACGGCTATCCATGTAATGAACCGGACAGCCCTGCGGCCGAAATATTCGTTTAAAATGTCGGTCATGATAAACACCACCGGCCAATTGAGGATACCGGCAGACATGTTGATTGAAAGGTTTTCGGCTCCCCACAGCGTCAGGTTGAGGGGCTCGAATCCCAGGAGCCGCTCCACGCTAAAGATTTTCACTCCAATAAATTCGGCAACCACGGCGTTGGTCACCATAAATGTGCCCAATATCAAAAACAATATATTTTCTTTTTTGAAATATCCGGGCAACATGCCTTGTTTGTCTTGCTTCATAATTTCATTCATTAACTTCGGTCAATTGAATATGCGGTCCGGTGTTTCCATCATCCCCGTCGGAAAAATACACCAGCCACGATTGCAGTGGATTTTTCCCGATTGATTCCAGCATCGTTTTATATCGTAACAATTGATCTTTGTGCATATCGTTGGGTTGGCCGGTTTTAAAGTCCAGCAAGATAAAACCTTGTGAGGTTTCAATGAGCTTGTCGGGACGGTAAATTTCACCTTCATACAAAATTTCAAATTCCGAATAAATTTTCAATGCATCTTCGTAAAATTTCTTGATAACAGGGTGGTCAAAATATTGACAGATCATTTGTCTGTAGAATTCCTCAATTCTTGCAGGGAGATTTTTTTGTCTGCAAACTGCTTTCCACAGATGCAGGCATTGTTGTCGGTTATGCGATTTTTCCAGGCATGCATGCAATAGCCGGCCGATGGCTTCTCCGCTAATGACAAATTTTTTCTCTACGGGGGCAATTTTCAATTTGTCTTTCCATTGATCGGGGGTTATAGAAGGTATGTCGAGAGGTATTTCTTCATTTTCTTGGTTTTCTGTGTTGACTGTGTGGATTTTCTTTCTTTCGCCAAACACATAATGATGCTTGTCAATGATTGTGCAGAGGTTTTGTTCGGATTGTTTCATGCAAAATTCCGACAAAGAGTTGTTTATTTCTTTAAAATCACTTTTGGCATTTAAATTGGCGAGAACATACAATCTTTGACGTGGTCTGGTCAGTGCAACATAGGTAAGATTGACGGCATCCAACATTTCATGGTTTTTCATTTCCTGCGCCTTATGCTGCCAGAGGGTTTGATTGAAGGCAGAATGGGGAAGAATGACTTTTCCGGGCATCCTTCCTTCATATTCGAGATTATATTTTTTCAATATTTCATGAATTTCATGCATGTCGAATCCCAAATAGTAGACATTGTTTCGTTTGGATTTAAATCCAAGGTGTGAAACAATGGTGACGGGAAACTCAAGTCCTTTGGATTTGTGAATAGACATTATTCTGACAGCATTGATATTGCCGGGCATATTGATTGATTTGGATTGGATTAGTTCTTCCCACCATTTCAAAAACTTTCCTGTGTCAAATCCATACCTGCCGGCAAAATCGTGTGTGAGATTCAGAAAAGTTATCAGATAAGGGTCGTTCAAGTTGAGTTGCAGTCCTTCGATGGTATGCAACACCCAGTCGTAAAGATTCAAAAATTTGCCTTTTTGCAGCGGACTTAAAGTGATGCCTGTTTCGGCAAATGTAAAATGGTCGGTAGATGGGGCAGAATGAGTAAAACGCACTATGAAGTCATCGTCACATTTTTCGGAATAAAATAGTTGAAGATATACGGCCAAAATTCCCCGATTGGCTTTATCGTGAGGGGCGAGCGAATATTTGAGGGCTGCTATGAGGTATTTTACATTGATGGACGAATCAAGGGTCAAACTTTCTGAAGAAATAACGGGTATATTTTTTTGCAAGAGATATTCGGAAATGATTTTACCCTGTTCGTTTAAAGGTGTAAGAATGGCAATATCTTGAAGGTTAAAGCCGTCTTCGATGCATTCGGCAATTTTTTGATAAATTTTTTCAAGGTAGGGGAGATGTTCGGGAGAAAAGTTATTTTCGTCTTCGGGCAGCTCATCGGAAATTTCGTCAAGATTTTTTTCTTTTTCAAAAAACATCACTTCAACCAATCCCTGCATCTCTTTCCGGTAGGGGTTCTGGCTATGGTTTTGATAATAGTGGCTGAGGTGTTTGAACAATCGATTTTTGAGATAATCAAAAAAATTGTTGTTGAATTCAACTACGGTGAGGGCAGATCGGCGGTTGTCGGACAATTGATGCATTTTGAAATGTTCGATCAGTTCTTTTTTGGTAAATTGTGTATAAACTTGAGAGACAGGATTGGATGACCATTGAATGATTTCGTTCATCTGTTGGGGTTCTCCACCACGAAAGCGGTAGATCGATTGTTTGGTATCACCGACAAGCATCACTTCGCTGTTTTCGTTTTTCGACAATGCTTCGATTATGAGCGGCTGCAGGTTGTTCCATTGCAATGTGCTGGTATCTTGAAATTCGTCTATCAAAAAATATTGGAATTTGTTGCCCAATCGTTCATAAATAAACGGTGCCGGTTCTTTGTCCGTAACACGTTTGATTAAAATATGCAGATCGTCAAAAAAGAGTATGTTTCTTTCGTGTTTGATCGATTGTAGAGTGCGGTATAACCTGGAAATGACCAATGAAAGCATAAAATAGTTATGGCATTCACGGATAACTTTCAAGGTTGAAATTAATTCCAAAAGTTTTGGTGTGTCTTTTTCCATCAAATCAATGAGAGAGAGCACCCGGCTGTCATTTGTGGCGGCTTTTTTGAAATATGAATAATAATTGCCTTTTTCGATGATTTTAAACAAGTTGAAGGCATTGAGCAGTGTAAAATGGTTTTTAATTTCAGATATTTTTTTATCAAAATTTGTCCTTTTGTTGAAATGGTTTTCATCAATAGCTTGTATTTTTTCGTGCCAGGCATCAACCATTTGCCCAATATGTTGTAAAATCAATTGAGTGATCGAATCAAATGCCTTTTTGAAATCTTGCCATTGCGAAAGTGTTTCATCCCGGTAGTCGCCCTCGGGGTCGTCCCAATCGAGATGTTTTAGTTGAATAATCAAATCTTTCAAATAGCCGCGCAGATCCCAATCTTTTTCATCTTGCAAGCGTCGGGCAATGAAATCTATCAAAATTTTGGAGGCAGGGTTGTCGTCTTCCAGTTCGAGTAAAAATTTTTCCACGGCTTCTTCAATGACCGGTTCGGCGTCGGGTTCGATGTTGTATTGTGATGAGAGGTAAAAATCTGCGGCAAAAGTTTGAATGATTTTATTGAAAAATTTGTCAATGGTGAGCACGTGAAAATCGTGAAATCGATGTAAAATTTGCCTTAGTGCCGATAGGGCCCTTTGATGCAATTCTTTTTCGGAAATTGCGATACGGTCACATAGTTCTTTTGTAACAGAATGTATGGCTTGTTCGGGCAATGATGTGTTTAGCCCGGCCAATGCCGCCATAGTGTTGAGTATACGTTCTTTCATTTCGTATGTGGCTTTGTTGGTAAATGTCAGAGCCAAAATATGGCTGACATCGGGGTATGGCGATTGAAGGGCATATTGGAGATAGTGCAGAACCAATTGATAGGTCTTGCCCGAACCTGCCGATGCTTGATATATTTTACCTTTCATGGGCCGTTTGTGAGGTTTTTAAGTATTTTTCCAAATATGGCAAGGCAAGTTGAATATCTGCCCGGTCAAGGATGACGGCTTCCGGGTGCTTCTTTTGAAACCTTTTGAAAAAAGTTATCTGACGTTTGGCAAATTGATTGATGGCAGAGTTTAATTTTTGCTTCATATCGTTGTAATTTAATTTTCCTTGTAGATAAAGGGCTACATATCTATATTCCAAACCAAAATAATTTAGCTTGTCAAATCCGGTGTATTCGTTCATCAGTTCTTTCACTTCGTCGATCATTCCTTCGTTCAATCTTTTTTCCAATCTTTTTTTTATGTTTTCTTTCAATAGATTGCGGGCGGGTTGAATAATTATTATCAAAGGTTTGAATTTCACCGGAAAGCTTTTGTCAATGGAAGGAGTTTGAGCAATAAAATACTCTATTTCAATTGCCCTGATGATTCTTTCTTTTTCTTTGGTGTCGGTAGTATTGTGGGGTTTTCGGTACTTTTTGAGGATAGCTATGAGTTCATCCATCGTTTTGTTTTTGAGTTTTTCTCTTAACTCATAATTTTCAGGCACTTCCGGAAAATACACATCTCCGGCGGCTGCTTCCACATACAATCCGCTGCCACCACAAACCACCGGCAGCATACCGCTATCGCCACAATGGGCATAAACCTTTAAAAAATCCTGTTGATAGCGAAAAACATTATATTCCTCCCGGGGGTCGATATAGTCAATCAAATAGTAGGGAATGGCGGCTTTTTTAATTTGGTCTAGATCTTTACCGGTGCCAATGTCCATTTTTTTGTAAACCTGACGGGAATCGCAACCTATCAGGCAACCGTCAAATTTTTTGCAAATATCAATGGCCAATTGTGTTTTTCCGCATGCCGTAGGTCCTGCAACAATAATATATGGTATTTGTTTCAACGATGTGATCAATTTTTCAAATCAGCTCAGAGGTTTATTGATTTCGGTGACAATTCCTAATCCTCCAATCAAATTGCCATTTTCGTCCAATTTTGGGATTACTTCTTCGTGGATATGAATATAATCGTCTTTGCCAATGGGTTTAAAACGGTATTCAACTGTTACCGGTTTCTTTTCTGTTCTGAATACTTCTTTCATTTTTTTGAGTTTAATGATGTCATCGGGATGATAGTTTTGTTGAACCAATTTTTGCTTTTCGGGGTCGATAAATTCTTGTGAATTTACACCAAAAATTTTAGAAATATAAGGGCTTACGTATTCAAATTTAACTTTTCCGTTTTCGTAAGAAGTGAAATAGACGAATGCTTTGAAATGAGAAACCATAAATTCGAACATGTCGTGATTTTTCTTGATCAACTCACTGAGTTTTTTGTTTTCGTCAATATCGCGTATTTGAATGAGATAAAAATTTTCGTTTTCTGAATAAAAAGGTGTAACGACCAATTGTCCCCAAAATTCCACACCGTTTTGTTTTTGGAAAAGTTGCTCGGTCTGGTAAAATCCGTTTCTTTCTATTTGTTTGGTCATTTCAATTTTTTGATTGCCGAAATTTTCGGCTTTTAAAACCATATTAAAATCTTGCCCGATTAATTTATTTTCATCTTCAAAACCAAACATTTGCAAAGTGCGTTTATTGACATCTTCTATTTTCCCGGAATAATAATTGACCAGCAACATTGCATCTATTGAGCTTTGAAGAAGAGATTTGAGAATATTTTCGTTTTTGATACTTTTTTTGAACAAAGTATTTCTTTGATGGGTGATAATATAACTTAACACATATCCAAAACCAAGCATAACCGAATAATTAAGGGCATGAAGAGTAGGGATCGAGGATGAGAAAAAAATCAAAAGAGCCGGAAGGAACGTCAATATGGTAAAAAGACGAAGAGCTTTCCGTGAGGCCATAACAAAAAGCATCATGAAAACAATCGAAACAAAATTGACTAAAAACAAAGGATTAAAATTTAACTTAAATGCGATGGCAATTGCCAACCAAAAAGAAAATACACTAAAAACAAAGATTGAATTGTAGATAATTCTGGATTTTTTTACAAAAAAACTATAAGGTACTAAAGCCAGAAATAAAAAAGTATTGAATATCAAAAGGTATTGATAAAAATGTCCTAATCCGGGAAACAACAAAATGTTAAGTGTCGAATAGGCCAACGCGAGCAAAAATCCGCCGGTAGCAGCCATGCGGGCCATTGAAAGATTTCTTTTTTGAAAACTGCTTTCAACTTCAAATGAAAATATTCTGTATGCCATATTTTTAGTTTATTTTATAGGTCTAACGTTTAAAATTAATTGTTTGTTTCAATATTTTGTTTTAATTTTTCGATGGATAAATTTCCGAAATTTCCCGAACTCATCAACAATATTACATTTTTTTTGTCAGCCGGAATGTTTGAAATAAAATCAATGATTTGTTCCGGTTTGTTTAGTATTTTTATGTCTTGCCTTCCGAATGCCGTACGTATGATGTTTTCGTTAATTGCAGGCAAGCGTTTGATTTCAAGGGTGTGTGGGTTGTAAAATATGGCGATTTTGTCGGCCGTATTGGTTGTGTCTATGTATTGAGGCAAGAAATCTTTGTTTAAACTGCTGTATGTATGCAGTTCGTAAATAGCCACCAGCCTGCATCCGGGATGAAATTTTTTTGCCCCTTCCAGGGTAGCTTTTACTTTTGAAGGGGAATGGGCAAAATCCCGGTAGATGATCCAATGGTCATTTTCATAAACTTTTTCCAATCTTCCTTTTGTGCCGGTAAATGCTTCTATGGATTGAAGATATGTTTCTGGTGAAAGGTTCATAGATTTAACAACTTCGATGGTTGCCTGCAGATTCAATAAATTATGTTCGCCAATTAATGAAAAGGGATATTCACGGCCGTTGTAATGAACATAAATCCGGTTGTTTTTAAGAGAATAAACAGGCAAATGATAGGGAATCTTTCGGATTTGCCGGTTAGGATGGTTTTCAACAAGTTTTCTTAGAACATCGTCACCCGAATAATAAATCAAGGTTGATCCCGGTAGGAGTGTATCGATAAACTTATCGAATTGTAGAACATAATCATCAAAAGTTTTGAAAACATTGAAATGATCCCAGGCAATACCGGTTATCACGGCAATTTGAGGCCTGTAGAATAAAAATTTAGGAACAGGTTGAAGGGCAGAAGTAAGATATTCGTCAGCTTCAATGACCATAGCGGGACAGTCGGTGATTTTAACGGCATTATCGAATCCATGGGGGATAGATCCGCAAAGGTAATCGATCTCATACGCCATTTGAGATAATCCGGAAATCAACATACCCGTGGTGGTGGTTTTTCCATGACTGCCGGCAATGGCAATGCGGGTTTTTTCTTTACTCATTTCGTAAACAAGTTCGGGGAACGACAAAATTTTGATACCCAATGATTGGGCTTTTTTTAATTCGGGGTTGTCGGGATGTGCATGCATACCCAGAACAACCAAATCAACGTCGGGGGTGATTTTTTCTTCAAACCAACCGGTTTTTTCAGGCAGTAATCCGTGTTTTAGTAAACGCGACCCGGAGGGTTCAAAGATCTCGTCATCCGAACCGGTCACTTCGTGTCCGGCATTTTTCAGTGCAATAGCCAAACTGTGCATGGCACTACCCCCGATGGCTATAAAATGAATTTTCATACATGTATTTTATGTTCATAATTTGAAACAATCACCATCTTCAACGGCGGTGGTGTTTGGAAAAATTTCCCTTGCTTCTTTCAAAATGATGGAAGAATCATTATAGCGGTTTGAAAAATGCCCAATAATTAAGTGTTTAACATTTGCTTTTGCGGCTATTTTTGCTGCATCTTCTCCTGTTGAGTGCATTGTGGCAATGGCTCTGTCTCTGAGTTGATTGTCAAAGGTGGCTTCGTGATACAACAAATCAGAGTTTTGAATATGCGGAATGATATCTTCCAGGTAAATAGTATCGGAACAATAAGCATACTTCCGTGGTGGAGGTGGATCGAATGTAAGTTCATCATTGGCAATAATCGTTCCGTCAGGCAGGATGATATCTTTTCCTTGTTTCAGCAAATTCATATAGGCATGAGAGATTCCTTTAGATTCGCAGGCCTCTTTGTTGATTTTTCGTGGTCTTGGGTTTTCCTCAATGATATATCCAAATGTGGTGATCCGGTGTTTTAAAGGAAAAGATTTTATTTTCCAATGTTCCGTTTCTTTGATTATTTGCGATTGTCCGGGTGTTAATTCAACTATTTCCAATGTATACTTTAAAACTATGTTACTTATCCTTAAATGTAATTGCAGCAACTCTTTAATACCCGGAGGTCCGTATATTTCCAATGTTTTTTCTCTTCCTAGCAAATTAAGCGTGGATATAATACCCGGAAGTCCTAAATAATGATCACCATGAAGGTGTGAAATCAAGATTGTATTGATTTTTTGTAAACTTTTTCTGAATTTTCTGATTTGATGTTGTGTCGCTTCGGCGCAATCGATCAAAACCACATGATTGTATATGTCCACCCATTGTGCTGAAGGATTCCTGTTTTGTGTAGGAATTGCTGAGGCCGAACCAAGAATTGTTACACAAAAATCACTCATGGCAAATCTTCACCGGCTTCTTCATCATTTAATGATCTTTCAATTTCGTCCATAAAAATAAAATCAACTGCTTCATCCAAGGTGGGTACAACATTGAGTATATTGTCCAGTTGTGAAATTTCGATCAATTTTAAAATGTGATCGCTGTTGGCCACTATGACCATACAACCATTGTTTTCACGCGAAAGACGGTGGCCCAATAAAATGGCACTTAACCCGGATGAATCACAAAACCTGCAAGCACTTAAATCAATGATACAGTTTTTTCCACCTTCACCGAAAAATAGTGTGATTTTACTTTTCAAATCCGGTGAAAGGCGCATGTCCAATTTTTCGTTGTTGATGGAAATTACTTTGTATTTCTCTTCGTTTCTCTCTTGTATCATGACGAATAAACTATTAGTTTCTTGCAAATTTATCTTTTTATTTTACTTGTGAACCAGCAAATTAAAAGTTTTTTTAAAATATTTTAGATTTTCTAAATGAAATTATTCTTGAAATTTGCATAATGAAAAATTTTATTGTCAAGTTTTTGATATTATATTTTTTGCCTGTTTCATTGGTTTTGGGGCAAGAATATTCGATCAAAGGAAAGGTGGTAGACCCGCAAAATCAACCGGTGCCATATGCCAATGTGGTATTGTTTAGTTCTGACGGGAAAAAACAAATAACAGGAACAGCCACTGATTTTGAAGGAAATTTTGAATTAAAAGCCGGGCAAGGCGATTATATCATAAAAGTAACTTTTTTATCATACAAGAATCATCAAACCGAAATTATTCGCTTAAATAAAAACATTCATTTGAATAACATTGTGCTTGTGCCTGATGAAGTAGTGTTGGAATCGTTTGAAGTAACTGCAGAAAAAAGCACAATAGAACTAAAAATGGACAAGCGGGTGTTTAATGTCGGGAAAGATTTGGTCAATGTGGGGGGAGATGCAACACAGGTATTGGAAAGAGTGCCCGGAGTGACTGTTGACATGGATGGAAACTTAAACCTTAGGGGCAGCCAAAACGTAAGAGTATTGATAGATGGCAGACCTTCGGCCATTACCGGTATAAACTTATCGGATGCTCTGAAACAAATTCCTGCCGGCATGATCGAAAAAGTTGAGGTGATTACTAACCCTTCATCAAAATATGATGCAGAAGGTGAGGTGGGTATTATCAATATCATTTTGAAAAAAGAAAAAAGACAAGGCATGAATTTCAGCTTGGATGCCTCTACCGGATATCCTGCCAATCATACTCTGACCATAAATATGAGTAAACGCCTGAAAAAGTTAAATCTGTTTGCCAACATAGGAGGCCAATACCGCACTTTTTACGGTCGAGGATATACATTACAAGATTTTAGACGCGATTCGGTGTTGTTTTTCGAAAAAATTCGCAATCACATGCGCCATCGAGAAGGATTAAACGGCAGGGTGGGGTTTGATTATGACTTTTCCCGGAATACATCCTTGACCATCAGCGGATATTACAACAAGAGATGGGGAAAAAACGAAATCAGATACATATACAATGATTTTGATTCGGTGATGAATCCTGTGCAGAGTGTGTTCAGAAACCAAATGAGTGATGCCGAAGAAGAGAATAAAGAAATTTCTTTTTTCTTCAAAAAAACTTGGGACAACAACGCTGAGTGGTCAATTGACGGTAAATTGATGGATAATCTTGAAATCAGCCATGATGACATTAGTCAATATTCTACACGATTATCACCTGTGATCCTGCAAAAATTTGACAAAACCGAAAAGGAAAACAGCGGATATATTCAAACCGATTGGTCAAAAGAACTTGACAATAAAGTTAAGTTGGAATCCGGATTAAAATATGCTCTTCGTCAATATGACCAAGATTTTATTTTAACCGAATGGCAAACATCCGAATGGGTGCAGTTACCTTCATTTACCAACCGGGTTAAATTTTCTGAAGCAATTTATGCTGCTTATGCCATTTACAACAAAAAATGGGAAAAATTCGGCATGCAAGCAGGAATGAGATTTGAAAGAACCGACCTGAATACCGAATATGTCAATTGGAATAGTGCCTATAAAAGGTTATATGACAATTTGTTTCCATCTTTACATTTTTCCCATGCTTTAGACAGTATTCGCACTATACAATGGTCTTACAGCAGACGTATTTCAAGACCGCGCATGTTTGATTTGGCACCAATTCTCAATTATAGCGACAATAGAAGTATATTTACGGGAAATCCATTATTAAATCCCGAATTTACCGATGCCATAGAAGCAACATATCTTCAAACGCTACCCAAGGGCAATTGGTTGTTGAGTGCTTATTACCGCTATCGCACGGACCTTATTCAAAGAGTCACAGAAATAGACACAAACGGATTTACAAGAGTTTACCCTATCAACCTGGGTATACAACACGCTTATGGATTTGAAACAAATTTCAATTATGATTTTTCAAAGAAATTGAATGTCAATGCCGGTGGAAATTTTTATCAGGCCATTACCCGGGGATATTTTCAGGATCAATTATTAACTGCCAATGCCATTACATTTAATGGTAGGGTAAATATAAGATATCGGTTATTGAATAAACTGGTTTGGCAGTTTAGCGGATTTTACAATGCGCCCCAAAACACCCCGCAAGGAAAACAAAAATCCATGTATTCTTTCGATTCGGGACTTAATTGGGAAATTCTTAAACGAAAAGGCAATCTTACTTTTATGGTCAGAGATATCCTCAACAGCATGAGATATAGATTCATTACAGAAGCAGAAGGATTCAGGTCCGAAGGATATTTTCAATGGCGTACTCGCATGTTTGTATTGAATTTTAATTACCGGATATTTAATGAAAAAAGTAGTGAGAGAAGAAAAAATGTCAGAGGAGGAAATAACGAAAATCTAGATATGGAAATGGGCTATTGATCGTGATGTTTAGATGACAATACCATTTTAAAATGTGGAATGTTACATTCATAAAACAATGGTCCGGTTTTAATAAATCCTCCTTTTTCATACAATGGAACCGCATGTAATTGAGCATGCAAATACACTTCGCCTTCAAAATTTTTTATTTCTTCTAAAATATGATTCAATAAACGCAATGCAATACCTTTTCGACGATATTGTGGCAAAACGGCAAACCTCTCCAGTTTTATTTTCCCGTTTATTTCACGTTTTCTTGCAGTGGCCACAGGCATATTTTCGAGTAAACACAAATAATGAGTGCTTGTCAGTTCAAATTCATCAAACTCATCATAACTTTCCACCTTTTGTTCTTCAACAAAAACAATTCTCCTGATCTCAAATATATCCTTGAGTTGATCGATCGAACATGGAGGGCAAAACTTCACAATTCTTAATTCCATGATTAACAAAATTTAAGCGGGGCAAAGTAAATACAAAATAAGCAATAATTACTTTTGAAAAAACAAATTATGGAAATGGATTCAGCAACAACATCCTCTACAGTAGACATCAAAGCCCTGCAGGAATTAATAGAAAAAGAAGGGGCTTTTTTGGATTTGATTCGTTTGGAAATTGAAAAAAACATAATCGGTCAAAAACAAATGATTGACCGGTTGATGGTAGCATTGTTGTCCAACGGCCATATTTTGCTGGAAGGGGTTCCCGGACTTGCCAAGACCCTAGCTATCAAATCGCTTGCACAAGCCATCAACGTAAAGTTTAGCAGAATACAATTTACACCTGATTTACTGCCGGCAGATTTGATAGGAACATTGATTTACAATCAAAAGCAAGAAGAATTCATTGTGAAAAAAGGGCCTATTTTTGCCAATTTTATTTTAGCCGATGAGATAAACCGTGCCCCCGCCAAAGTGCAATCGGCACTGCTTGAAGCCATGCAAGAAAGACAGGTGACCATTGGAGAACAAACATATCCTCTGGAAGAACCTTTTATGGTGCTGGCTACGCAAAATCCAATAGAACAAGAAGGTACTTATCCATTGCCCGAAGCACAATTGGACAGATTTATGTTGAAAGTGGTTTTAACATATCCTTCAAAAGAAGAAGAAAAACTCATCATACGGCAAAATATTTCTGAAAACCCTGCACCCAAAATCAATCCTGTGGCAGATGCACAAACTATCCTAAAAGCAAGAAAAACCGTAAGAAAGGTTTATTTGGATGAAAAAATAGAGCAATATATTGTCGATATAGTCAATGCCACAAGGAATCCGAAAGCGTTCGGGCTTGACAAATTCGAACATTTAATTGCATATGGTGCTTCACCAAGAGCAGGCATTAGTTTGGCTTTGGCTTCAAAAGCTTATGCATTCATCAAACACAGAGGCTATGTCATACCCGAAGATGTTAAGTTATTGAGTTATGATGTGCTGCGTCACAGGATCGGGTTGACGTTTGAAGCAGAAGCGGAAAATATCAGCCAAGATGAAATTATCAGAGAAATACTTAACAGTGTTGAGGTACCATAAACTATGTCGCAAATTACACAAGATCTTCTAAAAAAAATAAGAAGGATAGATATCAAAACAAGAGGCTTGACGCAGCAGGTTTTTTCAGGTGAATATCATGCTGCGTTTAAGGGGAAAGGTATGTCCTTCAGTGAAGTACGGGAATATCAGTATGGTGATGACATCAGAAATATCGATTGGAATGTCAGCGCAAGATACAACCACCCTTTTGTAAAAGTATTCGAAGAAGAGCGTGAATTATCGGTAGTTCTTTTGATTGATGTGAGTGCTTCCAATAATTTTGGCACACAGTTGCAATTTAAAAAAGACCTAATCACCGAAATAGCGGCAGTATTGGCATATAGTGCCATATACAACAATGATAAAGTGGGAGTGATATTTTTTTCTGATACTATCGAAAAATTCATACCCCCTAAAAAAGGTAAATCCCACATTTTGCAAATCATCAGAGAATTGTTGACCATCAAACCCCAATCAACCAAAACAGACCTTGCCGCAGCATTGAAATATTTAATGACCGTGGTGAAAAAACGTTCGATAGTGTTTGTACTTTCGGATTTTTTGGATGATCAATATGAATTTCAGTTGAAAATAGCTGCAAAAAAACACGATGTGGTCGCATTAAAAATTTCCGATATTGCTGAGAGCAAACTCACAAATCTTGGCGTAGTTCCCTTTGTAGACCCCGAAACAGGTGAAGAAATTTGGGTGGATACATCAAAAGAAAAATTAAGAATTGGTTATCAGGCCTGTGCTATGGAAAATGATGCAAAAATTAAAGACATTTTCCATCGATGCGGTATAGATTATGCTTTTCTTTATTCGCATATAAACTATATACCTCAGTTGATTCAATTATTCAAAAAACGTGAATTGCGTTGATAGGAGGTTTTAGACATATTGTTTTTGTTTTGTCATTGTTATGCAATCCGGCGTTATCTGCCCAACAAAATTATTTTCCGGTTCTTCGCACAGATTCTGACTCTGTTCTTATTGCCAATCCTGTACCTTTATATCTTGAAGTTAAGGTCAATAAAAATGACAAGGTTTATTTTCCAAATTGGCAGGATACTGTCAAACAAAATGTAGAAATAATTAAAAGTTTTCCGGTTGATACAATCATAGATACTGATAATGCAGGCATGCTTGCGTTGCGAAAAAAGTTTATCGTTCAAATTTTCGATACCGGATATGTAGTGATTCCCCCTGCCCGGATATTCATCAACGACAGCATGTATGAAACTAATGCGGCATTGATAAAAATTCTTACAATTCCTGTAGATACCACACAGACCTTCAAAGATATAGCCCCGGTGGTTGTTGTGCCTTATACATGGATTGACCGCTTGTTGGAATGGCTGCCTTATATTATCACGGTAATCTTGGTCATTTTATCGGCCGTTTTTGTTTACTTATGGTATAAGAAAAAATTAAAACAAAAAACACAGGTGATTGAGTTGAAACCCTCAAAAAGTTTAGAAGAAGAAATGTTGGACTTATTGCAAGAAATTGAAGAAAAAAAATTGTGGCAATCAGGTTTTTATAAGCAATTTTATTCTGAGGTTACGGATGTTTTAAGAATGTATATTGAAAAAAAATATGGAATTAATGCCATGGAAATGGCAGGAAGCGAGATAATTGATTATTCAGAAAGACAAGGATGGGATGAAAAGTTAAAAACAATAGTCAGACGTGTGATGCATGCTGCCACAATGGTTAAATATGCAAAAGCCCGCCCCTTGCCTCAAGAGTGCCAATTATTGATAAATGATGTAAGAGAATTTATTCAATGGCATTTGCCTTCAACAGAACAAAATATTCAACCGGTGAATCAAACGGAACATGATTGAGTATTGGCAAAATATAGAATTTTTGTATCCTCACCGTTTATGGTGGTTAATCATTTTGCCATTGATATATCTATACCATTTTTACAACAAATACAGATTGGTTCCTCAGATATCTTTACCCACGATGAAAATTTTGCAAAAAAGACAAAAAAAACCTCCGGTTTATATAAAATATTTATCGTTACCGGTTAAACTATTTGCTCTTGGATTATTTATCATTGCTTTGGCCCGTCCTCAATCCACCATGCGGTGGTCGAATACTACAACTGAAGGCATTGATATAATTATAGCTTTGGATATATCGGGAAGTATGCTGGCCAGAGATTTCAAACCGAACCGTTTGGAAGTAGCCAAAGAAGTAGCCATTGAGTTTATAAAAGAACGCCCCAATGATAGAATCGGATTGGTTTTGTTTAGCGGAGAAGCGTTTACACAATGTCCACTCACGACTGATCATCAAGCACTCATACAATTGTTTAAAGAAGTGCAAAACGGAATGATAGAAGATGGAACAGCCATAGGGTTGGGTTTGGCAACGGCCGTCAACAGATTGAAAAACAGTGACGCCAAAAGCAAGGTGGTGATATTGCTCACCGATGGTTTTAACACCGGAGGTTCCATTCCCCCTTTAACTGCAGCAGAAATAGCAGCAGCGATGGGAGTAAGGGTATATACTATAGGAATAGGAACAAACGGATTGGCTCCCATGCCTTATAAAACCCCTTATGGCACAATAGAATATCAAATGACCGAGGTCATAATAGACGAGCCAACCATGAAAAAAATTGCCGAAATCACCAATGGCAAATACTTTAGAGCCACCAATAAAGAAACATTGAGAAAAGTTTACAAAGAAATTGATCAATTAGAAAAAACAAGAATTGAAGTATCCGAATACCGTCAAAAATCAGAAGAATATTCCTATTGGGTTCTAACCGGATTGGGATTGTTATTGCTTGATTTTTTGTGGTTAAAAATATTTCAAAAAAGTGCAGTGCTATGATTGACCGGTGGGGAAATATCGAATTTTGGCCATTATTGTTGGTTATACCCCTGATGATAGTGATTTATTTATTTTATAGAAATTGGCAAAAGAAAAAATGGCAGGAGTTTGCCGATGCTCATATGCGTCAATTTTTTTTCTCTTCCATTTCATTTTTTAAAATGAATATAAAATTTGTATTAATGTTGTTGGTTGTGTTGCTATCCACACTCGCTCTGATGAATCCTCAATCAGGATTGAAAAAACAAGAAGTAAAGGTCAAAGGCAGTGATATTATTATATGTTTGGATGTTTCAAATTCTATGCTGGCCGAAGATATACGCCCCAATAGATTGTCAATGGCAAAAAAATCCATTGAAAATTTTCTGCAAACTCTCAATGGTGACCGTGTTGGAATAGTTATTTTTGCAGGAAAAGCATTTGTTCAATTACCTCTTACCAATGATTATTCGGCGGCAAGGTTATTTTTATCTAAGATAAACACCGATTTAGTCAATGTGCAAGGAACTGCCATTGCCGAAGCCATCGAGATGGCAGCCAATGCTTTTCCAGAAAATTCACCGGCAGGAAAATCAATTATTGTGATCAGTGACGGAGAAAATCATGAAGCCGATCCTATTCCCATAGTTGAAAAATTACATAAAGAAAAAGGCATACGCATCTTTACCATTGGAGTGGGCAACCCTGATGGCGCCCCAATTCCCAAAATAGTCAACGGTAAAAAAGTGGGATACAAAAAAGACAAAAATGGCAATACCGTTATAACTCATTTAAATGAAGAGATGCTCATTAAAATAGCCGAAAAAGGAGGTGGTATTTATGTAAAAACCGGGCAATGGGACCTTGGATTAAATACAATTTTGGAAGAAATTAATAAAATGCAAAAAGCAGAATTAAAGACCGTCCGTTATGCCCTTTATGAAACCCGTTATTATTATTTTTTGTTTCCTGCTATAGTTTTATTGATTATTGAAATACTTACTACGACTAAACGTATTAATCGCAAATGGGACGATTGGTTTAAAGTAAACAAATATGATTATTAAACAAACATATTTCTTGACACTCATCATTTTGCTCGGCCTTTCCAATATGTTGCCGGCCCAAAAGATTGAATATAAAAAGCAAATGAATCTGGGCGTCGAGCAATACAAGCAAAAAGATTATTCTAAAGCAGCCGATCATTTTAATAAAGCTTTGCATATTAACCCTAATGATAATCCGGCCGAATACAATCTTGCCAATTCTCTTTATAAGCTTGAAAAATGGGAAGATGCCCAAAACAAGTATAAATCAATTGCCGGAAACCAAAACATCAATCCTCTTTTACGTGCAAATGCATGGTATAATTATGGCAACACTCTGCTTTCGCAAAATAAACTACAAGAAAGTTTGGAGGCATATAAGCAAGCGCTCAAATTAAATCCACAACATGAAGATGCCAGATATAATTATTTGTATGCATTGAAAAAACTTCAACAACAAAATCAACAACAAAACCAGCAACAAAACAATTCTGACAAGAATAAAGACCAAAATAATAAAGACAACAAAAACAATAAGGACAATAATTCAGACAAGAACAATCAAAATCAGCAAAACAAAAATCAAGACGATCAAAATAAGGAGGATCAAAATCAACAAAAACTACCAAAAGACAATACAATTGACAAACAACAGGCGGAAAAATTATTGCAAGCAGTTGAAAACGAAGAAAAACGAACCCGGGAAAAACTTAAAAAAGAAAATAAACATAGCCAGGTAACAATTGAAAAAGATTGGTAATATGAAATTTACTTCTGTCATATACGTTATAATTTTCTTTTTTTTCAATTTTGGTTTTCATAAGATTGCTACAGCCGATGAAGTAAGATTTATAGCCAAAGCCAATAAAACAGAAGTTCAATTAGGAGATTTTATCATCGTACAATTTTCTATCAATACTTCATACAAAAAATTTGAGCCACCGACATTCGAAGGATTCCGCATCTTATCAGGACCTAATCAATCTTCCAGCGTTTCTATCATTAACGGACAAGTAAGTTCTTCCTATACAATCAGTTATTATTTGCAACCGGTTGCCGAAGGTGAATATACCATTGGTCCTGCAAAAGTTTTATTGTCGATGGGATGGATTGAAAGCAATACCATTAAAATAAAAGTTTTGCCTTCTTCCTCAACTTCAAACAAAAACGGAGGAGCACAATCAAATGGATCAGTTTCTACCCAAAAACCGGCCGATGTTTCAAACCGTTATATTTTTATGGATGTAACGGTAAGTAAAAAGGAAGCATATATAGGCGAACCATTAACTGTCGAATATAAATTATATACTCGGGTCAATATCGTTGACAACGATTTGATTAAGATGCCGGATCTAAATGGTTTTTATGCACAAGACGAAAAGTCATTGCAAGATCAAACCGAATGGCGTGTAGAATATGTAAATGGAGTTCCGTTTAATGTGGCGACCATCAAACGTACTATTTTGATTTCTCAAAAAACCGGTCTTCTCAAAATTGATCCATTCAAAATGTCCTTTACTGTGCAACAACCTTCAAGATCGAGACCTCGCAGCATCTGGGATGAATTTTTTGGTTCATACGAAAATGTCAAGTATGATTTATCCACGCAAGAGATGACGGTAAAAGTTAAACCATTGCCGGATAGAAACAAACCTTTAAATTTTATTGATGCTGTCGGAAATTATAAATTAGTCAACAGTATTTCCAGAACTTCTGTAAAAGCCAACGAATCGATCGATTATACCATCGAAATTGAAGGATCCGGAAATATAAACTTGTTAACTCCTCCAACCATAGAATTTCCGGAAGAGTTTGAAGTTTATGAACCGGATGTGAAAAACAACACATATATTTCAGGAAATAGCATTCAAGGAAAAAAAATTATAAAATATCTTCTTGTTCCTCGTGTTGCCGGAAAATATACCATTCCGGCTCCCGAATTCTCATTTTTTAATCCTGCCACCGGGAAATACGTTACATTGAAAGGAGATTCGTTTATCGTGGATGTTCAAAAAGGAGACCACAGCGGTTCAGCTTTGCCGATAAATCCCAATGCAGCCAAAATAAATATCAAATCATCAGGAAAGGCGTTTAACTATATCCGTGAAAACTTTCGGGATGCACCAATTTTTTTAATTTCACGAATATGGTATTGGGTGGCTGTTTCTCTTTGTTTTCTTTTCATGATTGCCGGCAAAATTTGGCAGGTACGTTATTTTAAATTATTGTCTGACCGTGAATATGTATTTGCCAAAAAGTCCGAAAAAGCTGCAATGAATTGGTTGAAAGAAGCCGAAAAATTATTAAAGGATGATAAAAACCGGCAATTTTATTCTGTCCTCTATAAAGCTTTGGTTGAATACCTATCCGGAAAACTCAAAATCGATAAAGCTACATTTACCAATGAAACAGCATTGAATTTATTGAAAAACAAAATTGATCAATCCCAATTGGACATTCTTAAAGAAATTTTTGACCAATGCCAGTTGGCCGGATTTGGCGGTATGAATCAAGCTGATGCAAAGGACCTGTTTTTGAAAGCCAAAAATTGGATAAAAACCAATGATAAAAAACTGAATGTATGAAAACCATACCATACATAAAACTTCTGTTAATTCCCGTTTTACTTTTTCTGGTTATTCCAAATGTTTTATATTCTTCCGATTCAAATGTAACTTTATTTGAAAAAGCCAATCAGTTATATGCAGAAAAGAAATACAAAGAAGCGTTTGAGCTATACCAATCCCTTGTTGAAAAAGAAAAGCCATCTTTTGAGATATACTATAATGCCGGACTTTCTGCATTTAAAGCAGGCGATATAGCCATGAGTGTTTTTTATCTTGAGAAAGCCAGAAAAATTAATCCTGTTGATAAAGAATTGCTTGACAATCTTAATATGGTATATGCCAACATCCCCGACAAAATAGAATATATTATTGATCCTTCATTAACCGATAAGATAATTTACTTTGTATCCGGTGATACCTGGAGTTGGATGGCCCTGCTATTTCTTATTTTATCTACAATTTTTATTAATGTTTTTTATTTTTCAATGGTTGAAAGTATAAAAAAGATTTCATTTTGGTCAGCCATTTTTATGCTTATCCTGTTCTCAATTTGCCTGATACCTTCCTATTGGCAATATAATCGTTGGAAACAACAGCATGAAGCTGTTGTGGTTGTTCCATCTGTTCAAGTAAAAGAAGATCCGTCCAACAATTCTAAAAGATTATTTAACCTTCATGAAGGCACAAAAATTAAAATAAAGAAAGAAACCGATCGATGGTTACTTTTAGAATTGCCTAATAATTTAAAAGGTTGGATCAATAAAGATGCAGTGAAAAAAATTTGATTGAAATCAATTTATGATAATCAACCTATATCGGTGAAAAATAATAATCCTCCGTGAAACCCTCCGTGCCTCTCTTTCTTCTCTGTGGTTTGGAAAAAGTTTTTATCTAATTTTCATTGTAAGAGATTTTTTTAGGATTTATAAATTTTATTTTGGAAAAATCAACCCTGATTCATAGAACGCCAATAAATCTTAAATTTGCACGTTAATTAGCTTGATGTTGATTTTAATTATGAATAAAAATTCACTTTTAATAATTTTAGGATTCACATTGTTTTTCTATTTGCAATGCAACAAAGACAAATACAAAGCCACCATTCCGGCCTATCTATATATCGATCAGGTAAAATTCACCACCGATTACTATCAGCAAGGAAGCGCATCACATAAAATAACCGATGTTTGGATTTATATTGACGATGACTTAAAGGGAACATTTGAACTTCCGGCCAAAATTCCCATATTGCAGTTTGGCCAACATAAACTTACCATCAAAGCAGGCATTAAAGTCAACGGTATTGCCAATACACGCACCGCTTACCCTTTTTATAAAGAATACACCATCTATCATACCTTCATTCAAAACCAAACCGACACCATAATTCCCGAATTCACTTATGCCGACGGTACACTGTTCCCATACAAAGAAGATTTTGAAGCCAGCGGTCTTAATTTTTTTTACAACTCCCAATCTCAAGTGCAATTCGAATTAATTTCATCAGGTCAGCAATATGAAGGAAATTTTTCTGCCCAAGCCCATTTATCACCCAATCAAACATTCTTTGAAGCATATACGACAGACATTTACAACCTGCCGAAAAATCAGCGCCCCGTATTTCTGGAACTTAATTACAAATGCTCTGCCACCTTGGTCGTCGGCTTGTTTTATGACGATCCGGTGCCAACCACCCAACGATCCTTGATTTATCTCAATCCTACCGATCAATGGAACAAAATTTATATCAACTTGACCGAAGCTCTCACTTATCAACAAAGTGCCTCCAAACACATGATATCATTTGGTTTTATCAACGAAAATGCACAAGACCTGTATATTGCTATCGACAACATTAAAGTAGTTACCCGCTGATGAACAAGCATATACAAATGTTGAAATATGTTTTGTCTGATGCCATTGCTGCAGCCACGGCATACACATTGTTTTACCTTTACAGGAAAAAAAGCATAGAGCCGGCAAAATTCGGAATCGATATTCCCCTGGAATTTGACAAAAACTTTTTCTATTATGTTATGGCCATTGTAGTTTTTTGGATTTCTCTTTATACTATCAACGGATATTATCTTGAAATTTTTCGTAAATCACGTTTAAAAGAACTTTTGGTAACAGCCGGTCAATCCATTACAGGCACATTGATACTTTTTTTCCTTCTTTTTCTTGACGATCAGGTGAAAGATTACACCAATTACTACGACATCTTTTTTGTTTATCTCGGACTTCATTTCACCCTGACATTCACAGGAAGGTTCCTGCTTACTAACGCCACGGTCAAAAAAATACATCGTGGCGAATGGGGCTTTCGCACACTTTTAGTTGGATCCGATCAAAAAGCCGAACAACTCTACCTCGAGATTATCAACGAAAAGCAAAACCCCGGTTTCAAATTTGTCGGTTTTACTCATTTATCCGATCAAGACAATCATCTGATGAAAAAACATCTTCCACATCTTGGCAACTGTGTGGACCTTAAAAAGGTCGTCAATCAAAACGCTATCGAAGAAGTAGTCATAGCCGTCGAAACCAAAGAACACGATCAGATCAACAAAATTCTCAATCAACTCGAAGGCACCGGCGTTTATGTCAAATTAAAACCCGACATGTATGACTTTGTTTCCGGCACGGTAAAAACATCGGCCATCTTTGCCTCACCACTCATAGAAATAAAACCTTTTCCCATGAAGCCATGGGAACGTTCGGTAAAAAGAATCATGGACATCGTTTTATCCTTGTTGTTCATCCTAATTTTTGCGCCACTCTATATCATCATAGCCATTGCCGTAAAACTATCGTCCAAAGGTCCCGTCATTTTCAAGCAAGAACGCATAGGACTTCATGGCAAACCATTTATCATTTACAAATTCCGCTCAATGTACGTAGATGCCGAAAAAAATGGCCCTCAACTATCATCAGCCAACGACAGCAGAATCACCCCCATAGGCAAAATACTTCGAAAAACGCGTCTTGATGAAATCCCTCAATTTTTCAATGTTCTCAAAGGCGACATGTCTATTGTCGGTCCACGTCCCGAACGTCAATATTTCATCGACCTAATCACCCAACGCAACCCCAACTATTATCACCTGTTAAAAGTCCGTCCCGGCATCACTTCCTGGGGGCAAGTCAAATTTGGCTATGCCGAAAACGTCGACCAGATGATAGAAAGAATGAAATACGACATACTCTACGTCGAAAACATGTCCATACTTCTTGATCTCAAAATAATGATATACACCATCTTGATATTGCTACGCCTCGAAGGCAAATAATCCACACCCAACACAGTTTCAAAATATTATCATGGCGGCTTAACGGCGTTTCGCTCATAGTCCGCGCGGGGCAGCCAAACGGCATGCATAGTCGTGCGGCGATCCTCCTGCCGTCGGCTGCCGCACTCCTTGCCTGCCGGGCTGCCCCGCTTGCGGGCTATCCGCTCACCGCCTGCCGCATTTTATTCACAAAAACATTACAATCCGCTCGACATTCTTTTCAACAATCCCTCAACAACCCCCCAATTTTTCTATAAAATTTTTTATTTTCGCCGCATTAAAAAAATTATCAACATGAAAACAATAGCAGTTATCGGTTCCGGCACTATGGGAAACGGCATAGTTCATGTATTTGCCCAACACGGATTTCAAGTCAACATGGTCGATATAAAAGAAGAAGCATTGCAAAAAGCCATGTCCACTATATCCAAAAACATGGACAGGCAAATAGCCAAAGGCATCATCACCGAACAGCAAAAAGAAGAAGCCCTCAAGCGCATCACCACCTATACATCAACCCAACCCGCAGTCGAAAACGCCGACCTTGTCGTAGAAGCCGCCACCGAAAATATCGACATCAAACTGGAAATATTTAAAAATCTCGATCAATGGACCCCCGCACATTGTATACTTGCCAGCAACACCTCTTCGATCTCAATTACCAAAATTGCTTCAGTAACCAAACGTCCCGGGCAGGTCATTGGCATGCACTTTATGAATCCCGTGCCGGTCATGAAGTTGGTTGAAGTAATCAGAGGATATGCCACCACCGATCAAGTAACTGCTACCATCATGCAATTATCTGAGCAACTTGGCAAAGTACCGGTAGAAGTGAACGATTATCCCGGATTTGTAGCCAACCGCATCCTCATGCCTATGATCAACGAAGCTATTTACACACTTTATGAAGGAGTGGCAGGAGTGGAAGAAATCGACACAGTGATGAAACTTGGCATGGCTCACCCAATGGGACCACTTCAGCTCGCCGACTTTATTGGTTTGGACGTATGTCTTTCAATACTAATAGTAATGTATCAAGGATTCGGCAATCAAAAATATGCACCCTGTCCATTGTTGGTCAATATGGTAACAGCAGGCAAACTTGGCGTAAAAACTTCCGAAGGTTTTTATGTTTATACCCAGGGCAGCAAAGAAATGAAGGTGAGTCCTATGTTTCAAAAATAATTTTACGGAAACAATTCCGGATAATCCATAAAATTTTACGGATAAACTGAGAATAAACAGATTTTTAAAGAAAACTCTTTTTTATACCCCCTATAAAAGACAAAAATTTTTTAACATCGCCAGTAACTTCAATCTGTGCTCTCTAACGTATCTCTCTTTGATAACGATTACATGACACACAAAAAATGATGCTACTTATCAAAACCGGTTTATTAAAAAGTATCCGGACCCAATTTTAAAATCTTTTCAACCTTTTTGAAATCTTCCGGCCTATCTGCCAGTATCATCAATTTATCGCCGGACTGTAGCAATGTAGATCCACCCGGTCTGATGTATTGACCATTACGTAAAATCATCACAATAAATGATGAAATGGGAAGCTTCAGATCCACAATTCTCTTGTTATGGGCAAAATCATTGCTAGAAATGACAAATTCTTTGAGAGAAGATTTTGGAAGTTCTAAAATAAATTTATCCGTCTCACTCAATAGTTTTACTTTTTCAGGCAGCGACACTTTTAACCATTTGGCGATTTTTGAAATGGTTGTCCCTTGTATCAACAACGAACTCACCGAAATAAAAAACACCAAATGAAAAATATCGTTTGATCTTTCCAGTCCGGCTATCATCGGATAGGTGGCAAACACGATTGGAACGGCACCACGTAGCCCTACCCATGAAATAAATAATTTATTCCGCATCGGCATTTTAAAAAATGATAAAGAAAGTAATACAGCCAAAGGTCTTGCCAATAGTATCAATGTCAAAGATATAATCAATCCGGTGATGAAAAAAGGGATGATTTGATTTGGAAATACAAGCAGCCCCAATGTGAGAAACAATACGATTTGCATCAACCAGGCCAAACCATCATATACTTTCAAAATAGTTTTCTTGTGAATCAATTCATGATTTCCCAAATAAATGGCAGCAATATAGATGGCCAAAAAACCGTTACCCGAAACAAAATCGGTAAATGAAAAGGTAAAAAACATCAATGCTATAACCAACACCGGATACAATCCTTCATAATCAAGATCAATCTTATTGATGATGTAATGACTGACAATACCAAAAATATAACCTAAAATTGCTCCCAATATCATTTGTTTGAAGAAAAATGGTATGATTGAATACCACTCTTCCGAAGGATTTATAGCTAAAGTCAAAAAAGAAATCGTAAGCACATAAGCCATCGGATCATTACTTCCACTCTCCAACTCAAGAATGGGACGGATATTTCCTTTTAAAGCTATGCTTCGTGAACGTAATATTGAAAAAACAGCTGCCGCATCGGTTGATGACACAATGGATCCAATCATTAAACTTTCATATAAATTAAAATCTGTCACTTGCATAATGCAAAGTCCGGTCACTATTGCCGTAATAAATACGCCAATGGTCGACAATGATAAACCTTGTTTAATGACCGGTTTTACATAGGATAATTGTGTATCGAGACCGCCTGAAAACAATATAAAATTTAATGCTACAATGCCGATAAATTGAGCCAACTTTGGATTGTCAAAGTAAATTCCGCCAATCCCATCCGAACCTGCCAACATTCCGATTATCAAGAACAATAGCAAGGTAGGAACACCAAATTTGTATGACGTTTTACCCACAACAATGCTGATAAAGAGCAAAATAGAACCGATCAACAATATGTTTTCTATAGTCAAATTCATCGTCCAACGCAGCTATGGAAATTCTTAAAATTAAACCCCTGCTTTTAATTCTGTATTTAAAGAATACTTTACAAAGTTTATTATTCTTTAAGAAAGTTTCAATTTTGTTTGTTAAATAGTTCTCCCGAAAAACCCAAATCGCCCACTTTATTCAATGTTTATCAATAACTTATTGTTAAAAAACAGCCGGCCTATTAACTGCAAAATTGCAAGGAAATCGCTTTTTTGGTCAATAATCTTGCAAACGATGTTGAAAAAACACCTAAAGAAACTCGTGGCAATTTATTAGAACGAGTTTGACCGATTTCATTGACAGGAACCATCAATTGGTACCGGTGGCGTTTTAGCCCTCTGTACAGTCGGACAAGATTTTGTCAAATAAATGTCATCATTTTCTCAATGATGATAAAAACGCATTTATTCAAAAGAAGAAAAGATGCCCATTTTGCAGAAGGTGCAAGGGATGTAAGGCAAATTGAAGAACAAGCGTGAGTGTTCCGGACAGTGGAAGAAAGAAACAGAGCCGTTACCTGCAACAAAAGCAAAGAAGAAAATTTCGGCGGAGGGCAATTATTGAAGCCGTCATCGCCCTTCTGAAACAGCTATTCAGAATGAAAATCAATTATTTTTTCGGAAAAGAGAAAGCACAGATAAATGCCATTTTATCGGCAGCAGCGTGGAATTTGAGGAAATTGATGGAATGGTTAAAGAAAAACCTATCTTTATTTGCTTCATTTTTTCACAAGATTATTAGAGTTTTTTAAAAAAAATGTCCGGAATTCTTTGCATGAAAAAAACATACATTTTTTGAGTTGCTTTTTGGGAGAAACTAAATAAAATCCTATAATTACTTACATATTTTATGTAGATTGGGAACAATCAGAACCCTTGCATTTCAAACAAAAAAATGTTGAGAAAATTCGCCGATTATTTTAAAAATTTTGGGCGGATATATTTCAGGATGAGCGTTGAGAATAAGGTATAAAAAATGGAACCTATGGTCAGGGTCATAAGTGTGATCAGGGCATGAGCATAAGGATTGAGAATTTGTTGCATTTGCATGGCGTGTTTTAAAAGTTCACTTCTATCTGTTGTTCCATTTTTGTAGTATTCTTTCAGTTTAAAATGAATTTCTGTAGCAAAAAAATCGGCATCTATCCATTGGTAGTATGCATAAGTAATCAAAGTGATCAGTAGAGAAAAGAGCATGGTTTTACGAAGTGTTTTCCTAACAGCCGACCAAAAAGATGCATCTTGTTTCAAAATTTCATCTGCTGCAATATAGGCAATAGTAACCAACAAAAAAAGCAAAAAGATCATCGATGCCTTTTTGCCCATATCATGTTGAAGCCCCGATAAATAAAAGCCAATTTTTAGCAACAAAAAACCCAAGCTGCCATAAATTATCCAAAGGTTAATTTTTTTTGAGTTCATTGGATTAGCTGTTCATGGTTGCCAGAAATTCATAATTGTCTTTTGTTTTTGACATTCTGTCTATGAGAAATTCCATGGCTTCCTGGGGATTCATATCACCCAAATGTTTTCTCAATATCCACATTTTTTGTAATACGGTTTTATCGTGCAACAGATCTTCTCTTCTTGTGCCGGAAGCCAGAAGATCAATGGCAGGATATATACGCCTGTTGGCTAAACGGCGGTCGAGTTGCAACTCCATATTTCCGGTTCCTTTAAATTCTTCAAAAATTACATCATCCATTTTAGAACCTGTATCAGTGAGTGCCGTGGCAAGTATGGTCAATGAACCGCCATTTTCAATTTTTCTGGCCGATCCGAAAAATCTTTTTGGTTTGTGCAATGCATTGGCATCAACACCTCCCGATAAAATTTTTCCTGAAGCCGGTTGCACAGTGTTGTATGCCCTTGCCAAACGAGTGATCGAATCCAGCAAAATCACCACATCGTGACCACTTTCAACCAATCGTTTAGATTTTTCCAATACTATATTTGCCAATTTTACGTGTTTTTCTGCAGGTTCGTCAAAAGTCGATGCCACTACTTCGGCTTTCACGCTTCTGGCCATGTCGGTAACCTCTTCGGGACGTTCATCAATCAGCAGAATGATTAGATAACATTCAGGATGGTTTTCTGCAATGGCATTGGCAATTTCTTTCAATAAAGTTGTTTTTCCGGTTTTGGGTTGGGCAACAATCAAACCTCTTTGTCCTTTGCCTATAGGAGTGAAAAGGTCGATGATTCTTGTCGATAGAGTTTCGTGCTTATGCCCGGTAAGATTTAATTTTTCGATAGGAAACAATGGGGTAAGGTAATCAAACGGAATACGGTCCCTTACGAAAGATGGAGCACAATTGTTGATTTTGAGTATATTCAACAACGGAAAATATTTTTCGCCTTCTCTTGGGGGTCTTACTGTGCAACGAACAGTATCACCGGTTTTCAATCCATAGGTTTTGATTTGATTGGAAGAAACATAGATATCGTCCGGAGAATTTTGGTAGTTATAATCTGACGAACGAAGAAATCCATAGCCATCCGGCAAAATTTCCAATACACCTTCCGCCTCGATAATACCGTCGAAATTGAATGGTTCTTGATAGGTACGTTGTTGATCTTGTTCCGGTTTTGCAGTGGTTTGTTTGTTTTGTTGAATGTTGACCGTTGTTTGTTCTTTAATGTCTGTTTTAACTTCTTCAACTATTTTTTCATTTTGGGTTTCGGTATTTTTAGGAATTTCTTCGGCAACTTTTGAATCTTCCTGTGTGTCAATTTTGGATGAGACATCTCTTTCGCTTTTCGAATCATCTGACGATGTTACATTTTTGTTTTTAAATTGAGGGGTGGTTTGGGTTTCAGTTACAATTTCTTTTTCTTTTTCAATTGATTTTTCACTTTCTTTTTCATCAACGACCTGTTCCTCTCCATTCGAAGAAAATAATTCCGGAACAGATTCTTTCTTCTTTTTTCGCCCTTTACTTTTTTTGTTTTCTTGAGGTTCAATCGACTGAATAAACGCAATGGCTTCTTGAGTGAGTGTACCTTCTTGAATAATTTTGTCGATTAATTCTTGTTTTTTTAAAAGGGCTATGCCTTTCAAAGCCATTTTTTTTGCCAGCTCTTTCAAATCTTTTAATGGCAATTCTTCTAAAATTTCAGCTGTAAGCATGTAATAATTTTTTTATTGTTAAATGATTGAATTTTCATTAAACAAGTTTATTTAAGAAAATACTTTTAATAGTTTTATTTTTTTTTGTAAAGTGACTTAAATTTTTGGACAGGTAATTGAAAAAAGATGCCTCAAAAGTATGCAAACTTTTTTAAAAAATGAATTTTTTATTCTTTTCTTTTCATAGATCTTTCCAAATCTCTTTGTTTGATTGTTTCCCTTTTGTCGTAAAGTTTTTTACCTTTGGCAAGTGCTATTTCCAATTTTGCCCATCCACGCTCATTTATAAACAATCTTAAGGGTATAAGAGTAATGCCTTCGTCTTGCAATTTTCTTTTGAGTTTTTTTAATTCTTTTTTTGTCAGCAATAATTTTCTTTCCCTTAATGGATCGTGGTTGTAGATGTTTCCTTGAGAATATTCCGAAATATGTGCATTTTTCAAATAAAGTTCATCACCTTTGAAATATGCAAAAGCATCGTTGATATTGGCTTTGCCCTGACGAATCGACTTAATTTCGGTTCCGGTCAAAACCAATCCGGCAATGTATTTTTCAAGTATATGATATTCAAAGTAAGCTTTTTTGTTTTTTATTTCAATTTGATTTTTCATAATGAGCTTAACCTAAGGCAACATCTAAAATCATCATGACGATAAACCCAAAAATGAGGCCCATGGTTGCAAAGTCGGTGTATTTATCTTGTTGAGTGTCGGGAATAACTTCTTCTACTACCACATAAATCATTGCTCCTGCAGCAAATGCCAATGCGTAAGGAAGTACCGGTTGTGCATACATAACGGCTAATGCCCCTATGACACCTGCAATTGGTTCAACAATGGCGGAAAGTTGACCCCAAAAAAAACTTTTCAATCTTGAAACGCCCTGTCTTCTGATTGGCACCGATACGGCAATGCCTTCAGGAAAATTTTGTAAACCAATGCCAATAGCCAATGCTATGGCCGCTCCTAAATCTGCGTGGGGTAGATTGTATGCCACAGCACCAAACGCCACACCCACAGCTAAACCTTCAGGTATATTATGAAGCGTAATGGCCATAACCAACAAGATGGTCCGGCTCCAGTTGGTTTCGATACCTTCTTTTTGTGATAATCTGGCATTGATGTGTTGATGGGGGAGATATTTATCTAAAAAATATACAAACAAAGCTCCGCCTAAAAATCCTATGGCTGCCGGAAACCATTCGGGCACTGCCAAATTTTGCGACATTTCTATGGCCGGATTCAATAGTGACCAAAAACTTGCCGCCAACATAACTCCACCGGTAAAACCAAGCATAGTATCCAGCCATTTCCTGCTGACTTCTTTAAAGAAAAATACAACAGCAGCTCCAAGTGCCGTCAAAAACCATGTAAAAAGTGTGGCAAATAAGGCCTGCGTTACCGGATGGAGAGACAAAAACCATTCTTTCATAACTGCTTGTCAACCTTGCTTAAGCAATCCAATAAAGGGCAAAATTTATGATAATGAGTTATGCATAAAAAATTTTCTGGCTTCAGCCAACTGCTGATTGTCAGTGAGTTTGTCGGTTGACAATAGATTAATCAATGTATTTTTAAATGCTTTATTCTCTAATAATAGATTTCTCAAAACTTTTTTCGCATTTCCCGATCCAAACAATAGAATCTCATCGTACCCTTTCAAAGCATCTTCTAATTGCTTAAAATATTTTTTTTGATACTCCATTTCTTTGTGATTGAGAGTGAATTCGTTATTTCCTCTTTGAGTGCCGTCAGGACTCCAGATGCTTGTTTTTAAAGAGTCGTCTACAGGAGGTTCTTCGTGTTTAATGATGGAAACCACAGCAGGATCGCCGTTGTTCCATTCGATGATTCTTGCTTCATTGTAATCCATGTAAACAGCAGCTTTTTTCATAACATTTTTTTTGCAATATTACTAAACAATACAAAAAAGAGGCAAATTTTATTTGCCTCTTTTTTTGTACGGATTAATTTTTTACGTGAACATTATCTTGTTGCAGTTCGTGTTCTAAAGGGTTTCTGAAAATAAACTGTCCGTCGATGCAGTCAATGACAATGTGACTGTCGGGTTGAATTTTCCCGGCCAGGATTTCTTTTGACAATTCATTTAATATTTCCTTTTGAATCATCCGTTTAATAGGCCGGGCGCCAAATTGTGGATCAAATCCTTCTTTTGCAATCTGATCAACTGCATCTTCGGTCCATTGAACAGTTATGTTGTTTTTAGCCAACATTTTTTGTAAATTGCTTAATTGTATTTTCACAATTTCCCTTACATGCTTAAATGTTAGCGGGTTGAATACGACAATTTCGTCTATTCGGTTGAGGAATTCCGGACGGATGGTTTTTTTCAACAAATTCAGCACCTCGTTTTTTGCTTGTTCCATGGCTTCGCTGAGGTGGTTGTCAGACACACCTTCAAGTTTTTCTTGTATTATGTGTGAACCGAGGTTTGAAGTCATGATGATAATTGTATTTTTAAAGTTGGCCACACGCCCTTTATTGTCAGTCAATCTTCCATCATCCAATACTTGCAACAAAATGTTGAACACATCAGGATGGGCTTTTTCGATCTCATCCAGGAGAATAACAGAGTAGGGGCGGCGACGCACAGCTTCGGTCAATTGACCACCTTCATCATAACCAACATAACCGGGAGGCGCACCAATCAATCTTGACACGGCATGTCGCTCTTGATACTCGCTCATGTCTATACGTGTCATGGCATTTTCATCATTGAACAAGAACTCGGCAAGTGCTTTGGCCAATTCTGTTTTTCCGACACCTGTAGTTCCGAGGAATAAGAATGAACCTATTGGCTTGCGAGGATCGCTCAATCCCGAACGACTTCTACGTATGGCATCAGAAACAACCCGTATGGCCTCTTCCTGTCCAACGACGCGTTTGCGCAATTCATCCTCCAAACGTAATAGTTTTTCACGTTCGCTTTCGAGCATCTTGCTCACGGGTATTCCGGTCCATTTGCTCACGATTTCAGCTATCTCATCCGGTGTAACTTCTTCTTTAATGAGCTTTTTGCCGTCTTTTTGCAACTCTTCCAATTTCTTACGGGCTTCCTCCATTCGTTTTTCGGCTTCTTTGATTAATCCGTAACGAATTTCGGCTACACGTCCGTAGTTGCCTTCTCTCTCAGCTTGGGTTGCTTCAATGTTCAGTTGTTCGATCAATTCTTTTTCTTTACTTATTTGGTCCAACAATTCTTTTTCTTGTTTCCAGCGTGTATAGAGTTCATTTTTTTGTTCGTTCAATCTCGCCAATTCTTCATTGATGGCTTCCATACGTTTTGTATCATTTTCCCGTTTGATGGCTTCGCGTTCTATTTCCAGCTGCATGATTTTACGTTCGATTTCATCCAACTCCTCAGGTTTTGAATCTATCTCCATTCTGACTTTTGCAGCTGCCTCGTCAATCAGGTCAATTGCTTTGTCGGGCAGATAGCGGTCGGTAATGTATCTGGTAGACAATTCCACGGCAGCCACCAGAGCCGAATCTCTGATTTGAACTTTATGGTGGTTTTCATATCGTTCTTTGATACCACGCAAAATTGCAAGAGCATCCTCCGGTGATGGTTCGTCTACAAACACTTTTTGAAAACGACGTTCGAGAGCTTTGTCTTTTTCGAAATATTTTTGATATTCATTGAGGGTTGTGGCACCGATAGCTCTCAATTCTCCTCTTGCAAGCGCAGGTTTCAGAATGTTGGCTGCATCCATGGCACCTTCACCACCGCCGCCGGCTCCTACCAGTGTGTGTATTTCATCAATAAATAAGATTATTTGACCATCAGAATTCACCACTTCTTTAACAACCGATTTCAAACGTTCCTCGAATTCACCTTTGTATTTTGCTCCGGCTATCAATGCACCCATATCTAAAGCATAAATTACTTTAGTTTTGAGGTTTTCGGGTACATCCCCATTCACTATTCTATGGGCAAGACCTTCTACGATGGCTGTCTTACCCACACCGGGCTCACCAATCAAAATCGGATTGTTTTTGGTTCTTCTTGAAAGTATATGAAGCACCCTTCTGATTTCTTCATCACGTCCGATAACCGGGTCCAGCTTGCCTGCTTGGGCAAGTTTATTCAGGTTTTTGGCATATTTTTCAAGTGCCTGATATGTTTCTTCTTGCGATGCGGAAGTTACTCTTTCACCTTTTCTAAGTTCTTTAATGGCGCTGATCAACCCTTTTTCAGTTACGCCACTGTCTTTCATCAATTGAGACACTTGATCGCCTGCTTTTAATATACCAAGCAACAAATGTTCGATAGTTGCAAACTCATCGTTAAATTCTTTAAGTGATGCCAATGCCAATTGTAATGCTTTGTTGGCATGTGTCGACAAATATTGCCCTCCGCCTTCTACTTTGGGATATTTTTCAATGATTTTATCCAAAGCTTTTTTCAGCATTTCAAGGTTGGCACCTTGTTTTTGAAACAAATATGAAACAATATTGGGTTCTGTTTCAATGATGCCTTTCAACAAGTGCCCTGTTTCAATGGCTTGATTCCCAAGAGATAATGCCAACTGTTGGGCATGTTGAATGGCTTCTTGCGATTTAATTGTAAATTTATCCAAATTCATAGCTTTAAATTTTTACTTTTGCACCATACAAAACAATAATAATACCTTCTGATAAAAAATGACTTTTATCAGGTCAAAAAGTCAGATTTATTTTAAAAATGAGACAAATTAACATAAATATGCAAACAGAAAATGACAAAGTGTTAGCCATAATTTCCTATTTGACTCCATTGGGTTGGATTGTTTCTTTTGTATTGTATAATAATGATAGCGGCAAAGACAAAATGATGCTTACACCTTTTCACTTAAGACAATCTCTGGGTTTAATTCTTATTTTTTTATTGATACCGCTGTTTAGTTTTTTGTTTTCACCTGTTCCATTTGTGGGTTGGTTGTATAGTTTATTAAAAAATTTTCTTTATTTGGGAAATTTCATTTTATGGGTATGGGGACTTTGGTCTGCCGTAAACTATCGTTTAGATCCCGTACCATTTGTGGGTGAATGGTTTCAACAATTATTCAAATCTCTATAATCGTTTATGAATAAAAAAAACAAACAAAATATATTCAAAAATAAAATTATACTTCATGCTTTTGCGGCTTTTATTTTAAGTATTTTGATTGTATTTGGTTTATACAATTGGTTGAAAATATCAGTGAATCCTGATGAAAAAATTACTTTGCCCGATCTTAAAGGCATGACCTTGCAAGAAGCAGAGGAATATCTCAACACGAAAGGGTTAATAGCAGTGGTTATCGATTCGGTTTACAATAAGGAAGCAAAACCGGGAGAAATAATCAATCAGGATCCCGCACCTGATATTCCGGTTAAACCAGGCCGAAAAATATATTTAACCATCAATAAATTTCAGAAACCCTTCATGAAAATGCCAAATTTTATCGATTTGTCTTTAAGGCAGGCACAAGTCCTGGCAAATACATACGACTTAAAAGTGGTGGGGGTGGAATATGTACCATCCTCTTGTAAGGGCTGCATTGTTGGACAAAAATATAAAAACCGCGAAATCAAACCGGGAGAACCGGTGCCTTTTGGGGCGCCCATAGTTTTAGTCGCCGGAATGGGCAATGAAGGCTCCGTGAGTTTGGTGCCTTATGTGATCAACATGAGTTTGGGAGAAGCGGTTGCCGTAATTCAATCTAAAGGATTTAACCTTGGTGCCGAAATTTACGACGAAACAGTTAAAAACGCCTCCGATTCATTAAATGCCAAAGTATTTAAGCAACAACCCACGGCCGATGGTAAAACTTTGTTTCCCATGGGAGAGTCAATAGATCTTTGGTTAACTTTGGATCAAAACAAAATTCAATACAATCCTCCGGTAATCAATGACAGTTTGCAACCATAACAACAATAAATATACTTTTACGTTTATTTTAAAACATCGTCTTGTTTATATTCATATGAAGTCATGTTGGAAAGTATTAATATTTGTTTTTTATGCCTTAAATGTCAATTTGCAAAATTTATTTTCACAAGAATTTTTAATTGACTCTCTCTCTTGTCGAATAACTCATATTCATGATGAGGATGAGGCCTTGGATATGCAAGCTGATACGGTCATTTCTCCATCTCCATTTTTATTTTCATTAAAATTGCCATTCAGGGATGATTTTTCACAAAACTACATTTATCCCGACGGCAAAAAGTGGATTGACCAACATGCATTTGTCAATTCAACCTATCCTGTCGATCCACCTACTTATGGAGTTGCCACGCTTGACGGATTAAACAAAAACGGATTGCCTTATAATCAATTCAATCCAACTGCCTACGGCATCGCAGATTATTTGACTTCTTTCCCTATTGATTTGAGTAATGTAACAGACAGTGTCTATTTGTCTTTTTATTATCAACCTCAAGGGTTGGGAAATAACCCGGAATCAAAAGATTCTTTGGTGCTGCAATTTTATCATCCCGTCGACAGCATTTGGAAAAGTGTATGGCATGCCGAAGGAACTACGTTGCATCCTTTCAAACGGGTGATGATTTATGTAGATACGACCTACTACAAAGATAAATTTCAATTCAGATTTTACAACTATGCCACGCTGTCGGGTAATGTAGATCATTGGCATATTGATTATGTTTATCTTAACGACAAGAGAACTTTTGACGACACTTTGATGTATGATGTGGCCTTTGTTAAACCAATGCAATGGTTGACAAAAGATTATACGAGCATACCTTGGAAGCACTATCAAACCGATCCTTCAGGATGGACTAGACCGGATATTGTTGTTTCCATTAAAAATCACAGCACTACTTCCCAAAATATTTTTTACAAATTAAGAATTGACGATGAAAACGGAACACAAGTAGGTATTTATCCCTCGGCTCCCGGTGTTTTTAATATAATCAACGCACAACAATCTCTGGATTTAACCCTTCCTGTTGGGAATGCACCTTTTTCTTTTAATTATCCTGCTAATAGCAATTGTCATACATTCTTTGTCAATCGGGCCTATTACTACTTAGGCAGTGGTCCGGATACCGTCATTCCGAATGACAGTATTAAACATTACCAACATTTCGGCAATTACTATGCTTGGGACGACGGAACAGCCGAAGCGGCTTATGGCGTGCAGGGAGTGGGGGCAAAAGCAGCCGTAGAATTTAATAATATTACCGGGGATACTTTGACAGGCATAGATATTTACTTTAACCCTGTTGTCAATAATGTTACCCAGTTGTCATTTAAAATTAAAGTTTGGTCGTCTCTTTCTCCTGAGAATCTTTTATATGAAGATACACTGGTGTTTTATCCCCAATATACCCAACCTGTCAATACTTTTTTCCGTTACAAGTTATCGGTACCTCAATGGTTGCCGGCAGGTAAGTTTTTCATTGGTTGGGAAAATATCACGGCCAATGTGTTAAATATTGGTTTTGACAGAAATATAGACAGATCCGACAAGATGTTTTTTAACATCGGCAATGGATGGCAAAACACATCTTTTCAAGGTAGTTTGATGTTAAGACCTGTTTTTGGCTCGTGTAATGATGTATTTATTCATGTAAATAACGATGATCCGGAATCCAATTTCACAATTTATCCTAATCCGGCTGTAGATTTTGTGAATATTCAATCTGTAAATGCAATACAATATCTTTATGTGTATGATGTATCAGGCAGAATGCTTTACTATTCTCGAACAAATGGAAACGATTTGCTCCTAAATGTATCGGATTGGCCACAAGGTATCTATTTCATGAAAATTATCGATGACAAATTCAAAAGTAAAGTTTTAAAATTTGTGAAAGGCAATGAGTGAACATATGCAGGAAGAAAACGATGAGAAAGATGATTTGTTTGAACATTACAGAATATTGGTCGATTCGGGTCAGCAACCATTGAGAATCGACAAGTTTTTAAGCAACCGGCTGCCTTCTACTTCCCGCAACCGCATACAAAAAGCCATTGAAAATGGAAATATACTTGTCAATAAAAAAACAGTCAAAACTAATTACAAGGTAAAAGCGGGAGATGAAATTAGCGTGGTTCTGCCAACGCCTCCAAGAGAATTAGAGTTAATTCCGGAGAATATACCGTTGGACATAGTTTATGAAGACGATCAATTGATTGTTATCAACAAAAAACCGGGCATGGTTGTTCATCCGGGCCATGGAAATTATACCGGCACACTGGTTAATGCATTAATCTATCATTTTAATCAACTACCCGGAGATCATGTAAGACCCGGTTTGGTGCACCGTATTGATAAGAATACAAGTGGATTGATGGTGGTAGCAAAAACCGAAGAGTCGATGACTCATCTGGCCGGGCAATTTTTTAATAGAACCATTGAAAGGCGTTATTGGGCTATTATATGGGGAACTCCCGATAAAGAAGAAGGGAGAATCGAAGGACATATAGGCAGATCACTTAAAGACAGAAAAGTGATGGATGTTTTTCCTGATGGAAGCTACGGAAAACCTGCCATAACACATTATAAGTTGCTTAAATCATGGGATTATGTGAGTTTGGTTGAATGCAAATTGGAAACCGGACGCACACACCAGATAAGGGTGCACATGCGGCATATAGGACATCCCTTGTTTAACGATCCGGAGTATGGAGGAGACAAAATTTTAAGAGGCATCAAAACATCAAAATATATTCAATTTGTGCAAAACTGTTTTACAATATTGCCACGTCAAGCCCTTCATGCAAAAACGCTGGGTTTTATTCATCCTACCGGCAATCATTTCTTACAATTTGATTCTGATGTGCCTCAAGATATGAAGCGTCTAATGGAAAAGTGGGATGTTTATTTAATAGGAAGAAGGACTTGATGTTTAATAACTCTCGGCAATAACTTCTTCTACGCCGGGGACCATGTTTCGCAAAAGTTGTTCTATGCCATTTTTGAGTGTAATGGTAGATGAAGGACAGCCACTGCATGAACCTTTGAGGGCAATCAAAACTTTTCCATTGTCAAAACCTAAAAATTCTACTGCACCACCATCTGATTCCACTGCCGGTCTAATATATTCGTTCAATACATCAACAATCTTTTGTTCGGTTTCGTTTTCAGGTTCTTTTGATTGGATAGTGACCGGATTAAAATTTTCATTGTTTTTATTGTTGGCTTGAATAGCCAGCAATCTCTCATCCAATACAGGTTCTCCTGAATTGAGATGTTGAGAAATGAATTCTCTCATTTCTAAAACAATGTCATCCCAACTAATATTGGGAATTTTAATAACAGAGATGTATTGAGGTGCAATTAATACAGATTTTACAAAAGGAAAAGCAAATAACTTCGATGGCAATAAATGTCCTTGTGCTTGTTCTTTATCGGTAAATTCTGCATAAGTATCACAAATGATTTGATCAGAAACAAATTTGACGGCATCCGGGTTGGGTGTCATTTCAGCATATACGTTGTATAGAATTTTTTCTTTTTTCATACATTAAACTTTTTGCAAAGTTAATGAATCCTGCAATCTTGTAATTTATTTAGATTTATTTAAAGTTTTGATTTTGCTTTTAAAAAATTTCAAATACTAATTTGAAAGCGATAAAATTAAAATTTTCAATTTATATGTGCATCTTGAAAACTCATCTAATGTTTAATTTTGCCTGAATCAAAAAATTGGAAAAACATGCCTGTAATTTTACCTGTCAATGGAAAAAGTCCGGTATTCGGAAAAAATTGTTTTATTGCACCAAATGCGACCATAGTGGGGGATGTGATAATGGGTGATGATTGCAGTATCTGGTTTAATGCAGTGGTGAGAGGGGATGTACATTATATTCGCATTGGAAATAAGGTAAACATTCAAGATTTGGCTATGATTCATTGTACCTATCAGCGTTGCCCGGTAAATATAGGAAATAATGTTTCTATTGGGCATAGGGCTATCGTTCATGGATGTACGATACATGATGATGTTTTGATAGGCATGGGTGCCATAGTTATGGATAATTGTATTGTAGAAAGCAGAAGTATTATTGCTGCCGGTGCGGTGGTATTGGAAAACACAAGGGTGGAGTCAGGCAGTATATATGCCGGAGTGCCGGCCAAAAAAGTAAAAGAAATAGATCAAGCATTGTTTGAAGGAGAAATTATGAGAATAGCAAATAATTATATTAAATATGCATCCTGGTACAAAACGGAAAATTCCAGTGAGAAATAATTTTTATTACCTATTCCGGGTATTTCTTAAAATTAAGATACAAATTTCATATTAAAGGATGAAGAGAACCTAAGTGTTAAATGATTGATTGTTGGGGGTAGGTTATTTTTTTTTGAATTGTTTCAGAAAATTTCGTGAATAATCGCTCAGGATCAATTGTCCACTTATGCCGGCTCTTTCTGTCAAAAGTTTATCCCAGTGTTCGGTTCCTTCCCAAAAGATTTTCTTTAATTGGGCAAGAGCATCCGGGTTGTATGAAGCAAGTTGCCGGGCAAGATTATCAACGGCTATGTCGAGTTGTTCGATCTCTTCATATACTTCCATGAACAATCCTTTTTCAAGTGCCCAACCGGCAGGAAACCACTCTTGTGGCTTTAGGGTCATTTGAGAAAATGCGCTCAATCCTATTTTGCGTTGTACGGCAGGACCAACCACAAAGGGGCCAATGCCAACTGCTAATTCACTTAGTTTAATGGCTGCATTTTCAGAAGCAAGGCAAAAATCAACTGCAGCTGCCAGTCCAACACCTCCACCCACTGCTTTACCTTGTATGCGTCCAATAACTATCTTGCCACATGTGCGAATGGCATTGATCACTTCGGCAAAACCACTGAAAAAATAACGAGCCGATGATTCGTCTTCTATAGATAATAATTCGTCAAAACTTGCTCCGCCACAAAAAGCACGGTCACCCTCGCTTTTTAATATGATGACTTTTACCTGCGAATCTTGACCTAATTGTAAAAATGATTGGGCCATTTTTCTAAGTAATGCCCCGGGCAAAGAATTACCTGCAGGATGTCCAAATGTGATGGTTCCAACGGCTTCTTTTATATTAATCGACAGATTTCCTTGATGAATATTTTCCATGTTTTTTATTTTTCAACAAATTCGGCAAAAGTAATTAAATATCCGTTGTTGTCTAAAATACTAAATTCAATTGTATCATAAAAAGTGTGTTCCAATTCTGAAACAATTTCTACTTTATCTTCCAGAGAATCATGAAATGGACGTATGTTTTTTACTTGAATATAAAGGGAATTACAACCTGTACGTGCATTATGCAGATTGACCTTTTGAAACATCAACATAACTTTGTCTTTTTTCAATAATATCCAATCAGCATAGCCCTGTTCAGGTATTTTTTTTATTAAAGTAAAGCCCAAGATATCACAATAAAACTTCAATGTATTGTCAATATCGTTGGTTGTCAGATTGGGAGTAATATTCGTAAATTCGGTTTTCATGTTTTACTCTTGGTTTAATTTTTTTACCATGGTCAATATAGTGGCTACCGCAACAGTTTCACCGGTTTCATCATATACATCCACAAGGAATTTGACAATCCCTTTGGCAATATCATCGGGTGATTTTTTTTCTTGGTCAATTTTTTCTTTCACGGTAAATTTTACTCCGATCGTCATACCGGGATACACAGGTTTGGTAAAACGACAGTTTTCTATACCGTAATTAAGCAATACAGGGCCTTTCTTTGGGTCAACAAAGAGTCCGGCTGCTTTTGACAAAACAAAATATCCATGAGCCACCCTTCTTTCGAAAATCGTACCTTCCAAAGAAGTTTCATCCATGTGGGCATAAAAATTATCTCCGCTTACATTGGCAAAATTGACAATGTCGGCTTCGGTTACAGTGTGTTTATGAGTAAAAATTGTTTCACCGATTTCAAGTTCTTCAAAATGTTTTCTAAAAGGATGAACAATTGTTTCTTTGTAATCGCTGCCGGGTTGGAATACTTCACCGATTTCGGTAATTGTATTCGGATGGCCTTGAATGGCTGTTCTTTGCAAATAATGGTAAACGCCTCTGATTCCTCCCATTTCTTCACCACCGCCGGCGCGTCCCGGACCACCATGTACCAAATATGGTAAGGGAGATCCGTGACCCGTGCTGATTTTGGCAATCTTTTCATTCAATACCAAAATCCTTCCATGGTAAGGAGCAACACCCAGGACATATTCTTTTGCCAACTTATCGTTGGATGTAACAATGGTGGTTACTAACGAACCTTTTCCCATGTTTACAAGGGTGATGGCCTCGTTGAAATCTTTATAGGGTATGATAGTAGATACCGGACCAAATGCTTCCACTTCGTGACATTCAACACATTCGAAGGGTTTTTCGTTTAAAAATACAATGGGAGAGAGGAACGCTCCTTTATTTGGGTCTGCATCCACCACATCAACATGATCAATACTTCCAATGACTAATTGTTGATTTTTAGACAAAACAGCTATTTTTTCAATGACCTCTTTTTTCTGTGCCATACCGGCCAATGCCCCCATGCGTACTTCTTCGTTCTTGGGATTGCCAATTTTGATTTTGGAGAGTTTTTCCCCTAATGCTTTTTTTACATCATCGATCCATTCGTGAGGTACTAAAATTCGTCTGATGGCAGTACATTTTTGACCGGCTTTGACAGTCAATTCCCTGCTAATTTCCTTGATAAATACTTCAAAATCGTTTGTTCCGGGCGCCGCATCAGTCCCCAAAACAATAGCATTCAAGCTGTCTGCTTCCATGTTGAAGGGCACAGATTCTTCAATAATTTTTGGGTGGGTTTTTAATTTTTTACCTGTTTCGGCAGAACCGGTAAAGGTGACGACATCTTGAGAAGTGACGTAATCCAAAATATTTCCTGCTGAACCACATATCAATTGAAGTGAACCTTCGGGAAAAATGCCCGATTCTATTATGTCCCTGAAAACTAGTTCGGTCAGATAAGATGTGACTGTGGCGGGTTTGACAACAGCCGGTACTCCGGCTAGAAGATTGACGGCAATTTTTTCCAGCATGCCCCATACAGGAAAATTAAATGCATTGATATGAATGGCCACGCCGGGTTTAGGCACACAAATATGATGTCCGATAAATTGCCCATTTTTTGATAAGTTTACGGCCTCGCCTTCAAGACAAAACGTGTTGTTTGGAAATTGTCGCCGGAGAGAAGCATAAGAAAACAAATTGCCTATTCCTCCTTCGATATCAATCCAGCTATCGGATCGGGTTGCTCCGGTAGAATAACTTAATTCGTAATATTTTTCTTTTCTTTCAAGTAAATATAAAGCCAAAGCTTTTAAACGGCGTCCACGATCGTGAAAGGTCAATTTTCTTAATGCAGGGTTACCCACTTTACGGGCATAATCCAAAACTTTCTCCATATCAATGCCGGATGTGTCGGCATATGCAATTATTTCTCCGGTTACGGCATCATACAGTGGCTGTCCTTCACCCTGACCTTCGTGCCATCCACCATAAACGTAATTTTTAAGTTTCATAGCTTGAATTTTGAGCGGTTAAAATTAAAGATTTATCGCAAAAAACAAAATCATGCCGGAGCAATTTAAGAGCCCCGGGCGGGAATCGAACCCGCGACCTAGCGCTTACGAGACGCTCGCTCTGACCGGCTGAGCTACCGGGGCAAACGCTTTGCAAAAATAATTTTTTTTGGCAACCTTTTTTAATTACTTACTAAATTCAACTAATAAATGCAACTTTTGGAGTAAAAAAATTATATTTTTCAAGGAAAGGGAGAAAGAAAATATTCTTTCTC
>FWPU01003099.1_pt1 | contig 43122 bp, 38 predicted proteins | sample 2228361 | NCBI WGS metagenome assembly FWPU01 (sample SAMEA103939777, study PRJEB20133) | metagenome | reverse complement strand
CGACACATTTTGGAGGCTGCTGAACTCATCGCGTTTGATGCGCTCAATCCTGCATTGCGAAGCAGGGAAAATGTCCAAAAACAGGCGAAGCCGTTATGCGCCACCGCCCCTCGGCCAAAATGGTCCAAGATCAACAGGGAGGAATACAATGAAACGATCGCTGCGGTTCATCGCCATCACCGGCCTGCTATGCCTCTCCACCCTGGGAACGGCCTGCGAAAACCTGACCTCTACCCATCCGGCCTACGGGACATCTCCCCCGACCACGGAGGGCCCTCCGATAATTCCCCCCATGCCGACCTCCGAACCCTACCCCATCCCCACAAGGAGACCCACCCCGACCCCGGGCCTTCCCCCCACCAAGGCGCCACCGTCTCCAACCCCCATCCCCACGGCCACTCCGCCCCCCACTGCCCTCCCTCTGCCGCCCTCGGCTTTCGACGTCTTGTGGGTGGAAACTCGATCCATCTACTCGCCCGAAAGTCCTTTTGGAGTTATCTGGTGGGCCGATCCCCGCGATGTAGCCAATCGCCAGGAAGTAATCCGCTTTGACGGCAAGGAAATCGCCCTGGCCGCCCTGTCGCCAAACGGCCGGCAAATCGCCCTGACCACAGCAGAATGGAGGGGACCACGTCCCCTGTGGGTGGTGAACCTGGACGGCACTGATTTGCGGCAAGTGGTCCCGACCGCCGGGCAGTTCCTCTGGAATCCGAACAGTCAGGCAATTTTCTACGCCTTGAGCGAGCCGGGGTCTCCCACCAAGTTGGCCTCCATCTCACTACAAGGCCAGGGCTGGGTGGGTATCGAGCGGGTTGACCTGGCCAGTGGGGAAATCCAACGCATTCTGACGATTGAGCCAAGCGGCCCCTTGCAACTACTAGGATGGTCTGCCGGCGGGCAGTGGCTCTATCACATCCGCCGGAACCCGGAAACGCACGAATTCGAACTGTGGAAAACGCGCCAGGACGGTAGAGACTCCCAGTTCATCATCTCCCTGGGGTTGGACTTGCCCGAACCCTCCAAGATACTTCTCTCCCCCCATGGCAGCAAGCTCTTTATCGGCACCTACGACCACTTAGGCTGGATCTCCACGGAAGGTCAAGACTGGGGGGACATTGCGCTTCCGCGCCCCGGAGGATACTTAATCCTTTCAGGACTCGGAGAGAACCAGGTCATCGTAGCCCAGCCAGACCAGAGCCAACCCCTCTACCACCTCTACGCCCTCAATATCCAATCCCAGCAGACTCGTGAACTGGCTACATTCGGCATCCCGACCGGACCTGGTTGGGACCAACTGAATCTCTCCCCAGATCAGACCTGGCTGATGGCCTATCTTTACGGGATCGGTTACTACTGGATTTACCTTCCCACGGGAGCAACTGTTCCCATTCCGGTTTGCCACGGTTGTGAAGCGCGCTTCGTTGCCTGGCTCCCCGCCGGGGCCGGCCGGTGAAGAAAGGAGAGTGTAAAGATGAATCGCCTATCTCTTGGTCTGCGGCGAACCACCTGGCTGTTCGGCCTCGCGCGGGCCGGCCTCGCCCTTGTTTCCCTGATCCACTTGGGAGACACTAGACCGGTGCGATCCCGGCCCCTGGCGCAAGCCCCGCTCACGTGGACACCGCAACCAACCTGCCCATCACCGCCCGGTCCCACTCCAACGTTGCCGTCAGCCTGCGCCGGCCTCCAGGTCCCCATCTACGGCTACCAGCCCTACCGCTACGAGATACGGTCGGCTTTCAACGCCGCCGCCGGCAATGACCTGGGCGGCGCCGGCCCACTCTACACGTCGATCGCCGATGGCATACCCCCGGCAGCTACCCCTGTGCCGGTCTCCACCGCCAAACCTATCCCGCACGTTATCCTGCGGGGGATGGCCGGACAAGAATCCTACTGGAAGCAGTCCGGCAACCGCCCGTACTGGCCCAATGAACCGGATGGACAGTGTTACCATACCCTGATCTCCTACGACTGCGGATACGGCCTGATGCAGATGACCTGGTGTATGACCCGCCCCGGCGACTGTCCCTGGCTCGACCAACAAAGAACGGCCGGTGACCTGCTCTACAACCTGGGCGCCGGGACCAACTGGCTCATCAACCGCTGGAACTACATGAGCGACCCGGTGCCGTGGTACATCGTCATCGGTGGCAACGACCACACCGTGCCGGAGGAGTGGTACTACGCCGTCACCGCTTTCAATGGGTGGAGGCCGTGCAATGAACCCAATCGGGACTACTGGGATTACGACTGTCCAGAAGACAAGCAGCCCCCTTTTGCTCGCACACGCCCACCGTATGGCGAAGGCGGGAGTTACATGCCCTACCAGGAAGTGATCTGGGGGCGAATGGCGCACCCGGAACTCATTTCTGGCATAGACCACCGGCTATGGCGACCGACGCGGATTGCGTGGGTCCCGCGCGGTATCTGGGGGTTATTCGGCCCCGGCAACTGGCGGCCGCCAACATGGTCACCCAAGCCAGTCTTCCACTTGCTCCGGGACATCCATGTATCCGGCGGCGCCGGGCCGGCCATCGTGTTGCGCAACACGATGGGCATCACCCTGGCCGCAGACATTGCCCTCTACAACGACGACCACACTTTCAACCGCTGGTGGCTCGGGGCTCCATATCCCCCCGATCCTCCTCTGAAATACATCCGGATACTAGCGGGTGACACCTTCGAGGTAGACGTAAATCTGGCCTTCAAGTCTGATGAATCCTTCTCCGGCTACGCCCGCGTTAGCGCCAGCGAAGGGGTGGAGGTCTCCCTGCGCCCCTCCCCAACCCACTTTGTCTTCCTGCCTGTCGCCCTCAAGAGCCATCGTCATTGGTCTATCGGCGACTCCTACGAGGTGATTGACAACGGCGGCTTTGAGGAATTCGTGAACGGCCGGCCCAAGTCTTGGGAGGTCTCTTCCTCCGACGGCTACCCGTTGGCCGACGGCACCTGGTTCTACGAGGGCCACTACGGGGCCTACCTCGGCGGCTATGACAACCTCGATGGGTCCGGCGACGTGGACGACAGTTTGAAGCAAGAGATTACCATCCCGGCCGATGCCCGGGCGGCCGACCTGCTCTTTTGGTGGTACATGGAGAGCGAGGAGGGAACGACCACACCGACAGACCGGTTCTATGTGCGCCTGCGGGCGGGCGACGGCAGCCTGGTGGCCGAGTGGTCAAAAACGAACCTGAGCCCCAGGAATGTGTGGCAGGAGGAGACGATTTCGCTTTTGAACTACCGGGGGCAATCGCTCCATCTGGCCTTCGAGACAGACAACGACAACGAAAGGCCGACGCGCTGGTTTGTGGACCAGGCCAGGCTATGGATCTACGAGCCGTGATGCAGCCCATCCGGGATGCCGAATCACCGTCTGCGGTGGGTGTTTGTGACCGAGGACGAGGGGGGGCTCTGCGGCCCCAAAAGTATCCCTCGGCGTGCTCTGCGACTCTGCGGTAAGCCGTTACTCGCTCCTGGATTGAGGCGACGGAGGTGACGCGGAAAACACGCTACTACATTACAGCAACGATGCGAAGCGGGCGTTGCACGCGGTACGAGGCCATGGGAAGGTCGAAAATCAGGTCCCCCGGCTGCTGGATATCGTTTTCCAAAGATCACAGCCGTCTTTGCAAGGGTCATGGGGCTCAAAACCTCGCCGTTCTCCGCCACATCGCCCTGACGCTGCTGCACCAAGAAGAAACTGCAAGTCGGGATGAAGGCCAAGCGGTTGAAAGCGGCGTTGGATCACGAGTAGGGGCACGGCACCGCCGTGCCCCTGGGCACGGCACCGCCGTGCCCCTACTCCGAGTTCTTACGGGAGAGATCGGCGCTTGCCTTAACGCGGAGCGACGATGGAATCGCCCTCAGGGGGTGCGGTTGCGCCGGTCGCCTCCTGCGGGACCGGCCCCGCGACTCATCGTGGTGGGGCTACGCCACCCTCCGTACCGTCTCAACGACACCACTACCTCCCATCCGGCCACAAAGTGGCGGCGTAGGCCGCCACCCGGCCGAAGGCCTTCCAGGGGCGACTTCCGGTTTGAGGGGGCTGCCTTTGGAGAATGCGCTTGCCCTGGGTCTCCTACCTACTCGTGTTGACGTCCGTCGCCCCCCATGCTAGAATGCAACCAACTTGTCGCTCCAGTGAGGATGGCGATGTCTGGGAAACGAACACACCTACTCCTGGCGTTGGCGGTGCTCCTCCTCCTGGCAGGAGGGTGCGAACAACAGAGCGCGGACACTTCCGCCGTCGTGGTGGGCGTCCAGGTCAGCCCGGACCCGCCCACGGTCGGGCAGGAGGCGGTGATCGAGGTGCGCCTGGAGGAACGGGGCCGGCCTCTGGCCGGGGCCACGGTGGACCTGGAGGCGACCATGACCCACCCCGGCATGACGCCGCTCTTTGTGCGAGCGGAGGAGGTGGAGGCCGGCCTCTACCGGGCCCCGCTCGCCTTCACGATGGGCGGGGAGTGGGTCCTGATCGTCCGAGCGACCCTGGCCGACGGCCGCGAACTGGAGCGCACCCTGGACCTGCCGGCCGTCCGCGTGCCCGACCGGGAGTGAACCATGCCCGCCGGTGGCCTGGACCTTGCGCGCCTGCCCCTGGTAGGCCGCTTTCCGCGCCGGCGGCACGCCCCCACCGCCATGCGCCTGCCCCTGCTCCTTCTGGCCCTGCTCCTGATCCCCTACGGCCTTTTCGGCCCCCAACTGTCCCCCAAGAACCCCACCACCGTGCTGGTCTGGCTGCACCTACGCGGCCTGCTTATCCTGGGGTTGCTCCTCCTGGGCAACCTCTTTTGCGCGGCCTGTCCCTTTCTCTTGGCCCGCGACCTGCTCCGCCGCCTGGTGCGCCCCAGACTGCACTGGCCCAACCGCTGGCAGCGGGTCTGGCCGGCCGCCGGCCTCCTTTTCCTGCTCCTTTTTGCCTATGAACTCTGGGACCTCTGGGCCAGTCCCCGCCGGACCGCCCTCCTAATCCTGCTCTATTTCCTCGGCGCGGTGGGGTTGGGGCTCCTCTTCCGGGGCGCGGCCTTTTGCCGGTGGTTCTGTCCGCTGGGGCAGTTCAGCGTTCTCTCCTCCACCATCTCCCCGCTGACGGTGCAGGTGCGGGATCAAGAGCGGTGCGCGCAGTGTCCGGGCAAAGATTGCCTGCGCGGGCGCGAGGACGCCTCCCTGCCCGGTTGCGAACTAGGCCTCTTTCTGCCGCGCAAGGTCGGCAACCTGGGCTGCCACCTGCGGTTGGACTGCCTGCGGGCCTGCCCCTATGATAACGTCGCCCTGGCCCTGCGCCCGCCGGCCGCCGAACTGGGCGACGACCGCAACCGCTCCGTCGTCGGCCGGCCTTCCCGGCGCCGCGACCTGGCCGCCCTTGTCGCCCTCTACGTCTGGGGAGGCCTGCTCAACGCCTTTGGCATGGTCCCGCCAGCCTATGCCCTGGAAAGCGGCCTGGCCGACCTGCTCGGCCTGCGGCCGGAGTGGGGTCTCTGGGCAGAGGCTCCCGTGCTGCTGCTCCTCTACATCGTCGGGTTGGTGCTGCTGCCGCTGCTCCTCCTGGGGGTGGCCGGCGGCCTCTCGCGCCTGGCGAGCGGCGCGGGGAAGCGGTTGAGCGAGGTCATCAACCGCTACATCTACAGCCTGCTCCCGCTCGGGTTCGGCATCTGGGCGGCTCACTTTGCCTTTCACTTTTTGAGCGGTGCGTTGACCGTGATCCCGGTCGGGCAGAGCGTCCTCCTCGACCTGGGCCTATGGCGTGGGGTGCCCCGCTGGGACCTGGGGCCGATCCTGCCCCTGGCCTGGCTCTTTCCGCTGGAGGCCGGCCTGTTGGGGTTGGGGGCATGGGGTTCTCTGCTGGTGGCCTACCGCATCGCCGGCCGGGAGGCCCCCCAGAAACGCCTGCGGGCCTTTCTCCCCTGGGCTGTGCTGGTGCTGCTCCTGCTGGCCGCCGCCCTCTGGCTGATGGCCCAACCGATGGAGATGCGGGGGACGATCTTTCAGGGGGTGGGGTAATGGCCCGGTTGCGCACCCTGCCCCTGGCGGCCCTGTTGCTCTGCGGGCTCTTGCCGCAGCAGGCGGAGGCCCACTTTGGCGCCCCCTATCCGGTGCTGGTGGACCAACCGGTCGGCCCCTACCGCGTCTCGGCCCTGGCCGACCCCGACGTGGGGGTGGGCACCTTTACCCTGCAGGTGACGCTGGCCGATGGGAACCCTCTCCCCGCCGGGACGACGGTGACGCTGTGGGTCTGGCCCGAGGACGGCCACCTTTCGCCCTACAGCCGGCCGGCGCAGCGGGAGGAAGGAGGGGAGGAGGAGCGCTTTGTGGCCGAGGTGCCCTTTGACGCGGAGGGCCCCTGGCAGGTACGGCTGGAGGTGGAGGGGCCGGCCGGCCGGGGGGAGGTGATCTTTCCGCTGCAGGTCACCCCGCCGGGGCCGGGCTGGGCCACGACATTGCTCTGCCTGCTTCCCTTCATCGCCCTGGGGGGGGTGTGGGGGTGGAGCGTCTTGCGCAAGCAGGAACGCGGGTAGGCCGGCGGGGAAAAAAGACCGGCACTTGCCCTCCCTCACCCGGTAAAACCCGCCCGGCCGGCCAAACCGACGCCGCATACCGCATACCAAGGGGTGTAGGGGCGAAAAATCTTTCGCCCGCCCCCGCCCAGTCGTTCGCCCCCTACCACCTACACTACACGCCCCCATCCCTTCTACCTCTATGCCTAGGGAGGCGTACGGACCGCAATGGCGATTGCGGCCCTACGATGGCCGGCGGGGCGGTACGGGCGACGGGGGTTGCAGGTTTGCAGGGGGCACGGTTTTGCACCGGTCGCCTCCTGCGGGGCTGACCCCGCAACGCGTCGTGGTGGGGCTACGTCCCCCGCACCTGCTCCAGGAGGGCGCGGACGGAGGGGAACGCCTCCAGGTCGGTGTGGGGAAGAAAGATCGCCGAGGTGTATTCCTGCATAAAGCGGTTGTCGGCCGAGAGTTCCAGGTAGGTCATCTTGCCGGCGATCTCGCGGGCCACGTCGCGCATCTCGCGGCAGAGGAGCATGTCATAGGCCCCCAGGAGGGAGGTATTGCCCAGGTAGCGGAACTTTTCCCAGGGCAAGTCGGGAAGGAGGCCGATCTGAACCGCCTTTTCGATATTGATATACTGGCCGAAACTCCCGGCGATGAGCACCTGGTCCACCAGGGAAAATTCTAGTTCCAGGCTGCTCAGGAGGACCGAAAAGCCGGCATAGATGGCCCCTTTGGCCCGGATGAGGTTGTTGATGTCCACCTCGGTGATGACGATATCGGGCTGCTCGTCCTGGCCCCAAGCGACCACATACTCCGCACCGTGGGGGCCCTTGCGCACGCGGGGGGTGGGCAGGTCGGTGTGGATACGGCCGGCCTTGTCCACGATGCCGGTGATAAACATCTCCGCCAGGGTGGAGAGGAGCCCAGAGCCACAGATGCCCTCCGGCCGGCCCCCGCCGATGACGCGAATCGTCGGCTCGTAGGTGCGCCCGTCAATGATGACCTCCTCGATGGCCCCGTCGGTGGCGCGCATGCCGCAGCGCACCCCGGCCCCCTCAAAGGCCGGGCCGGCCGAGCAGGCGCAGGAGATCAGCCAGTCGCTGTTGCCCAGGACAATCTCACCGTTCGTGCCCACGTCAATAAAGAGCGTCAGCAGGTCGGTGCGGTAGAGCTCCGAACTGAGCACGCCGGCAACAATATCCCCCCCCACATAGGCCCCCACGCTGGGGGCGCAATAGACCGGCGCGTTCGGGTTGATCACCAGGCCCACCTCGGCGGCGGTCAGGGGCGGGGCGTGCACCATCGTCGGCAGATAGGGCTCCTCTCGGATGTGGCGAGGGTTGACCCCCAGGAAGAGTTGGGTCATGGTGGTGTTGCCGGCGGCGGAAAAGGCCTGGATGGAGCGCAGGTCAACCTTTTGCCGCCGGGCCACCTCGGCCAAAAGGCCGTTGATCGTCTTCAAGGCCAGTTTCTGCAGATGCCGCAGCCCATCCCCTCTGAGCGAGTAGATGATGCGCGAGATAATGTCCTCCCCCCGCGAAATCTGGGCGTTGTAGGCCGAGGCGCTGTCCACAATCTCGCCGCTGGTCATATCTACCAGGAAAAGTTTGACCGTCGTCGTGCCAATGTCCACCGCTGCGCCATAGACCGGCTCCAGGTGTCGGCCGGGGATGACGTCAATCAGGCGGACGTGGTCATCCAGCGGCTCGATCAGGACGGTCACCCGCCAGTCCTCTCCGCGCAGCCGCTGGGGCAGCACGCGGAGCAGGTCCAGGTTCAGCGTGATCTCGGTGATGCCGTGCTGCTGCAGCATCGCCCGGCGAAGGCGGTCCAGGTCGTTGGTGTTGTCGGCCAGCGAGGGTGGGTCGCACTCGACGTAGAGGACGCGCACCGAGGGGTCGTGCCGCCAGTCGCAGGTGGGGGTGACGGCGCCCAGGTCGGTGACGCCGACCCCGGAGACGACCTGTTCCAGGCGCAGTTCCTCAGGCAAAAGGACGATGGTGGGGCCATAGACGCGGGCCTGGCAGGCCAGAACGTACCCCTGGGCGCGGTCCTCGGCGGAGAGGTGGGCGTTCTCCGGTTGCTCGACCCGGCCGTCCTGGACCTGCACCTTGCAACGGCCGCAGCGGCCCTGTCCCCCGCAGGGGGCGGGGAGTTCCAGGCCGGCCCTGGTGGCCGCCTCCAGGAGGGTACTCCCCTCGGCCACCTCGACGGTCTCGTTCTGTGGTGCAAAGGTCACGGCTATCTTCATCCCGCAGTCCTTACGGCCAGGTGTTCACCGTCAATATAGCACAGGCCGGAAAGGGGCGTCAAGTGTGCGTTATCCCCAACGCCCGGCAAAGCGGGGTTTCTTCCTGCAGTGGGCCGACGACGGCCAGACGGATGCGCTCCCGGCGAAAGAGGTCACGGGCCAGGCGGGCGATCTCGGCCGGCCGCACCGCCTCGATCTCGGCAATGACCTCCTCGACCTCCTGCACCTCCTCCTGCAGGACCTCCTGCATGCCGTACCAGCCGGCCACACCGTAGGAATCCTCCATCCGCAGGAGGATGCGGCCCTTGTTGTACTCCTTCGCCCGGACCAACTCTTCCTCCGGCGGTTCCTCATAGAGCCGCTCCAGTTCGTCCCAGATCGCCTGCAGGCACTCCCCCAGGCGTTCGGGGTCGGTCCCGGCATAGATGACCACGGCCCCATCGTCGGCGTACTGGCGCAGCCCGGAAAAGATGTTGTAGGCCAGGGCCCGCTCCTCGCGCACCGCCTGGAAGAGGCGCGAACTCATCCCGTTGCCCAGGATGGTGTTCAGGAGGCGCAGGACGTAGCGGTCGGGGTGGAAATAGGAGAGGGCGGGAAAGGCCAGGCACAGGTTGACCTGTTCGGTCTCGCGGGGGCGGAGGAGGAGGCGCGGTTCGGAGGTCGTCTCCGGGGCAGGTTCGGTGGGCCGGACGGGGCGCGGGTCCAGGTCCCCCAGGGCGGCCTGGACCGCCGGCTCGACCTCCTCCGGCATGGGCGAGCCGGCCACCACGGCCACAATCTGGGCGGGGAGATACTCCTCCTGGAGAAAGCGTTCCAGGTCCTCGCGGGAGACGGCGGCGACCCCCTCGAAGGTGCCGGCCACCTCCCGCCCCAGGGCGTGTTCCGGCCAGAGGACCTGGCCGATCAGTTGGAAGGTCAGGTCCAAGGGGGCATCCTCGATCATGCGCAGTTCCTCGACAATGACGCGGCGCTCCTTCTCGACCTCCCCGGGCAGGAGGAGAGGCCGGCGGAGCATCTCGCCGAGCACCTCCACAGCCCGGAGAAAGTGGGGTTCCGGCACCTTGGCCCAGTAGGCGGTGATCTCGGGGCTGGTTGTGGCGTCGAGGATGCCCCCGACCCCTTCAATCGCCTCGGAGAGGAGGCGGGGGTGGGGATAAGCGGCGGTGCCCTTGAAGAGCATGTGCTCGAGAAAGTGGGCCAGGCCGGCGCGGCCGGCCGGCTCCCGCCGGGAGCCGGCCCGGATGTAGAAGCAGACGGTAGCCGAGCGGACGTGGGGCATGGGGCAGGTGAGGAGGCGGATGCCGTTGGGCAGAAGGGTGCGCAGGTACATTCAGGGCTCCTGGTTCAGCATTTCGGACAAGAGTTGCAGTGCACGGCTGCTGGAGGCGACCTTGTTCCCCAGGCGGTCGAGGGGCCAGAGGCAGCGCTCGCAGCGTTCCTCCCAGGGGGAAGAGATGGCGATATAGACCAGGCCGACCGGTTTTTCCGCCGAACCGCCGCCGGGGCCGGCGATGCCGGTAATGCCGATGCCGACCTCGGCCTGAAAGAGGCGGCAAACACCCCGCGCCATCTGCCGGGCCACCACCTCGCTGACGGCCCCCTCCCGGGCCAGCGTCCCCGGGTCCACGCCCAGGAGGGCCGTCTTGGCGGCGTTGCTGTAGGCGATCACGCCGCCCCGGTAATAGTCGGAACTGCCGGCGACGTTGGTCAACCGGTGGCCCAGCAGCCCCCCGGTGCAGGACTCGGCCGTGGCCAGGGTCAGGCCGCGTTGCCGCAAGAGGTCACCGATATGGGCTTCCGGCGGTTTCTCTTCCATCTATGCCATCCTCCCGGTTACCGTTCATCTGTCCAGGGGGCATTTTACCGCACGCGGTCGGGGTGGTCAATAGCCACGTCTCTCCCCGGCCGGCGTTTCCCGTCCCAGCGGCCGAATCAGGTAGAGCGGCAACCCCAGCACCAGGTTTTCCAGGCCGATGCAGAGGATCAGGGCGGAGAGGCCCAGAATCTCGCCGGCCGGCCAGTGCGTTCCCAGCACCGCCAGCAGAATCGCCTCCCGTGTGCCCAGGCCGGCCACCGAAAGGAGGCTCCCCAGCACCATCAGCGCCATCGTCGGCAAGAAGAGGCTCAGCGGCAGGGAGCGGCCGATCGCCGGCAGGAGCAGCCACAGCCGGAAAAAGGTCGTCGAAAAGGAGACCAGCGAGATCCCCAGGCAGAGGAGCAGGCTGGGCCAGCGCATAAAGAAGCGGTCCAGGTAGGCACGGATGTCGTGCTCGCGCAAGAAGCGGCGCAGGCCGGCCGGAACCAGGTAGCGCAGCACCCGCTCGATCAGCAGGTCCCGCCAGCGGCGGCTCAGGAGCAGGCTCAGGGCCAGCACAATCCCGGCCAGCAGACCGACCAGCACCAGCACCAGCGTCATCCCGGGGAAGTACTGCCAGAGGATATAGAGCCCGCTCAGGGCCAAGAGACCCATAATCAGCAGGTCAAAGATGCGGTCAATCAGGGTACTCAGGAGGGCGGCGCCCAGGTCGTAGCCCTCCTCCTTGAGGTACCAGGCCTTGAGCGTGTCCCCGGCCTGGCCGGGGGTGGCCGCGCCCAGAAAGATGCCCAGGGCGTAATAGAGGACCGCCCGCCCCCAGGGGACGCGCTGGCCCAGGTCGGCCAGGATAATCTGCCAGCGCCAGCCCTTCAGCAGGACAAAGGGCCCCACCAGCACCGCTGCCAGGAGTAGCGGCGGCCAGTGGGTCCGGCGCAGCGTCTGCCAGGCCAGCCCCAACTGGTCGGCGTTGCGCCAGAGGATGTAGGCCAGCAGGGCCGGCCCCAGAGCCCGCAGCAGCCAGCGCAAAAGGAGCCGCCGCCAGGAGCGTTCCTCGCTCAATTCAGCGCTCCTTCCCCTCGAACCGCAGCATGGCAATCTGCTCCGAGACCAGCCCGATCAAAAAGACGATGATGCTCATCGTAAAGAGGAGCACCGAGGAGTTGGGGATATGCAGGCGGTGTTCGGCGATCAAGATGGTATAGCCGGCCGAAAGGCAACTGAGCAAGAAGAGCAGCACGCTGATCGGGAAAAAGACCCTCAGGGGGGTAAAGAGGGTGATGATGCGCAGGATAATCAGGACAAAACGGGCCCCGTCCCGGAGCAGGCGGATGCCGCTCTTGCCCCCGTGCCGTTTCTCCGAGCGAATCGGGACAAAGGTGACGCTGTAGCCGGCCTTGAGAAAGGCCAGCGTCAGGGTGGTTGGGTAGGAGTAGCCGTTGGGCAAAAGGTGGATAAACTCACGCACCGCCTCTCGCCGGGCGGCGCGAAAGCCCGATGTCAGGTCGGGAATCGGCCGGCCGGTCAGGTAGGAGGCTAACGCGTTAAAGAGGCGGTTGCCCTGCCGCCGCAACCAGGAGGACTGGGTGGCCGGGTCGCGGGCCCCCACTACCAGGTCGTAGGTCTCCAGTTGTTCCAACAGTCGGGGAATGTCCGCCGGGTCGTGCTGGCCGTCGGCGTCCATCAGGACGATCTGCCGGCCGCGGGCGTGGCGCAGGCCGGTCTTGACCGCCGCGCCGTTGCCCTTGTTGTAGGGGTGGCGGAGGACGATGGCCCCGGCCGCCTCGGCCTCGACGGCCGTTTCGTCGCCGGAGGCATCGTCCACCACCAGAACCTCGGCCTCCGGGTAGCGCCGGCGAATCTGGCGGACGACCGTTCCGACCCGGCCGACCTCGTTGTGGGCCGGCAGGACGACGCTGAGGGCGGGGCCGGCGGTTTCGCTTTCCATAGACGCTCCTTCTGCTGCGCTTTGGCCCCCATTTTACCCTGCCTGGTCGGTTTCGTCAAAGCCGCCGGTGGCGCAGGATAAATCCGCCACCGGCAGGCGCGCAGGATAAATCCGCCAAGGGCCACCCACTCAAAACGCGTCGCTCCTTGGGTCAAGGGCACTCCCTAACTTCCTGGGGACCCCGCGTCAGGGGAAAAAACGGGGATCGCTATAGGGTTAGCTCAGCGCGAGAGGGTTGGCTCAGCGCGAGGCGGTACGTCGCACCGGGATGTCGGCGACCAGGCGGTCCTGCCGGTTCGTCCGGGTGATCTGCACGTCAATCCCCTCGGCGTCAATCTCGACATACTTGGAGATGACGGCAATAATCTCGCTCTTGAGCGTCTCCAACAGTTGCGGCGAAAAGCCCCGGTCGTGCACCAGGACCAGTTGGAGGCGTTCTTTGGCGATGGCCGAACTTTTGGGTTGCCGCCGAAACAGGTTGCGCAAGAGTTCCACGATAGGCCTCCCTGTGCGCTCAGACCGACTCGGGTTCATCACGGCGCGAGACCAGCCGCGACAGCCGGGACCACCAGGGTCGTTCCTCCGGGATGACCAGGGGGACCGCCTCGCCGAGCAGCCGCCGGGCGACATGCATAAAGGCCTGGCCGGCCGCCGACCTGTCCTCCAGGACGATCGGCACCCCCCGGTTGGTCGAGGTGAGGATGTGGGCATCTTCTGGAACGATTCCCAGGAGCGGAATCGCCAGAATCTCGACAACATCGTCCACGCTGAGCATCTCCCCCTTGCGCACCAGCCCGGGGTTGAGACGGTTGATCACCAGGAGGGGGTCGCCCTTTTCCATCGCTTCGACCAGGCCGACGATCCGGTCGGCGTCCCGTACGGCGGAAACCTCCGGCGTGGTGACAATGACCACCCGGTCGGCTCCGGCCACGGCGTTCTGGAAGCCCTGCTCGATTCCGGCAGGACTGTCAATCAGGACAAAGTCAAACTCGATTCGCAGTTGCCGACAGACCTCGATCATATCGGCCGGGTTGACCGCCGTCTTGTCCCGCGTCTGGGCGGCCGGAATCAGATAGAGGTCGGTCAACCGCTTGTCCTTGATCATGGCCTGGCGGAGGCGGCAACGGCCCTCCACCACGTCCACCAGGTCGTAGACGATGCGATTCTCCAGCCCCATGACGATGTCCAGGTTGCGCAGACCGATGTCGGCATCTATTGCCACAACCCGTTGTCCCAACATCGCCAGGGCGGTGCTCAGGTTGGCCGTGGCCGTCGTCTTGCCGACGCCGCCCTTGCCTGAGGTAATGGTAATCACCTGGGCCATGCTGCCCCTCCTGTGCCGATCGGCCCGCTCTTGCTCCTGACGGTTTCCAACCGCAACATTTTCCTTTTGCCTTATTGTACACGATTTTGCCGGAAAATGCAAGGCCGGCCTTCTTTACAATTCGATTACATCATCCTCGTCGAAAGAGGTCCCACGGCTTGACCACAATCCGGCCGTTCTCGATGTGGGCGACCTCCGGGCCGGCCGAGGGGCTGCTCCCCTCGGGAGAGCGTGCCGCCAGGCCGGCGATGCGCAGTTGGGTCGGCGCCAGGTCCAGGGCGCAGACGATCGTCTCCTCGTCGCCGATGGCCCCGGCGTGGACGACGCCACGCAGCCGGCCCCAGACGACGACATCGCCGCCGGCCACAATCTCGGCCCCCGGGTTGACATCGCCCACCACCGTTACCGCGCCGGGGTGACGCACCGACTGCCCGGAGCGAATCGTGCGCGTGATCAAGAGGGCCTCGCCGTGGTAGCCGGCCCGCCGTGTGGCCGAGGCCGGCGGGGTGGGGCTGGGCGAGGACACGGCCCGCAGGCCGGCGTCGTGGACGGCTCCCCGGCTCTGCCGGTTGGTCGTCCCGATTGCCCGCAGTTCGACCCCCCATTGCTCCAAAAGGCTGTTTAGGGCAGTGGCCTCCTCCTGCGAGATCGCCCGATTGCCCACGTCCACCGTCAGGGCGGTACCCCGGAAAAACTCCTCGCCCCGCCGCAGTTGCTCCTCCAACGCCTCCAACAGGTCCGGGAAGGACACCTCTTCGGAGAGCAGAAGGCGCAACCCGTGGCGGTCTCCTTTAATTTGAACCGTCGTTGCCACCACTTCCCTCCTTGCCGGCCGGCCCCTGCGGCCGGGTAAAGTAGTACTCGATGATGTCGGTGGCGGCCGGAACGGCCACCCGACTGCCCTCGCCCCCCCCCTCAATCATGACCACGACGGCCAGTTGCGGGTTCTCGTAGGGGGCAAAAGCCACAAACCAGGCGTGGGCCTGGCGGTTGTTCTTGTAGAGGTAAGGGCCAAACTCGGCCGAGCCGGTCTTGCCGGCGATGGCGACACTGGCATGTGTGCGGGCGTAGGCGTTGTAGCCATGGCTGACCGAGCGGCGCATGCCCTGTCGAATCAGGTCCAGATAGGCATCGTCCACCGGTAGTTGGCGGATAACCTCGGATGAAAAACCGCGCACCGGCCGGCCCTGCTGGTCACGCACCTCCAGCAAGAGTTGGGGCCGATAGAGGGTGCCACCATTGGCCACGGCGGCGGCGGCGTTCAGCACCTGCAAGGGGGTCGCCAGGATGTTGCCCTGACCGATTCCCATGTTGTAGAGATCGCCCTGCACCCAGACCTCGCCCAGCGTTCCCTCCTTCCACGACGGCGTGGGAATCAGGCCGTCGGCCTCGCCCGGCAGCCCGACCCCGGTGGGGTTCCCGTAACCGTAAGCATGGGCGTAGGAGACCAACCGCTCCACCCCCAGGGCGTCCTCGAACTTGTTCTCCGGCGTGCCGCCGGCCACGGTGAAGAAAAAGACGTTGCAGGAGTGCTGCACGGCGGCGACCACATCCACCCACCCGTGCCCGCCGCGCAACCAGCAGGGAAAGACCTGGGGGGGCAGGGAGGGGTCGTAGCGGTTGGGGACGAGCAGCGCGCCGCCGTCATAGATGCGGGTCTGGGGAGTGATGACCCCCTCGGCCAGGCCGGCCCCGGCCACCACCGGTTTGAAGGTAGAGCCCGGGGGGTACTCGCCGGCGACGGCCCGGTTGAGCAGTGGCCGGCGGGGGTCCTCCAGAAGTGCACGAAAATCTTCCACCGAGATACCCTGGGCGAAGAGGTTGTTGTCATAGGCCGGCAGGCTGACCATCGCCAGAATCTGCCCGTTGCGCGGGTCCATGGCGATGGCCACGCCGCTATAGATGGGGCGGTAGTAGGAGGGCCGCTCGCGCTCGGCCTTGCGGATGTAGGTATCCAGAATCTCGGTGACCCGCGCCTGCAGGTCGGTATCCAGCGTCAGAACGATATTCAGGCCCGGCTCGGCCGGGCGAAGCCACAAGGGGGCACCCACCGGATGGCCCAGGGCATCCACCTGAATCTCGCGGAGGCCCAACTGTCCCCGCAGCAGGTCTTCATAGGTCCGCTCCACGCCGGTTTTGCCGATAGAATCGTTCTCCAGGTAGCGCAGCGCGTCTCCGCTCTTCGGGGGTGGGTTATACTCGGCATACTCCTCGGCCGAGATGCGCCCAATATAGCCGACGATGTGGGCGGTGAGTTCGCCGGTCGGGTAACGCCGCAGCGGTTCGGGCTGGACAAAGACGCCGGGAAAGCGTTGGTGGTGCTCCTCCAGGACCAGGGCCTGCTCACGGGAAACCTTTTCCATCAGCGTGACCGGAAGATAGGGCGGCCCCCGGTTCTCCTGCAGGGCCCGTTGCAGGGCGTTCGTGTAGGTCAGCCCTGCACTGTCGCTGATGACACTGCGCAACCAGCCGGCCTCTCCGGGGCTCAACTGGAGGGTCAGGGTAAAAGGGTGGGAAGGGGACAGGGCTTCCCCCTCGGGCAGGCCCATCTGTCCGGACAGCCAGGGGTAAAGTCGGGCCTGGGCCTCCGGGCTCAAGTGGGCCGGGTCTATTTGCAGCCGGCCGGTACACTGGAGCAGGGCACAGAGTTCGTCCAGAAGGGTGGTGGGGTCGGCGGGTAGGTCGGGAACCATCGCCTTGACCGAAAAACTGGGGACATTCTCGGCCAGGACAACGCCGTTGCGGTCATAGATATTGCCGCGCAGGGGGGCGACCGGGAGGGTGCGACGGCGGTTTCCCTCGGCCACCTGGCGGAAGCGGGCCCCCTCGACGATCTGCAACTGCCACAGGCGAACCACCAGCAGGGCAAAGAGGCCCACCAGGAAGAGGCGGGTTGCCAGGAGACGCCAGGGAAAGGGACCTCGATGCGACATCGGTCTACCCGATTCGTATCCGGCGGCGGCTGCGCCGGTCCAACCGGTCCACCAGCAGGTAGAACGGCACCATCAACACGGCCTCGACAACGGCTAGAGGCAGGGCAACGCGCAAGAGGGTGTTGCCCCAGTTGGCCGGTTCCCCCATCAGGAAGGCCAGCAGGAGGAGGAGAAGGTGATAGAGCAACGTCCCTACAAAGGCCCCCAGGATAGGGAAGGCCAGGTTTTCCCGGTAGGCCGGCATGCTGAGCCGGGCAACCGGGAGGGCGGTCAGCAGGAGGGCCAGGGCCTGGCTGCCCAGCGGCCGGCCAGAGAGCAGGTCCAGCAACAGTCCGCCGACAAAGGCGGCAACCGCCCCTTCCCGAACCCCGTGGACCGTCGTCCAGGATAGTACCGCGACCAGGACCAGGTCCGGGTAAAGGTTCAACAGCGGCAGCCGGGGCAGCAGGCTGCTCTGGACCAGGGCCAGCAGAACAAGCACAATCAACGCAACCGCACGCACCGCCCTACCTCGTTCCCAACACAATCATGACCCGCTCCAGGTGGTCAAAATCCACCTGCGGCAGGAGTTCGGCCTGCTGGTGCATATCGGGGGAGATCTCGACCTTGAGCACCCGGCCGATGGGAATGCCCGGCGGAAAGGCCTCCTCCACAAAGGGGGGCAATTGCAACCCTGCGGTCAGCACCCAGTCGCCCTCCTGGACCAGGTCTCCCTGGGGGATAAAGCGCATGCGCAGGCGGTAGCCGAGTTGCCAGCCGCCCTCGACGATGCCGCTGGAGCGGTCCTCGTTCTGGATAATTGCACTGACGGTACTACTGCTGTCGGTGATGAGGAGGACGTCGGCGGCGTTGGGGTAGACCTGGATGATGCGCCCGACCAGGCCGGCGGCGGCAATCACGACCATTCCCTCCCGCACCGGGTTGGCCTCATCCTCCGTCGGAGCCCAGCCAATTCGCAAGACCTGGTGGGTGTTGCCGGGGTCCCGGCCGATGACCTCGGCATGGAGCAGGAGGAGTTCGGGGTAGCGCTCCTGCAGGCCCAGGAGTTGCCGAAGATCGGCGTTCTCCTGGGCGATCTCCTGACAGCGGCGGTTCTCGGTGGTCAGGAGGGCAACCATCTCCTTCAGGCGGGCATTCTCCTCGCGGAGACGCTCGGCTGCGCGCCACTGCTCCCAGAAACCGGCGGTCGTTTTACCGCCGTCGTGGATGCCGTCCTGAAGGGGGGCCAGCAGCCAGGTGATGCCTCCCCGGATCGGGTCGAGGCCGACGGTGCGGTCCAGGACCAGCAGGAGGATGCCGAGGCCCAGCAAAGTCAGGACCAGGAGGGCAGTTTTACGCATGGCAACACCCCGCAGGTTGAGCCGGCTCAGGTGGGCAGGGGGATGGGGCGGGCCCGCTGGCTGGCCAGGACGAGTTTGCGGTATCGCTCAAAGTCCTCGACGATGGCGCCGCAGCCTCGGGCCACGCAGACCATCGGGTCGTCGGCGATGCGCACCGGCACCTTGGTTTCGTACTCGACACGGCGGTCCAGGCCCAGGAGGAGGGCCCCACCGCCGGCCAGGACGATGCCCCGCTCCATAATGTCGGCCAGGAGTTCAGGCGGGGTTTCCTCGATGGCGTTGCGCAATTCCTCGACGATGCGGTTCACCGGGCCGGCAATTCCCTCACGCAGTTCGACGCTGCTGACCTCGACCTCCTTGGGCAAGCCGGTGAGGAGGTCGCGGCCCCGCAGGATGACGGTCCGTTCCTCCTCCAGGGGAAAGGCCGAGCCGGCCAGAATCTTGGCCCGTTCGGCCATGCGCTCGCCGATGAGCAGGTTAAAGGCCGAGCGGGCGAACTGGATGATCGCCTCGTCAATCTCGTCGCCGGCGGTACGCAGAGAGCGGGAGAGGACGATTCCCTCCAGCGAGATGACGGCGACCTCGGTGGTGCCGCCGCCAATGTCCACAATCATGCTGCCGGTGGGCTCGGTGACCGGGAGGCCGGCCCCGATCGCCGCGGCCATCGGTTCCTCGATGACATAGGCCTCGCGGGCCCCGGCGTTGATGGCGGCATCCTTGGCTGCCCGTTTTTCCACCTCGGTGACCCCGCTGGGCACGCCAATGACCACGCGCGGGCTGGGGCGCAAGATCGGTCGGGTGCGCTGGTGCGCCCGGCGGATGAAATAGTCCAGCATGCGCTCGACGACGTCAAAGTCGGCGATGACGCCGTCCTTGAGGGGGCGAATCACGATGATGTTGGCCGGCGTCTTGCCCACCATCGCCTTGGCCTCTTCCCCCACGCTGAGAACCGTCTTGCTCTTGCGCTCAATGGCCACCACCGAGGGCTCGCCGATGACGATACCGCGCCCCCGGACGTAGACCAGGGTGTTGGCCGTACCCAGGTCAATGCCCAGGTCGTGGCTAAAGAGGCCCATCATCGCAGAGATCGGATTGCGCATCTTGTTACTCCTTGTCCCGGAGCGTACCCTACCCGGGAGCATGCTTTATGCCGGCCACTCCCATTGTACTACATCCGGCGCCGCTGCGCAACCGGGCGGCGGAAGGGGCAGGGCGATACCAAAGTCGCGTCGGTGTGGCACGAATGGCCAGGGCCCGGCTACAGGCACGTGACGCGCGCGTGCGCTGGCGCCTTGTCGGGCCGGCTCTACGCGGCACGGGCGCCGAGGCCGGGCCCTTCCCGGCAGAGGCCAATGACTTTGATATGGCCGTGGGAAGGGGACAGGAGCATTTCGTGGCCGGTCGTCCGACCTCGCTGCCCGTCCAGAGACGGCTATTTGAGCCAAGGCCGCAAAGAATTTGTGGCTGGGCTCTGGCGAATTTACTTTGGGGAACCAGGACCTTGTTGCCCCGCTGCGGAACTTCTGGGTGGGGAAATCCGATGCTCGCTCCCAATGGCGTCTCAGTACCCCCGAATTTTTTCCAAAGGCCAGATCCAGACCTTTTCCCGGTCCCGGTGGGTTGAATTCGGTCTCAAATCGGTTCAAATCGCTGCCCAATCCCGTTTCCTTTTCCCGGCCCCTATCCGGCCACGCCGGGCAGAAGGCCCTCTCGAATCAGTTGCTGCACCGCTTCCAGGCGGGGGGCGATCCGCGGCGGTTCCGCTACCGCCTTCAGGGCAGAGGCGATATCCTTGAGCCCATTGCCGGTAACCAGGGCAACGACCCGCTCATCGCCACGCAGCCGTCCCTCACGGGCCCAGCGAATCACTCCGGCCACGCCGGCCGCGCCGGCCGGCTCGGCAAAGACCCCCGTCGTCCGGCCGAGCAGACGCATCGCCTCCAGAATCTCCTCATCCGAAACGACGACATAGGCCCCGTCGCTCTCGCGCACCGCTCGCAGTGCCTTGAGCGCGTCGCGCGGTTTGGCCACAGCGATGCTGTCGGCCAGGGTGGTGGGTGGTCGAGGGAGAATCTCCTCCGTGCCCCGGCTCCAGGCGCGGGCCAGGACGGCCGAGCCCTCCGCCTGCACCCCGATAATGCGGGGCCGCCGCTCAATCCAGCCCAGGGCCTGCAGGTCGCGCAACCCCTTGCCCACCCCGCCGATGATGCAGCCGTCCCCCACCGGAACAAAGACCAGGTCGGGCGGGTCCCAGTTCAACTGCTCGCAGACCTCCAGGATGACCGTCTTTTTTCCCTCGGACATATAGGGGTTGACGGCGGTGTTGCGGTTGTACCAGCCGTAGGCCCGGCAGGCCTCCAGGCAAAGGTCAAAGGCATCGTCGTAACTGCCCTGGACCAGGAGGACGCGGGCGCCAAAGATGAGCAGTTGGGCGACCTTGGCCGGCGGGGCCGCCTCGGGGACAAGGATGACGCACGGCTGTCCCACACCGGCGCAGAGGCAGGCCAGGGAAGAGGCGGCATTGCCGGTGGAGGCGGCGGCGATGACAGCGGCGCCCTCCTGGCGTGCCCGCACCAGGGCCACCGCGCTGGCCCGGTCCTTGAGCGAGGCAGAGGGGTTGCGGCCGTCGTCCTTGATGTAGAGGCCGGAAAGGCCCAGTTCCCCGGCCAGTCGGTCGGCGCGGTAGAGGGGGGTCCAGCCCACCGTCAGCGGGGCGGCCAGGCGCAGGTCCTCAACGGGCAGGAGGGGGGCATAGCGCCAGATGGTGCGCTCGGGGTTGCGGGCCAGGAGGTCTCGGCGCAGGCGGCCGGCGATGCGCTCGTAATCGTAGAGGAGGTCGAGGATGCCCTCGTCGCCACAGGTCGGGCAGGTGTAGGCGACCCCGGTCGGCGGGTATATTCGACCACAGCGCACACATTGTAACCCAATAACGTGATCCACAGAACACTCCTTGATCGTCAGCGATGAACACAGAGGCCATTATAGCACAAAAAAGCAGGGGCCGTTTGCGAACGGCCCCTGCGGGAAGGTCACAGGTCTGGGGACAGGGCTTTAGATATCGAAAACCACCGTGGGGCGGGCTGAAAAGGCCGTCCTACGGGTTTTCGGGTAGGTCCTTTAGTACATATCCCCGTAGCCACCGGGCGGAGTGGGCGACTTGTCCTTCTCCGGAATGTCGGTGACCAGCGCCTCGGTAGTCAGGATCATGGCCGCGATCGAGATGGCGTTCTCCACGGCCGAGCGGGTCACCTTGGCCGGGTCAATGATCCCCTTCTCGAACATGTCCCCCAAGTCCTCCTTGAGGACGTCAAAGCCGATGTTGGGATCGTTCTCGGCCTTTTGCTTCTCCCGGACCTGGCTGACGATGACCGAGCCGTCATAGCCGGCGTTGCAGGCGATCTGGCGCATCGGCTCCTCCAGGGCCCGGCGGAGAATCTGCACACCGGTGGCCGGGTCGCCTTCCAGGTCAATCCCGTCCAGGGCGGGGATGGCGTTGATCAGAGCAACCCCACCGCCGGGGACGATCCCCTCCTCCACGGCGGCGCGGGTGGCCGAGAGGGCGTCCTCGACGCGGTGCTTCTTCTCCTTCAGTTCGACCTCGGTGGCCGCACCGACCTTGATCACGGCGACGCCGCCGACCAGTTTGGCCATGCGCTCCTGAAGTTTCTCCCGGTCAAAGTCGGAGGTGGTCACCTCGATCTGGGCCTTGATCTGCTCGATGCGGGCCTTGATGGCATCTTCAGAGCCTTTGCCCTCGATGATGGTGGTGTCGTCCTTGGTGGCGACCACGCGGCGGGCACGGCCCAGGTCGTCCACGGTGGCGGTGTCCAGTTTGCGGCCGAGTTCCTCAGAGATCAGGTTGGCCCCGGTGAGGATGGCGATATCCTGGAGCATGGCTTTGCGCCGGTCACCAAAGCCAGGGGCCTTGACCGCCAGACAGTTGAGGGTGCCGCGCAGGCGGTTGACCACCAGGGTGGCCAGGGCCTCGCCCTCGACATCCTCGGCGATGATGACCAGGTTCTTGGTCACCTGGAGGGCCTTTTCCAGCAAGGGGAGAAAGTCGTTGATCGAGGAGATTTTTTTGTCGGTGACCAGGATGTAGGGGTCCTCGACAATCGCTTCCATCCGTTCGGGATTGGTGATAAAGTAGGGGGAGATGTAGCCGCGGTCAATCTGCATCCCCTCGGTATATTCGGTTTCAAAGCCGAGGCCGCGGCCTTCCTCCACGGTAATGACACCGTCCTTGCCCACTCTGTCCATCACCTCGGCGATCAGTTCGCCGATTTCGCGGTCATGGGCCGAGATCGAGGCGACACTGGCGACCTCCTCACGGGTCTCGACCGGGCGGCTCTGCTTCTTGATGCTCTCGACGACTGCCTTGGAACCGGCCTCCAGGCCCCACTTGATCAGCATGGGGTTGGCGCCGGCGGCGACGTTGCGCAGCCCCTCGTTGATGATCGCCTGGGCCAGGACGGTCGCCGTGGTGGTGCCGTCACCGGCCACATCGTTGGTGCGGGTGGCCGCTTCCTTGAGCAGTTGCGCCCCCATGTTCTCAAAGGGGTCCTCCAGTTCGATCTCTTTGGCCACGGTAACGCCATCGTGGGTGATGGTGGGCGCACCGAATCTTTTGTCCAGGGCGACGTTGCGGCCCTTGGGCCCCAGGGTCGTCTTGACCGCGTTTGCCAGCATGTCCATGCCACGTTTGAAGGAACGGCGAGCCTCCTCGCCGAAAAGCAGTTGCTTGGCCATTGTTCTCTGCCTCCTTTGGGATCATTTTGTCGTCAGGGAAAAGTTCCTACCGTTCAATCACGGCCAGGATGTCTTTTTCGCTCAGGATGATCAACTCCTCCTCATCCTCGCTCTTGAACTCGGTTCCGGCGTACTTGGCAAAGAGCACCCGGTCTCCCACCTGGACATCCACCGGTTTGCGGGTACCGTCGTCGAGCAGCCGGCCCGGCCCGACGGCGAGGACAGTGCCTTCTTGGGGCTTTTCCTTGCTGGCCGTGTCGGGCAGGTAGAGGCCCCCCTTGGTCTTTTCCTCGCGGGGGATCGGCTTGACGACCACGCGGTCCGCCAGCGGCTTGAGCTGAATTGACATCTTGTCCACCTCCTTAACCATTGTATCGCTCCATCACAGACACACTTTTAGCACTCCCAAGCCAAGAGTGCTAAGACGGCTATATCATACCGGATGCTCTCAAAAAGTGCAAGTGGATAGGAAAGCACTCAACTATACTTGGATATGACAAAAAGAAATCTTGTCCATTCAAATCTATATTTTCAAAGAATTCCTGCGTTTTACATCGTTTTTCTTCTATTTTCATCCAAGCGACCCCTTGACAAATCGGAGAAAATATGGTATTTTGGTTCTAACCAGGCACACCGCCCGGCAGGAGTGAGGGGCGGTGTGCTTGACAAAATTATGAAAATATTGTATCATAGACATAGACAATCGCCCGGGGGTCTCCCGGGCATGCCCATGGTGGAGATGCAATGATCGAAACGTTGGTAGAACGCGCCAAGACCCAGGGAGGCATCACCCTCGACGAGATTCTGGAGGTCTTTCCCGACCTGGAGTACCATCTCGACGAGGTGGACGAACTCTACGATATCCTGCAGGACCTGGGCATCCCCGTCCTGGATGGCCCAGAAAAGCCGAGAGAGAAAGAAGAGCCGGAAGCCCCTGTTTCCCTGGAGAAAGAACTGGAGGGAATCGGCATTGATGACCCCGTGCGGATGTACCTCCACGAGATCGGCCGGGTTCCGCTGCTGACCTCTGAGGAGGAGGTAGAACTGGCCATCCGCCTCCGAGCCGGGGAGGAGGCCGCCCGCCGTTTGGAGGAAGACGGCCTCTCCCCAGAAGAGCGGGAGGTGTTGGAGCAGCAACTGATCGGCGGGGAGGAGGCCCGCCAGCACCTGATTCAGGCCAACCTCCGCCTGGTGGTGAGCGTCGCCAAAAAGTATATCGGGCGGGGAATGTCCTTCCTCGACCTGATTCAGGAGGGCAACATCGGCCTGATGCGGGCCACCGAAAAGTTTGACCATACCCGCGGCTACAAGTTCTCCACCTACGCGACCTGGTGGATCCGCCAGGCGATCACCCGTTCCATCTCGGACCAGAGCCGCACCATCCGCCTGCCGGTGCACGTCGGCGAGACGATCAACCGGGTCAAGCGGGTCTCCCACCGGCTGCAGCAGCAGATGGAGCGCGAGCCGACCACGGAAGAGATCGCCGAGGCGATGGGCATCAGCAAGGAGAAGGTGCGCCGGGTCATCGAGGTCTCGCGCACGCCGATCTCGCTAGAGATGCCGGTCGGTTCCGAAGGGGACAGCCGTATGGGCGACTTTATCGAGGACGACCGCATCGCCGCCCCGCTGGACTCGGCCTCCTACCACCTGCTGCGGGAGCAGATCAACGAGGTGCTCCAGCGGCTCCCGGAGCGGGAGCGGCGCATCATCCAGTTGCGCTTTGGTCTGAATGACGGCCGCTACCGTACCCTGGAGGAGGTGGGCAAGGAGTTCGGCATCACCCGCGAGCGCATCCGCCAGATCGAGGCCAAGGTGCTACGCAAACTGCGCCACCCCCATTACGGCAAAAAATTGCGCGGGTTTTTGGAGTAGAGCGGTCGCTTTCGGCGCGGTCTGACAACTCGGCGGGCAACTCGGAGTTGCCTACATGTCTCATGGCGGCGTCGGCGTGCAGGTGGGTAAGACCAGCACGCTCAGCGGCCGCACCAGGACGTTGTTCATCTCGTCCGCCTCGGCAACCTGTCCCTCCACGTCCACCGTGGCAGTGATGACGGTGTTGAGGACGATCGTCGGGCAGACCTGCTCGACTTCCCCACCCGGCGGCAGGGCTTTGAGCCGCCAGCGGCAGTCCTCGGCTCCCTCCCCCTCCAGTTGCAGGAGGAAGGGGCCGGCCGCAGCAGCCCCGCCGTTGCGCACCGTGACCGCGATTCCCGCCGGCCGGCCGCAGTCAAAGGGCGAGTCCTGGCTGGAGTGCAACGCCACCACCTCCAGGTCCGGCAGGGCCGACGCCGTCCCCGCCGGCGTCGGCGAGGGCAGACGGGTCACGGTAGGCGGGACGGCCGGCGTCTCGGTCGGTACGGGACGGGGCGTCTCGGTAGCCGTGGCCGTCGGCGCGGGGCCGATGGCCGGCGTCTCCGTCGGCGGCCCCGGCAGCGGGGTCACCCCGCCGGCGGTCGGCGTTGGGGTGAGAAGCGGGGTCGCCGTCAGAGTCGGGCTCGGCCGCGGCGTCCGGGTCGGCGGCCGGGTCGGGATGACCATCTCCTCCCGCCTCAGAACCAGCGGGTAGAACCAGCCCCACTCCAGCAGGGAGACCTCCTCGCTGGAGAGGTCCCCATCTCCTCCGTGGGGGGCCTCCCGGTGGCCCACCAGGTCACGGGCGTGCACACGGAAATAGACCACCCCCTCCGGCAGGTCCACCACCCCACTCGTCCAGGGAAGATCCACCCAGAGGTCCTCCCAGGGACCCTCCTGCCCACGGCGCATCTGCACCGTGTAGGCAGCCACCCCACTCCCGGCATCCTGCCCCACCCAGAGTAAAAAGTGGGTGCCGTTGACCGAGCGGTAGAGCCCCTGAATCGTCGAGACCGGAGGGGCGGTATCCACTCCGAAGGAGCGCACCGGGGCAAACTCGCCATAGCCATTGCCGTTGTGCGCGCGGACAGACCAGTAGAGCACAGGGGCGTCCTCAGGGAGGGTCACCGCCTCGGGCGTCTCGGGGTCCACCACAATATCCACGAGCGGACTACTCAGGTCGGCGTTGCGGGCCACGACCAGGTTGACCAGATCCACCGTCGCCGTGGCCGGAATCGTCCAGGAGAAGGTGATACGGCGACTTTCCAGCCAGACCCCCTCGGTGGGGGACTGGAGGAGCGGGGACGGCGGGGGTTCGGCGGAGGGTTCGCGCAGCACCCAGCGTACCGCGTCGTACCAGAGAGAGCGCCAGTGGTCGTCGGCAATGTCATCCAGATAGAGATAGCCGCTCGTGCCGGCGTAGAACTCGTAGGTGCCCAACGAGACCCAGCGGCCCTGTTCTTCCTTTTGATTGACCACGATGGTGCTGCCCCCGCCCCGGTAGTAGACCTTGTAGTGCGCGCTCTCGGTGTACTCAGGCAGGCCCTCCTCGCTGCAGGAGGGAATGTAGGCAAAGACCTCATAGCGGCCGCCCAGCGGCAGGTCCGGCCGCCAGATGCCCCAGTTGGCCGAGAGGGCGGGGTCGGTCGTGGTGTGGGTCCACCAGGAGTGACCCTCCCGACCGCAACCGTCGTGCCAGTAGGCTTCACTTCGGGCAAATTCGGGGTCCAACTCGTCCACGACGGTCGTTTCCTCCTGCTGGAGGAGGCGGGTCAGGACATTCTGTCGAACCGTCGGCAGGAGGCTGTCAAGGGCATCGCCGGGGCAGGAGGTCTGGCCCACGTCGCGGTGGCCGGCGATATGGTCATAGACCTTGTGGCTGTTGAAACTGCTTCCCAGGGGGTCAATCCCCCGCCGGGAGGCCTTCCAGGCGATCAACGCCTCCAGCGACTCCTGGAGGGGAGCCGGGGGCAGGTCATTGCTGTAGGTGCCCAGGTTGCCGATGCCCATCGTACCATAGTTGTAGTTTTTGGCGTGTCCGCCGACGACATCCAGGTCAAACTCCTCGCCGCTGCCGGCCCGTCCCTCATAGACGTTCCCCAGCGGGTCGATGACAAAGTTGTAGCCGATGTCGCCCCAGCCGCGGGTGTTGGCGTGGTAGTACCAGATCGCCCGCACCCGGGCGGCCCAGTCGGTATCGTCGTTCGGGGTGGCGGTGTGATGGACGATGACGTGGGTTACCCGGGCGTACTCGGGTGGCCAGCGGGGGCTCTCCTCCCCCTCGGGGCAGCCCCACTCCTCCCGGCTGATGACGGCCGGCCGCTCGACCGCCGAGACGGCCTCTTTGGGCCCCTGTTTGCTCATTATCTCGGCGGTGGTGGGGCCGGCGCGGGCGTCAATAAAGTTGAAGGTCACCCGATCGAGGGAGGGCAGGTCCCCACCCGACGCGGCCATCACGCTCAGGCGGTACCGGAAACGTCGGTGCACCCCGTCGCGCTGGGGCACAAAGTAGAGTTCGCAGGCAAACTCCCCGTAGGCCGTACCGGGCAGGTCGTCCTCCTCCTCAATCGGCTCCCAGGCAGTCCAACGGTCGCCCGTCTCGTCCGGGCTGCTGCGCACCTCCAGAAAGAGAGCGGAGCCGGGGGGAAAGGTGCCTTCCAGCAGGCAACCCAGGTCGGAGAAGGGCATAGGGGCCAGGATGACCGGCGAGGTATAGACGGCGCTGGCCGGCAGGGTCAGGGAGAGACCGGCATCTTTGCGCAGGGGTCCTGTGCTTTCGCCGGCGGCAAAGTCGCTACCGGAGAGGTACAGGTCGCGGGAGAGAATCGCCGGCCCGCCTTCCTGCAGCCGGCCATGGGAAGCCCGGCCGGCCGGAACAGCCAGCCCGGCGAGAAGTAAACCCAGGATACCGAGACCCCACCAAACTTTTCTGTCCATCCCGGCCCCCCATCACCGACTGCAAGAACCGACGATTGTTCCTATCATAACGGATTTTCATACCAATGTCAAACTTGACAAGCCCACCGTTTTCTTTTATAGTACGGGCGAACCGGTTCACAAATGACCAGATTGGAGGAAAAGATGTCCCGTCGTTCCGTTCCCGACGTGGTCGTTCGCCGATTAGCCCGGTACTACCATGCCCTGCGCCACTACCGGGAACTCGGCTTCGAGATCATCTCCTCCCAGCAGTTGGGGGAACAACTCAACCTGACCGCCGCCCAGGTGCGCAAGGACCTCTCCTTCTTTGGCGGGTTCGGCAGGCAGGGAATCGGCTACGATGTGGACCTGCTCCTTACGCGCCTGCGCAAGATCCTGGGACTGCAACGACGCTGGCGCATGGCCCTGGTCGGCGTGGGCAACCTGGGCCGGGCCCTGCTCCACTACGAGGGATTTGCCCAAGAGGGGTTCGAGATCGTAGCCCTCTTTGACAGCGACCCCACCAAGGTCGGCACCTTTGCCGGAGGCCTCTTTATCCACGATGACACCGAGATCCCCCACCTGGTCAAAGAACTGGCTGTGGATATCGCCATCCTGGCCATCCCGCCCCAAAAGGTCCAGGAGGTGGCCGACCGGTTGATCGAGGCCGGCATCCGGGCCATCCTGAACTATGCCCCGGCGGCGATTCGGGCCGCCGAGGGGGTCTGGGTGCGCCAGGTGGACCCGCTGGCCGCCCTGGAGAGCATGACCTTTTACCTGGCCAACGTCCGGCCAGACGAGTAAAGGGGCGGAACGCATGCCTCCCCGTCCGCCCGATGCGCCCAGGCCCCTCTGGATTCTGTTTGCCCCCCTGGCCGCTGTCGTCCTGTTGACGGTGGGAATCCTCTGGGCCGGCCAGGCAATGCTCCTCCGGCCGACCTTTTACCCCGCCCCGACCCAGACCCTGCCCACCCGACCGACCGCACCGCCGACGCCTCCTTCGCCCCACCCCGCCCCACCCATCCCCCCCACTGCCACCCCATCGCCACCCCCTTCTCCTACGGCCACGGCCCGGCCCACCGAAACCCCCACGCCGGTCCCCCTGGGCGGCCTCGTCCAGTTGACCCCGGAGAACACCGACCGCTACCTGCTGGAGCCGAGGGTCGCCGATCACCCCCACGGCCTGGTCGTCCTGGGGGAGCGGGCCTATCTGCTCGACGGCGGGGAGATCGTCGCCGTGCCGCTGACCGGGGGAACGCAAGTCGTCCGCCTGGAACCACCGGCGGGCCGGGTGGACGGTCTGCCGTTGGGGGAGCCGGTAGCCCTGGCGTTGAGCCCGCAGGGGGACGCCCTCCTGGTCCTGGACAAGCGCGGGGACCTCTACCGCTATGACCCTGGCAGCGACCGCTGGGGCGTGGAGCGGCCGATGGACCGGCGGCGCACCGCCCCCAACCCGGTGCCGGTCGCCATCGCTTCATACAACGGCCTGATCTACACCCTCGATGTGGGGTACAGCCAGGTCTGGCGTTACCCTTACGATGACGTGGCCGAGGGGTATCTGCCGGGGGGAGACTCGCCCTGGGACCGGGTGGGTACGTCGTTGGACCTGACGCGGGGAATCGGCCTGACGGTGGATGGAGACGTTTACGTGCTGTTGCGGGAGGGGACGAGCGGCGCGGCCGACCTGGCCCGCTTTACCGGCCGGCCGGCCGAACGGGACGCCGGCTTGACCGTGGACCTGGAGCGGCCCACCTTCCTCTACGGGGACCCCGAGGGGGCCGGCCCGCTCTACCTCCTGGATCGCGAGGGGGAACGCCTGCGCTTGCTGGAGCGGGGGACGGGGACGGTCTTGCAAGAGTATGCCGCCCCTCCCGGGGTGGAGATGCGGGCCATCTATGAGCGGGAGCGGCTCTACATCGCCGCCCCCGGCGCGCTCTACCTCTACCCCGGATCGGGGCAGGTCGCCCTCCTCACCGGCGGCCGGGATGAGGACGGCATCCTCCCGTCAGAGGAGGACCTGGCCCGGTTGGCCGGCCGGCTGGCCCTGCCGCTGCAGGGGATGCGCCACCTGCCGGAGCGCGACTCGCTCCTGCCGGGCGCGCCCCGCGTCTATCGCTACGGCATCCACCGAGGGTGGGACATCTACGACGGCATGACCGGAGCGACGGTCTCTTACGGCACCCCGGTGCTGGCGGTGGCCGACGGAGTGGTCATCCGGGCCGACCTGGACTATCGGGAACCCTCGCCGGCCGCCTGGAGAGAGATGGCCGCCCGTTGCACCGACCTGCACGAGACGCCGCCCGACATCCTGGACCGCTTTCGCGGCCGGCAGGTCTGGATAGACCACGGGGATGGGTTGGTGAGCCGCTACGTGCACCTTTCCGGAATCGCCGAGGGAATCGTCACGGGAACGGCCCTGCTGCAGGGCCAGGTGCTGGGCTATGTGGGCAACTCGGGCACCTCGGAAGGAGCCGCCGGAAACCAGAACGGTGCTCACCTGCACCTGGAACTGCTCCTGCACGGCCACTACCTGGGCGAGGGCCTCTCCCTGGTCGAGGTGCGACGGTTGCTGCAGCGACTGTTTTTCCCCTGAAAGCAACGACGAGCAATCTTGGCGTTTTCCCAACGAGGTGCGACGGTTGCTGCAGCGACTGTTTTTCCCCTGAGAGCAACGACGAGCAATCTTGGCGTTTTCCCAACGAGGTGCGACGGTTGCTGCAGCGACTGTTTTTCCCCCTGAGAGCAACGACCGAGCAATCCTTGCGTTTTCCCAACGGTTGTGGTAAACTGCCCTTGTGTTGGCTCGATGAGGAGCACAAGGAGCAACGATGTCAGAGAAACCTTACTGCATTCTGGTGATCAACCCCGGCTCGACATCCACCAAAGTGGCCCTGTTCGAGGGCGAGACGCCTCTCTTCCAGGAAACGATTCGCCACGACGCTGCCGACCTGGCCCCCTTTGCCCACATAGCCGACCAGTACGCCTTTCGGCGGGACAGTGTGCTCCGTTGGATGGAAGAGCACAAGATCGCCCTGGATGACCTGGACGCGGTGGTGGGACGGGGCGGGTTGTTTGGCCCGCTGGAAAGCGGCACCTACCGGGTCAACCAGGCTATGCTGGAGGAGATGCGCACCCCCGGCCCCCGGGAGCACGCCTCGAACCTGGGGGTGCTCATCACCCAGGAGATCGCCGACCGGGCCGGTGTGCCCGCCTTTACGGTGGACCCGGTCTCGGTGGACGAGTTTGACGACATCGCCCGCATCTCCGGCCTGGCCGAGATCGAGCGACGCAGTCTTTCCCACGCCCTGAATATCAAGGCGGTGGGCCGGCGGGCCGCTGCGGACATGGGACGGGCCTACTCCGACCTGAACCTGATCATCGCCCACCTGGGGGGGGGCATCTCGGTCACCGCCCACCGGCAGGGGCGCATGGTGGATGTGAACAACGCCCTCGATGCCGGCCCCTTTTCCTCCGAACGCTGCGGCACCCTGCCCCTGACCGACCTGATCGAACTGTGCTACTCGGGCCGTTTCACTAAAGAGGAACTGAAGCGCTATCTGATCGGGCGGGGCGGACTGGTCTCGCACCTGGGAACCAACTCGGCGATCGAGGTGGAAAAACGGATCGCGGCCGGCGAGTCTTATACCCTTCTCGTGGCCCAGGCGATGGCCTACCAGATCGCCAAAGAGATCGGGGCGATGGCCACGGTGCTCAAGGGCAGAGTGGATGTTATCGTCCTCACCGGGGGCATGGCCCACTGGAAGGACCTGGTGGAGTGGATTCGCCAGCGGGTGGAGTTTATCGCCCCGGTGCGAGTCTATCCGGGCGAGGATGAGATGCTGGCCCTGGCTCAGGGGGCCCTGCGAGTCCTCTGGGGGCTAGAAGAGGCCCGCGAGTACCTCCCCCGCCCGGAAAGGCCCGCACCGGCGCATCCCCTACAGATTTGGCAGGCAGGAGGAAACCGATGAGCAGGCGGAAACAGACACGGGGCGTATGTGCGTTTTGCGGACGCAACTTGACCGGTGGAGGAATGAGCCGACACCTGGCCACATGTTCGAAGCGCCAGGAGGCCATCCGCGCGGCCGACGAGTCTCCCGGTCGCCGGACTCGTCTCCTTCATCTCCACCTCCGGGACGCGTGGAGGGAGAATTACTGGCTGTACCTGGAGATGGATGCGAGGGCGCCGATGGCGCACCTGGACGACTATCTACGGGCGATCTGGCTGGATTGCTGTGGACACATGAGCGCCTTCTTTCTGGGAAAACCCTGGCTGGGCAGGGGGGTCCCGATGGGGGCTCCGGCCGGCCGCGCCTTGCAACCCGACCAAAAGATCTACCACCTCTACGACTTTGGAACGACTTCGACCACCCTGATCCGGGTCGTCGGTGCTCGCGAGGGCAAGCCGCTTACCCACCACCCCATCTACTTGATGGCTCGCAACAGCCCGCCCGAGTACCCCTGTATGGAATGTGGACAACCGGCCCGGTGGTTCTGTTGGGAATGCCAGATCGAAGAGGACAAGAGCGGCCTTTTGTGCGACCTCCACCTTGAGGACCACCCCTACGAGGACTATGGTCCGCCGGTCGAGATCGTCAATTCCCCGCGGATGGGGCTGTGCGGTTATGCCGGCCCGGCAGAGCCGCCCTACTGAAAAGACCGGAGGTGGCTGTGCAGATACGGAACTTTACCCAGTTGCTCGATGCGGCCCGAGAGGCCGGCCCCCGCACGGTGGCGATCGCCGTGGCCCAGGACCACGAGGCCCTGCTGGCTGCCCGGGATGCCGAGGAGCGTGGCATTGCCCGTTTTATCCTGGTGGGAGACCGCGAGGCCATCCTGAAGGAAGCCACGGCCTATGAGGTCGAGATCGGCAATATGGAGATCCTCAACGAGCCGGACCGGCGGACGGCGGCCTATCGGACCATGCAACTGGTGGGCGAGGGCAGGGCTCACTGCGCGATGAAGGGCAAGATCTTTACCGCCGACTTTCTCAAGGCCGCCCTGGACCCGACGGTGGGGCTGCGCACGGGGAAACTGTTGACCCACGTGGCCGTCTTTGACATCCCAGGCTTTGACCGCCTGATTCTGCTCAGCGATGCCGGTGTCCTGGTCGCCCCCACGCTGGAGCAAAAAATGCACATCGTCCAAAACGCCATTGACGTGGCCCATCGGTTGGGGGTAGAGATGCCCCGCGTGGCCGTTCTGGCGGCGGCGGAGATGGTCAACCCCAAGATTCCCTCGACGATGGACGCAGCGAGCCTGGCCAAGATGGCCGACCGGGGGCAGATCTATGGCGGGATTGTGGATGGGCCGCTGGCGCTGGACAATGCCATCTCCCAGGAGGCCGCCCGAATCAAGGGGATACGGGGCGAGGTGGCCGGCCGGGCCGACATCCTCATCGCCCCCGACCTGGAGGCCGGCAACGCCCTGGCCAAGGCGATCATCTACTTTGCCCATAGCGATATGGCCGGCGTGGTCGTCGGCGCACGGATGCCGCTGATCCTGCCCTCCCGCGCCGACACCCACGAGGCCAAGATGATGTCCATCGTTCTCGGTGTCCTGATGAGCACGTAGAAAAGTCGTAGGACGGCCTTTCCGCCGTCCGTTCGGACAGGCCCGTAACAGGCGAGGCGCAAGGAGGTGTCCATGATCGAGATTCGTTTCCACGGGCGCGGCGGCCAGGGGGCGGTCATCGCCTCTCAGGTTCTGGCCGACGCCGCCTTCCGTGAGGGCAAGCAGGTGCAGTCGTTCCCTGCCTTTGGCGTGGAGCGACGGGGCGCGCCGGTGATGGCTTTTAGCCGGGTAGACGACCGGCCAATCCGCATCCGCTGCCAGATCTATGAGCCGGACCACATCGTCGTCCTCGACCCCACCCTGCTCGACTTTTTGGACGTCACCGCCGGTCTGAAGGAGGGTGGCTGGATCATCCTCAACAGTGCGGAACTGCCCGAATCGTTCGGCCTGCATGACCGCTTCCGGGTGGGCACGGTGGATGCCAACCACATCGCCATCAAGTACCACCTGGGGCCGCGCAACGCCCCGATCGTCAACACGGCCATCCTGGGGGCCTTTGCCCGACTGACCGGGGTCATCGGGTTGGAAGCCCTCTGCAATGCCGTGCGGGACGCCGTGCCGATTCGCCCCGAGGAAAATGTCGCCGCCGTCCGCGAGGCCTACGAGTCGGCTCGTTCCTCAGGAGCCTCTACCTGATGGTCGCAAGCGCAGACCCGCCGGCCAGGACATTCTGGCTGAGCTTGGATGAAATCCAGCCCAGCCAGTTGTTCATCAGTTCCGCAAAATTGTCTCGCGTGATGACAGGCCTGTTGCGGCTAGAGGCACTCGATCCTGTCCCGGTGAAACCGGGAAACCGACCCTTCTTTACGGACGGGCACACAAGGGCCTTCGCCGCCTTCTTGTGCGGAGTTTCCGAGATAGAGGTCTTCTGGGAGGACGAGGACCTGGACTGGGAGGCCTATGCAATCTGTGTACAATGGTGTGAACAAGAGGGGATTCACACCATAGCGGACCTGAAGGACAGAGTGGTATCTCCAAAAGAGTACGAGGTGCTGTGGCTGAAACGGTGTGAAGAGATGCAAAAGGACCTGGAGAAAAAGACAAGGGCGAGAGCGGCCCCTTCGGACGAGTGCGTGTAAGGGGGCCTTGACGAGTGTGCACCAGGAGGATGCTATGCCCGAACCTGAAGCCAGTGTGATCACCTTCCGTTCGGCGGAGGAGATGCCTCCGATGCCGGCCTCAATCGCCACGACCCTTTACAACAAAACCGGCTCCTGGCGATACCTCCGACCGGTCTATCGGAACCGCATCCCGCCCTGTAACGACGCCTGTCCGGCCGGCGAGGATATCGTCGCCTACCTGGACCTGGTCGTTGAAGGCCGCTTCCGCGAGGCCTGGCAAGTCCTCCGCCAGGAGAACCCCTTCCCGGGGGTCTGCGGGCGGGTCTGCCCGCATCCCTGTGAGGGCCAGTGCAACCGCCAGCGCCTGGGCGGGGCGATCTCCATCCACGCGGTGGAGCGGTTCCTCTCCGACTGGGCGGCGGAGCAGGGACTGACCCCACCCGCAAGCAAACCGACCCGCCCGGAGAGGGTGGCCGTGGTCGGGGCGGGGCCGGCCGGCCTCTCCTGCGCCTACCACCTGGCCCGCAAGGGCTACCCGGTCACCGTCTACGAGGCCCTCTCCGAGCCCGGCGGGATGCTCCGCACCGGCATCCCCCGCTACCGCCTGCCCCGCGACCTCCTCGACCGCGAGATCGCCGCCATCGAGGCGCTGGGGGTCAAGATCCGCACCGGGATGCGCCTGGGGCAGGACCTCTCCTGGGACGACCTGGCCGGCTACCGGGCCGTCTTTTTGGCCCTGGGGCAGCAAAAGAGCCGCTCCCTGAGTGTCCCTGGACAAGACCTCCCCGGCGTCGAGCACGGCCTGGATTTCCTCTACCGACTGAATAGGGGCGCACCGGTCTCCCTCGGCCGGCGCGCCGCCGTGATCGGCGGGGGCAACACGGCAATGGATGCGGCCCGCTCCGCACGCCGGCTGGGGGCCGAGGTCACCGTGGTCTACCGCCGCTCGCGGGCCGAGATGCCGGCGATCGCCGAGGAGATTGAGGAGGCCGAGGAAGAGGGGGTCGCCTTCCACTACCTGGCCGCACCGGTCGGGTTCCTGGCCGAGGACGGCCGCCTGCGGGCGATGCGTTGCGTGCGTATGCGCCTGGGCGAGCCGGACGCGAGCGGCCGGCGCCGGCCGGAGCCGATTCCCGGCTCCGAGTTCGAACTGGCCGTGGACAACGTCCTCCTGGCCCTGGGGCAGGTCGCCGACCTGAGCGGGCTGCCCGATGACGTGCCCCAGGAACAAGGCCTGATCCGCACCGACCTGAGCACGCAGACGGGCCGGCCGGGCCTCTTTGCCGGGGGCGATGCCGCCACCGGCTTGGGCACCGTCACCGCGGCGATCGGTTCGGGCAAGCGGGCAGCAATCGCCATAGACCGCTACATCCAGGGCCAGGCCCCCGGCGAGTTCCCACCGCTGCACCGCAACGTCCAGGTGGCCCCCCGCGAGACCCTGCCCCAAGTGGTCGGATTCGATGAACTGAACACCTTCTACTTCCGCTACCAGGAGCGGCCGACCGACCGCCGGCCGCCGGTGGAAGAACGTCTGCGCGGGTTCGCCGAATCGAACCTGGGGCTGACCGAGGAGCAGGTCGTCGCCGAGGGGGTCCGCTGCTTCCGTTGTGGCACCTGCAACCGGTGCGACAACTGCTACAACTTTTGCCCCGATATCAGCGTCCTGCGCAAAGAGCAGACCGAGTCGTACCCACATTTTTCCTACTACGAGTTCTACTACGACTATTGCAAGGGCTGTGGCGTCTGTGCCAGCGAGTGCCCCCGGCGGGCGATCACGATGGAGGAGGAACTATTATGGAGCGAGTAATCACCGGCAACTATGCCGTCTCCTATGGGGCCAAACTGGCCCGTTCCCAGGTCATTGCCGCCTATCCGATCACACCCCAGACCTCCATCATCGAGCGGCTGGCCTCCTTCTGCGCCGACGGCGAACTGGACGCCGTCTTTATCAAGGTCGAGTCGGAGCACTCGGCGATGGCCGCCTGCATCGGGGCCTCGGCCACCGGGGCACGGGCCTTTACCGCCACCTCCGGCCAGGGGCTCCTGCTGATGCACGAGATGCTCCACTGGGCCGCCGGCGCCCGCCTGCCGATCGTCCTGGGTGCGGTCAACCGGGGCATCGCCCCCGGTTGGTCGGTCTGGACCGAGCAGACCGACACCCTCTCCCAGCGCGAGACCGGCTGGATTCAGTACTACTGCGAGAGCAACCAGGAGGTGCTGGATACCGTCATCCAGGCGTTCAAAGTGGCCGAAACAGTCCTCCTGCCGGCCATGGTCATTCTGGACGCCTTTGTCCTCTCCCACACCTCCGAGATTGTCGAGATCCCCGATCAGGAGGCGGTGGACGCCTACCTACCCCCCTACCGACCGGAATGGAAACTCGACGTGGAGGACCCCCACGCCTTTGGCGCGCTGGTCACCCCGAACGACTTTTACGAACTGCGCTACAAGATCCAAAAGGCGATGGAGCAGGCGATCGAGGTGGCCCGTGAGGCCGACCGGGAGTATGGCGAGCGGTTTGGCCGGAGTTGGGGGCTGGTCGAATCGTACCAGATGGAGGGAGCCGAGGTCGCCCTGGTCACCTCTAGCACAGTCACCAGCACGGCACGCCACGTCATTGACGAGATGCGCGCCGCCGGCGTGCCGATCGGTCTGCTCAAGATGCGCCTCTTCCGCCCCTTCCCGGTCGGAGATGTGGTCAAAGCGCTACGGGGGGTGCGCAAGGTGGGCGTGCTCGACCGCAACCTCTCCTTCGGCCACGGTGGTATTTTCGCTGCGGAGATCAAGTCGGCCCTCTACAACAGCGACCTCCATCCGCCGCTGTTCAACTTTATCCTGGGATTGGGCGGCCGGGACGTCACCCCGGCGACGATTCGCGAGGTGGCCGACTATGTCCTGGAGCAGGACACCCCGCCGGAGGAACTGATCTGGATAGGAGTGAAGCGATGAGCGAGAAATATCCGGGGCATCAACCGAACCTGACCCTTCCGCAGGAGGAACTACTCCTCCAGGGCCACGTGGCCTGTCCGGGGTGTGGGGCCTCCCTCTCGATGCGCTACGCCCTGAAGGCGCTGGGCCAAGAGACGATCGTGGTCATCCCGGCCTGCTGCTGGTCCATTATCGCCGGCCCCTTCCCCTACTCCTCCCTGAAAGTACCGATCTTTCACACCGCCTTTGAAACGACCGCCGCCCTGGCCTCCGGCGTGCGGGCGGCGTTGCAGGTGTTGGGAAAAGAGGGGGTCACGGTGATGGGCTGGGCCGGCGACGGCGGCACCTTTGACATCGGCATCCAGGCCCTCTCCGGAGCGGTAGAGCGGAACGAGGATTTTATCTACGTCTGCTACGACAACGAAGCCTACATGAACACCGGCATCCAGCGTTCTTCAGCCACCCCCTGGCTGGCCTGGACGACGACGACGCCGGTGGCCCACCCCAAGGACGAGCCCAAGAAGGACATTATCGGGATTATGGCCGCCCACCGCATCCGCTACGCCGCCACCGCCACGGTCGGCTACCCGGAGGATATGGTGCGCAAGTTCCAAAAGGCCCGCTCGATCCGAGGGGCCAAGTTCATCCACCTCTTCTCCCCCTGCCCGCCGGGTTGGAGATCGGAGGCCGCCGATAGCATCCGCCTGACCCGTCTGGCCGTGCAGAGCAAGGTCTTTCCGCTCTACGAGATCGAGCACGGGGAGCGCTACACGATCACCATCTGGCCGGAGGAGGAGGTTCCCGTGCGGGCCTACCTGCGGTTGCAGGGCCGCTTCCGCCACCTGACCGAGGAGCAGATTCAGGCGATCCAGGAGGAGGTGGACCGCAACTGGGAGCGGCTTTGGCAAAGGGCGGGGGGAGAACGCGGATGAACCCCATTGGGGTGGGGTTGGGTTCGGTGAGGAGGCCGGCCGGAGTTGCCAGGCACTCGCCCGCCTTGTCATCCATCGTGCCCATAGCCCTCCCCCAGAACTGAGACACACCCGCGGAAGGAATGGCCGGACACGGACCATCCCCGTGTTGATCCGGTCCGCCCTTGTTCATCCATGTCCCTTGAGGGGCCGCCATGGTCGCTCCGACGCTGGTCTATGCCGATCTGCTTGCCCTGGTCAACGCGCTGGGGGCCTTTCGCTGCGGGGTCGCCGACCTGGGTACGCTGACCGGGCTGGAGACCCAACCGCCGGACCTGCTGGCACGCTACCGGCGGGGGATTTCACTCCTCTTTCGGTTGGACGACGAGATCGTAGACGGGCTCTTGTCGCCGGGCAACCCCTGCCCCGGCGAGCCCACGCCGGCCTACGCCCGCCTCTACGCCCAGGCCAACCAAAAGTTGGACCAGATGGCCCTGGTGGTGGTGCGCTTTTTGCAGGGCCGGGGCTATCGGGCCGAGGCGATTCCGGCCAGCGAGACGCTGCTGGGACGGCGGGGCGCGCTTTCGCACAAGGCGGTGGCCCGGCAGGCCGGCCTGGGCTGGATCGGCCGGCACCTGCTCCTGATCGTCCCCGGCGCCGGCCCCCGCGTCCGCCTGGGCACCGTCCTCACCGACGCGCTCCTCCCCACCGGCCGGCCGCCCAACGGCGACTGCGGCCCCTGCCACGCCTGCATCGCGGTCTGCCCGGTGCAGGCCCTCCGCCGGGTGGCGTACCAGGACTATCCCCCGCGCCACCAGGCCCTGGACGTGGCCGCCTGCGCCGACCGGTTGGACGGCTTTGCCCACCGACCGGAGATCGGCCGGCCGGTGTGCGGGCTCTGTATGGCGGTGTGCCCGGCGGAGCGGGACAGGCGTACCTGACCATCGGGGGCGGTCGGGACACGGCCTGCCGGCCGACCGCCACGCTGGTAGGGCAACTCCTTCCCGGCCAACGCCCGTGGCATGGGCCGGCAGAAGTTGCCCCGCCACCCTCCTGGTGATAGGATGGCCCCAGAGGCTTCCAGAGGCCGGCATGACCGGGCAGGCCGGGGTGAGGCGCAACGATGGGTGAAGAGCCGTTCGGAGAGATCCGCATCAGCCGGGAACTGACCCTGTGGGGCGCGCTCACGCGGCGCGTGATGCTGGTCCTGTTGCTCTATCTCCTGGCCGGCCCGGGTGTGGCCGCCGCCGGCCCGGCCGCCCCGCTGACTTTTCTCCTGGCCGGCCTGCTCTTGCTGGCCATCGCCATCCCCCTGATGGTCATCACGGGCGGCATCCGCCGCACCACGGCGGAGTGGCAGACGATTCAGGAGGAGTTGGCGGTAGAGATGGCCGGCCGGGATGGGGAACTGGTCGAGTTTGACTACCAGGCCGGCCAGGAGGGGTTCATGGTGGTTGCCACCGTGCGTGCGGCCGAACCGCTGGACCAGGCGGCGGTGGACGCTGTGGCCCTGGCGTTGAGCCGGCGACCGGGCCGGCCGGTGACCCTGGAGGTGACCACGCTGCCGGTTACCCGTTCAGGAGGGCCTCGCTAGATGAACCGCATCTACTTCGCCGACAACCTGGAGGTGCTGCGCAGCCTTGAGGACGCCTCGGTGGACCTGATCTATATTGACCCGCCGTTCAACACCGGCAGGACGCAAAAGCGTACCCGCCTCAGAACCGTCCGCTCGGAGGAGGGTGACCGGGTCGGCTTTCAGGGAAAACGCTACCGGACGATTCCCCTGGGCAGCAGCGCCTTTGAGGATGCCTTTGAGGACTATTGGGCCTTCCTGGAGCCCCGGTTGCGGGAAGCCCACCGCGTCCTGGCCGCCCACGGCAGCATCTATGTCCACCTGGACTACCGCGAGGTGCACTATTGCAAGGTCCTCCTCGACCGCATCTTTGGCCGAGACCATTTCCTCAACGAGATTATCTGGGCCTATGATTACGGGGGCAGGCCGCGGCGCAGGTGGCCCCCCAAGCACGACAACATCCTGCTGTACGTCCAAGACCCCGGCAACTATATCTTCAACACCGACGAGATCGAGCGCCTCCCCTACATGGCGCCGGGACTTGTCGGCCCGACCAAGGCCGCCCGGGGCAAACTCCCCACCGACGTCTGGTGGCACACCATCGTCCCCACCCGCAGCAAGGAGCGCACCGGTTACCCGACGCAGAAACCGCTGGGCCTCCTCAGGCGCATCGTGCAGGCCTCTTCCCGGCCGGGGGACCTGGTGCTGGACTTTTTCGCCGGCAGCGGCACGACCGGGGCGGCCTGCCTGGCCCTGGGCCGGCGCTTTATCCTGGTGGACAACAACCCCCAGGCCCTGCAGACAATGGCCCACCGCTTTGCAGGGGAACCTTCCATTGAGTGGATCGGCTTTGCGGGGAATCAGGCCGGGGAACGGTAAAGCATCGCCTCCTCATACGGCTCGACCACCCCGAACCCCAACCGCTCGTAGCAGGCGAGGGCGGGGGCGTTCTCCGCACCGACGTTCAGCCCGATCCGGCGGACCGTGCGCAGGAGCGTCCGGCAGAGGGCGGCGCAGACCCTTGTCGCCAGCCCCTGCCCGCAAAAGTCCGGGTGTGTGGCCACATTCCCCAGCGCGGCCACCCCGTAACGGGCCGAATAGACGTGCACGCCGGCCACACTGACCCAGCGGCCCTCCCGACGAATGCCCCGGTAGAGCCCCGTCTCCAGCATGCGCGGGTCGAACCAGTTCCCCGGATAGGCTTCCCGGTAGAGGACCTCCAGGGCAGGACGGTCGGCAGGCCGCACCTCCTCCACCTCGCGGGTGTCCACCTGCTCGATTCGAACGGGGTCGTCCAGGAGCATCTTCAGGTGGACGCCGTGCGGCTCCAGATGGCAAGCCCCCTCCAGGGCCGGCCCCAGCCCCAGGCTCAGGTGGGCGTAGAAGCGCCACGGCAGCAGGGGCCAGAGGGCGTCGAGCAGCCGCTTCATTTCCGCGAGCGGATCCTCCGCTAGGGCCAGCAGCACAGGCAGGTCACCACCGCTGTAGAGCAGGACGACCTGCCGGACCTGCCCGTCCTCCTCTAGTCCGTACCAGGTCGTGTAGGGCCAGAAAAAGTCGTCCAGGTCCCCCAGGGCGTAGAGATGCCGGCCGGGGGCACGCCGCAGAAAGCGGGCGATCTCTTCCCGGTCGTGCAGTTGGAGGATGCGGCTCATCCTACCCACCCTGCAGGGGGGCCACTACCGGCGTCCCCCTGCCCTCCACCAGCCAGCGGTAGGTCTTTTCGATGCGGTCCCAGTTCTGCTCGCGGTCCAGGCTCCAGAAGCGGCCGATGACCGAGACGACCGCGCCCACGCCCAGCCGTTCGGTCTCCCGCTCCACGCCCTCGATATAGATGGCCCCGCTCTCGGGCCGCTCGCCGCGCCGACCGAGCATAGCATGGTGATAGACCTGGGGAACCTTTTCCCGCCGGGCCAATTCCAAGAGGGCGTTCAGGTGGTCCACCGAACCGTGCGAACTGTAGAAGGAGACGATGCCCAGAAGGTGCAGGCGGGTACCGTCGGCTTGGGCCCCTTGCATGGCCCAACGAAAGGCCTCGTTTTCAAAGAACGAACCGTCGGCGATGGCCCGGTCAATCCGCACCCGGTCGGAGAGGATGCAGCGGCCGGCCCCGATGTGCAGGTGCCCCACCTCCGAGTTGCCCACCGTGCCCGGCGGCATACCGACCACCTCCCCGGCGGCCTGCAGGCGGGTATGGGGGTACTCCCGCTTCAGCCGGTCCATCACCGGCGTCTCGGCCTCCCGAATCAGGTTGCCGTAGGGGTCGTCCCGCTCGCCCCAGCCGTCGGCGATGACCAGGAGGAGGCGACGTCGCTGCCGGGGCAGGTCGGCCGGCAGGAGGCTCTGGCCGGTCATCTCGGCCGGCCGGGGCAACCCCAGCAGGTGCAGGAGGGTCGGGGCGACGTCGGAGAGGCTGCCCCCGTCCCTCAAAAAAGCCCCCGTCAGGTCCGGCGCGACCAGGATGAGCGGCACCAGGCTGTCGGTGTGGCCGGTGTCCACCGTCCCATCGGGGTAAAGCCACTTTTCCACCGTGCCGTGGTCGGCGGTGACCACCGCGCCGACCCTATAAGCGGCGGCCGCTTCCAGCACCTGGCCGAGGCGTCGGTCCACCTCCTCCACCGCCCGCAGGATGGCCGGCCGGTTCTCGATATGCCCCAGCACATCCACATTGCAAAAGTTGACCACCACCAGGGCGTTCTCCGGGTTGGCCAGTTCGGCGATGGCCGCCTCGGCGACGCCGGCGGCGTTCATCTCGGGCACCCGGCTGTAGTCGGCCACCTCGGGTGAGGGCACGACCACCTGCCGCTCGCCGGGGAAGGGGGTCTCGCGCTTGCCGTTGAGAAAATAGCGCACGTGAATCGCCTTTTCCGACTCGGAGACCTTGACCTGCCGCATCCCCTGCTCGCTGAGCACCTCGCTGAGGGTGTGGTGGATTTCGCGCACCGGCGGAAAGGCCACCCGCACCGGCAGGTCGCGGGCATACTCGATCATGGTGACAAAGTGCACCCGCAGGGGAGGGCGTTCAAAGTGGGGCCATTCCTCCAGGACAAAGGCCTGGGTCAGTTCGATCTCGCGCTCGCCGCGAATGTCGTAAAAGATGACATAGTCGCCATCCTGGATGCGGCCGAGCGGCCGGCCGGCCGCGTCCACCCGGACGATCGGCTCCAACGCCTCGTCCTCCTGACCGGCGCGGTAGGCGGCACGCACGGCCTCGGCCATCGGGTATCTGGGTTTCTCGCTCATCAACGCTCCTGTTTTTGCTTTCCAAGGCCGGGAGCGACTGGGGATTTCACCCCAGGCCGGCAGAGACCGTCGGCATGATACCCCAACCGGTGGGGAGGCGTCAAGCGGGGGCGATACCATACCACGGCGATACCAAAGTCGCGTCGGTGTGGCACGAATGGCCAGGACCCGGCGCAGGCACGTGACGCGCGCGTGCGCTGGCGCCTTGTCGGG
>FWPU01002037.1_pt1 | contig 43127 bp, 30 predicted proteins | sample 2228361 | NCBI WGS metagenome assembly FWPU01 (sample SAMEA103939777, study PRJEB20133) | metagenome | reverse complement strand
ATCAATCCCACACCCCCCACATCCTCCAACGTACAAAGTTTACTCCTGGCTTGCCCCTCCTGCTTGCCTGCGTCGAACTCGCTCGTCCGCACTCTCAAGGCCCCAGCCCCTCAAATATCGGCCATAATATGTTGCCTCCCACGAGATCGCGCGCTAAAATTAACGACCGTGAGGTGACAAGATGGCTAACCACCCCTTCATTCGATTCACCCTAGCTCTCGCTTTGGGAGCCGGCGCGGTCCACGCCCAGACCACCTTCGCCAGCATCAGCGGCACGGTGACCGACCCGGCCGGCGCGGTCATCCCCGGCGCCCAGATCGAAGCGACCCACGAAACTACGGGTTATAAGTACACGGCTACCTCGAACGAGGCCGGCTACTACACCGTCTCGCAGCTCCGTGAAGGCGCTTACACCGTCAGTGCAAAGGCGCCGGGATTTCAGGAGTTCATCGCACGAAATCTCCAACTCGTCGCTCGGGATCAACGCCGCCTCGACATACAGCTTCAGGTGGGCGCCGTTGAGGTGACGGTGGAAGTCACGGCCGGCGCTACTCTGATTGAGGCCGAAACCGCACGCATTGGCGACTCAAAAGACGCTCGGACGTTGCTCTCGCTGCCGTTGAACACCCGCTCGCTCTACTCGTTCTTGATCCTTTCGCCCGCGGTTGTGAAAGCGAACGGACAGGCGAGCCGCCGGTTCGCTGGGAGCCGCGTGAATCAGTCAGAACAGTCCTTCGACGGGATCACGGTTTCGAACGGCTACGACGGCACTCAGATCAGCCCTTTAGTGAGCTATATCGAGAGCTACGCCGAGGTGCGCGTCGACATGGCCAACAACACCGCCGACATCGGCTCCGTTGGGCAGGTGACTATCGTTTCCAAAAGCGGCGGCAATGAGCTGCACGGCAGCGTCTTCGATTACTACGTGACGCCCTGGTTCCGGGCGCGTAACCCCTTCGCCGCCCAGCGCGCCACCGGCGTCAATCATTTCCCCGGCGGCAGCATCGGCGGGCCCATCCTTCTGCCCGGCGTCTACGACGGGCGGAACAAGTCCTTCTTCTTCTTCTCGTTAGAGACTTCCCGGGGTAGCGTCGCCCAGCAACTGCTCAATCCCACTGTCCCGATCCCGAGTTGGCGCGCCGGTGACTTCTCCGGCCTGTTGCCCAAGACGGTGGTCAAGGACCCATCCACCAAACAGCCTCTGCCCGGTAATCGCATCCCGCCCTCAGCCTTGAACCCGGTCTCCGTAAAAATCCAGGAGATGTTCTACCCGCTTCCCAACGTCGGCGATCCGGAGGTGTTCACCTCGCGCAACTACCTGGAGCAAAAACTGAGGCCGTTCAATCCCAACACGTATTGGACCGCGCGCCTCGATCATCGCTTCTCCGACAAGTCCTTTTTCTTCGTTCGCTATACCTGGGACCGCAGCCACAGCCGCCAGTGGGAAGGCAACTTGCCCACCATCGGCATCCGCTGGCAGACGCGGAACACTCGCGCCGCCAACGCCTCCTACACCCACACCATCCGGCCCAACCTGATTTCGGAAACCCGCTGGGGTTACGCCTTCAACAATAATCCCCGTAACGGGCCGGTTCAAGGACTCGAGTTAGTCCAACAGCTCGGTTTGGTGGGGCTGGCGCCGGACTTGCCGGACATTAATGGAATCTTCGACGTCAGCTTCTCCGGCTTGGGCGTCCAGCGCATCACCCAAACGCAGTGGCGCCATCCGGGCTTCCGCAATTTCGCCCAGCAGATCCAGCAGCATGTCAACTGGTTCCGCGGCCGGCACAGCCTTAAGGCCGGCTTCATTCTGGATCGGGTCAACTTCCAGGACCAGCAGGCCAATGCCAACCTGTTCGGCCGGGCGGTGTTCTCCAACCGGTTCACCGGCCATCCCTATGCTGACTTTCTCTACGGAATCCCCACCACATCCTACCGCGCCTTCCCGCCGGTGTTGATCGACCGGACCCGGTGGGGCCCCAACTTCTTCGTCACCGACGAGTTCCGTGTCACCCGCCGGCTCACGTTAAACCTCGGCGTGCGCTACGAGCTCAAGCCCACCTGGTCGGAGGCCTCCGACATGCAGGCGCTGTTCGACGTCGGCACCGGCAAGATCGTCGTGCCGGACGGCGGCCTGAGCCGTGTCAGCCCGCTCATGCCGCGCGGTTACGTCGACGTAATTGAGGCGAGCGCCGCCGGCTACGATCCGGACATCCTGCTGAAGACCGATGCCAATAATTTCGCCCCGCGGTTCGGCTTGGCCTGGCGCCCGTTCGGAGAACGGACGGTCGTCCGCGGCGGCTACGGGATCTTCTACGACGTTGTCCCGCGGGCGTTGAGTGCGGGCAGCGTGCCGTTCGTCGTTAACGAGCCGAGCTTCACCAATCCGTCCAACAATCCGGTTGTGATTCTGCCCCGGGTGTTTCCGGAAACCGTCGGCGGGCCGTCCACCGTCAGCCTGCCCTCGGCCGTCCGCCGCGATATCCGGACCCCCTACAGCACCCAGTACAACCTCACCGTCGAGCACGAGCGCTGGAACACGGGGTTCCGGATCTCGTATGTCGGCACAAACACCCGGCAGGGAGAATGGAGCTACAACATCAACCAGCCGGTGCCGGACGAGCGGCCATTCTGGGAAAAGCCGCGAATGTTCCCCCAATACCCCTCGATCAGCTATTTGACCAACGGCGCCGGGCACCAATACCACTCCTTTAATCTCGAGGTCGAGCGCCGGTTCCGTCAGGGCCTGGCCTACCAGTTCTCCTGGGTGTGGGCGCGCGACATCGGTGATCTGGACCGGGGCGCTTCGCCCGAGAATGCATATGACCGTAAGCGGGAGCGGGCGGTATGGACCGATATCCCCACCCACCGCTTCAGCGGCAACGTCATTTACGAGCTCCCCTTCGGCAAAGGCCGGAAATTCGCCTCCGGCGCCCCCCTGGGACTCGACCTGCTGATCGGCGGCTGGGAGTTGTCCACCATCGTCCTGTACAGCTCCGGGCAGTTCCTCACGCCGGCGTGGACCGGTCCGGATCCGACAGGCACCGCCTACACCAGCTCGAAGACCCCGGCTCAGGTCACGATCCGCCCGGACATCCTCCGGGATCCCAACTTGCCCTCCGGCCAGCGCTCGACCGATCGATGGTTCGATCCGACGGCCTTCGCCGCACCTGCGAGAGGCCACTTCGGCACTTCGGCCAAGGGTGTGATCAAGGGACCCTCGTCCAGTGTTCTCCATGCGGGTCTGGCTAAGTGGTTCCGCTTCCACGAGCGCATTCGCGCCCGCATCGAGATTACCGCCACCAACCTCTTCAACCACCCGAATTGGAACGACCCGGCTACGAACATCTCCTCGACGGCAACCGTAGCGACGATCAGCGGCGTCGGAGGCGGTGAGGGCGCAACCCAGTACGACCAGACCGGCCCGCGGTCGTTCCGCGCCGGTTTCCGGGTCGAGTGGTAAGACACGACCCGCGGCTGGATCCGCTGCGGCGCTGACATTGCCCCGCCGCAGCGGCCTCCCGCCCGTAACATTTAACGCCCTAACAGGCTGTGCAATGCCGCCCGCCGGTTGTATAGTGAAGCGCGGACGGGTTTTCTATGCCCAAAAAACAGGACAGCGTGAATATGCCGACGAGCTCCACCCGCAAGTGGTCCGTCACCGTCCGAGCCAGCGGCGTTGCACTGTCGGTATGGATCTTCTACGCGCTGTTCGCCCAAGTCGGCGTGGGGACACTCAACGTCGAGATTCTCGACGATGCCACCGGCCGCATCACGCCCGCCATGGTCTGCGTCACCTCGCTCGAGGACGGCAAGTGGCGGACGCCGCCCAACGGCCGCCAAATCCCCCCATACACCACCACCCGCGAATTCTATGACCCGCCGGAGTGGAAGCCCGGCCAGATCGGCCCGGTGCGCCTCACCACCGGCGAGTACAACGACAACGACACGCGCTCGATCATCTACGAAGGCGCCTCCGCCTATCCCTTCTGGCAGGAGCCGGCTGCCTACTTTGTCTCTCAGCCTTTCTCGATCACCCTGCCTGCCGGCAAGTGGCGGCTCGCGGTCGCCAAAGGCATCGAGTATCTGCCCGTCTTCGAAGAATTCCGGCTCGCCCCCGGCCAGACCGAACGCCGGAGCATCCGCCTCAAGCGCTGGGTCAACATGCCCGAGCAGGGATGGTACTCCGGCGACGACCACGTGCACTTCCCCCGCACCCAGCCGAGCCACAACGAGTTCCTCATGACCTGGGCCCAAGCCGAGGACGTGCACGTCGCCAACATCCTCCGCATGGGCGACCTCAAATCGACTTACTTCGAGCAATCGGAGTACGGCCCCCGGTTCCGCTTCCAAAAAGGCGACTACGTGCTCGTCTCCGGCCAAGAGGACCCGCGCACCGACATCTCCGAGCAGGGCCACACCATCGCCCTGAACATCAAAGCCCCGGTGCGGGACTCGGCCCGCTATCACCTGTACGACTTTATGTTCGATGGCGTGCACGCCCAGGGTGGCCTGGCCGGATACGCCCACAAAGCTTGGGCCCCTGCCTACTATCGCCGCAGCCGCCCGGAACTGCACCCGACCTGGGATTCCACCATCAATGTTGCCCGCCGCAAGGTCGACTTCTTCGAGATCCTCCAGTTCCGCCAGCTCGGCCTGGAGGACTTCTACGACTTCCTGAACCTGGGCTTCAAACTCACCGCCTCAGCCGGGTCGGATCTGCCGTGGGGCAGCATGCTGGGCGAAGCCAGGGTTTACGCTTACACTGGTCCCCGGTTCTCGGCGGACGCCTGGTTCGAGGCGCTGCGGGGCAGGGGCGCACCTTCGTCTCCAACGGCCCGATGTTAACGCTTACCGCCGGCGGCGCCATCCCCGGCGATACCGTCCGCGTGGCTCGCAACGCCAACGTTCGCGTCGCACTGCGGGCGTGGGCGCCTCCCGCCGTCGGTGCACCGAAAACCCTCGAACTGATCTCCCACGGCCGCGTGATCGAGACGGTCGCGTCAGACCGCCCGCAGAAGGAGGAATTGCGTCTTGATGTCACCCTCCGGGCGGACAGAAGCCTCTGGATCGCCGCGCGCACCCGGTCCCACAACGGCGGGCTGGCGCACACCTCGCCCCTTTATATCCTCGTCGACGGTGGCAGTTTCGCCGACACTTCCCAACTGCCGCACCTGAGCCGGCAACGCCTGGCGGTGCTCGACTTTATCGAAGCCCGCCTCCGCGACGAGGCCTTCACCCGGCGCCACGGCCCCGGCGAAATCGCTGCACTCTTCGAACGCATCGCCGAAGCCCGCCAAGTCTACCAGGCCCTGTCCGCCGACAAGTAGCTCTGAATGAGACATTCCGCCATGCATCCCACACCGTCGAAAGCCTCCGGAGCCGCATCTTCCAGGCGACGCTGCCGTCAGCTCGGCTTCTTGTTCCTGGCCCTCGGCTGGGCGGTGCCCGGCCTGCCGCAACAGTTGCCGCAGTTAAGCCCCACCCTGAGCCCGCCACCGCGGGAAATGTTGCGCAACTTCCTTCACGACATCGCCCGGCAACAACTTGCTAGCCGCCGCGCCGCCATCGCGCAGATCCGCACCGCCGCCGACGTTCAGCGCCGCCAGGCCGAAGTCCGCGCCATAGTGCTCAAGCTGATGGGCGGGCTGCCCGGCGAGCGCACCCCCCTAAACCTCCGGCGCACCGGCGCCCTCGACCGCGGCGACTACCGCGTGGAAAAGGTCGTCTACGAGAGCCTCCCGAACTTCTATGTCACCGCCAGCCTTTACATCCCCAAGACCGGATCGCCGCCCTACCCCGCCGTGCTCCAACCGGTCGGCCACAGCCAGACGGGCAAGGCGCGCGGACTCTATCAATCACTCTCCATCGGCCTCGTCAAGAACGGCTTCGTCGTGCTCACCTACGACCCGATCGGACAAGGCGAGCGCACAATCTTCTACGACGAGCGGATTCAAACGTCACTCGTCGGTTCGGCCACCCGCGAACACCAGATGGTAGGTGTCCAGAGTCTCCTGGCCGGCGAAAGCGTGGCCCGCTACCGCCTGTGGGACGGCATTCGCGGCATCGATCTGCTCGCCTCCTTGCCTGAAGTCGATCGCCGCTATATCGGCGTCGCCGGCTGCTCGGGCGGCGGCACCCTGACCACCTACATCGCGGCGCTCGACGACCGTGTCCAAGCCGCCGCCCCAGCTTGCTACATCAGCTCTTGGGAAGAGCAACTGCCGGGAACCGGCCCGCAAGACGCCGAGCAGCAGTTTCCCGGCCAGCTCAGCGCCGGAATCGATCACGCCGACTACATCATCGCCTTTGCCCCGAAGCCGTACCTGATATGCAGCACCACCGAGGACTTCTTCCCGCTGGCGGGCGCCCAACGCACGTTCGAGGAAGTGCGGCGTATCTACCGGATCCTCGGCGCCGAAGAAAAAATCCAGCACTTCGTCGGTCCCGGCGGCCACGGGATGCGACGCGATACACGGGAGGCGATCTATGCCTGGATGAACCGCTGGCTCAAACACCAGCCGCCCGGGCCCGTCACCGAGCCGGAACACACCATCGAACACGACGAGGATCTCTACGCCACCCCGACCGGACAAGTGGCGACTTCCCTCGGCGGGGAAACAGCCGGCACCTGGAACATCAAATCCTTCTCCGCCATCCGTCCGCCGGCGGTGGATCTGGCTACCTCGGCCGGCCTCGAGCACCACCGCCGTCGTGTCCGGGACGCCGTCGTCAAGCTAACCCGATACCAGCCTCCCTCGGGCCCGCTGAACACCCGCACGCAATCCAGGGCGCCCCGTGACGGCTACAAGCTGGAGCTCCTGGTTTACGACGCCGAACCCGGTCGTTACATCCCCGCCTTCCTCTGCACTCCCGCTCCAGGTCGGCCCAGGCGCGGCACCGTCGTGTACCTGGACGATGCCGGCAAAGCGGCCGGCTTCCGCCGGGCAGGCGATGCGGCGCAGTTGTGCGCGCTCGGCTACAGCGTCCTGGCGCCGGATCTCTCCGGCCTCGGCGACACCGCGCCCGACTGGGGCAGCTACTCGAGCGAGTGGTTCGGCTCCGATAAGCTCACTTGGCTGGCTCTCATGGTCGGCCGCCCGCTCCTGGGGCTCAGAATGGCGGACGTCGTCCGCTCGCTCGACCTGCTGGCGGACAGAGATCTCTTGCACAACGGCGCCGCCTTGGGTTTCGCCAAAGGAAAGGCGGGCGTCGTTCTGTTGCACACCGCCGTCGTCGACTCCCGCCTTTCCGGTTTGCTCCTCGAGGATGTGCCGGTTTCTTACCGGGCGATCGCCGAAACACCGATTCACCGGAGGATCTTCGACGCCGTCCTTCCCGGCGTGCTCGGACAGTACGACTTGGAGGACCTTGCGGCGGCCATCGCCCCCCGCCCGGTCGCACTCGTCAACGTCCGCTCGCCGTTGGGCCGGCTCATGCTTACCGCCAAAGTTCGCGAGCACTACCCGCGTGCGGCCGCCGCCTACCAGACCGCCGGCGCCGCCGGCGTCTTCCGGATCGGACTGCGGCGGGAGGCCGAGCCCGCTGCTCAAGCATTCCCCGAGCTTGAAAACGCCGGCCCGCCGAAGTGAAGCCCAAGCAGACCTGACAGTCCTAAAATGGAATTGCCGCCCTGAGGAGGTGAAGCATGAGCTCCACGCATTCACAACGACGTCGTTCATGGAAGCAGGCATGGTGGAAACTGCTGTCGGTGACGGTGGGACTGGGCTCGCTGGTGTGGCTCCTGGTCCGTGTGATCCCCAAGCCTTCGCGGGCCGCGTATCCGTGTCAACGGGCCGCCGCGCCTTTGGCCGGCGGATTTCTTATATGGCTTGCCGGCCTGGCCGGCTCGAGGTTGCCCGACGGCCCGCGGACCAGTCCGGTCGCGCGGTACCGGTATGTGGTCGCCGCCGGAGCGTTGGCCGTGATCGTCCTGACCGGATGGCTCGTTGTCGGACCGAGTGGTGGCGCGCAGGATGCCTTCACTCCGTCAGAGCCTCCCAACCAGCCTATGGGCGAGGGAAAAGGCATCCACCCCGGCAGGGTCGTGTGGGTCCACGAGCCCGCTGCTGCCAACTGGGACGGCAAAACCGGCAACTGGTGGGATGACGCCAGCACCGATCAAACGGTCGTGCACAAAATGATGTCCGCCGGACTCCGCAACCTTACCGGCGCCCGCACAGACAAGGAAGCCTGGGACCGGCTGTTCCGGCATTTCAACCATACCCGAAGCTTGGGAGCAGCCGGGTACAGGCCGGGCGAAAAGATAGCCATCAAGGTTAATGAGAACCAGACACGCTCGGGAGACTGGAGCCCCTCGCAGGGGACGCCGAGCCCGCAAGTCGTGCACGCGCTGCTCGATCAGCTGATCACAACAGCCGGTGTCTCCGGCAAAGACATCACCATTTACGACGCCTCGCGGTACATCGGCGACCCCATCTACAACAAAGTGAGGAGCAGCTCGAACCCCGAGTTCCACGCCGTCAGGTTCGTTGTGAGTCCGGACCGGGCCGGCAACGGGCGGCTCGCCGCCAGCCCGGACGAGTCCAACCCGGTCCACTTCGCCGCACCCGGTGTGCCGGTGGCGTACTTGCCGCGGTGCGTCACCGAGGCGAAATACCTGATCAACGTCGCCTTGCTGCGCGCTCACACCTTGTTCGGCGTGACCCTCACCGCCAAGAACCACTTCGGCTCGACTTATTTCCCGAACGCCGGCGGGTGGACCCCGCGGCCGCTGCATGGCTCCGGCTCCAGAAACCGGCCGGTGGGCTCTTACAACTGCCTGGTGGACTTGATCGGACACAGGCACGTGGCGGGCAAGACGCTCCTGTACATCCTCGATGCCCTGTATCCCTCCGAGCATCAGGGAGGCGGCGTCATCCGCTTCGCCTCGTTTGGCGACGATTGGGCCTCCAGCCTGTTCCTGTCCCAAGACCCGGTCGCGATCGATTCGGTGGGATTGGACTTCCTGAGGAACGAGCCACGCGCCACCCAGGTCCGCGGCAACCCCGACAACTACCTTCACGAAGCCGCGCTCGCCGGCCAACCGCCTTCCGGAACCGTCTATGACCCGGAAAAGGATGGGCGCCCCCTCACCAGCCTGGGCGTCCACGAGCACTGGAACAATCCGGTCGAGAAGAAGTACTCCCGGAACCTGGGGAAAGACACCGGCATCGAACTTGTGGCCGTGAAACAGATCTGAACGAGGCCTCAGCAGAATCCGTCGAGAGCCCACCGGCGGTGTCGGTAGAGGAGATGGATGCGTGAACGTCTTGCTCATCTCCGCGAATACGGAGACCATCAACATGGTCACGCTCCCGTTCGGCCTCGCCTGCGTGGCCGCAGCCACCCGGCAGGCCGGCCATGAGGTCCTCCTTCTGGATCTGGTGTTTGAGCGCGACCCGAAGGCGGCCATCAGAAACTCGGTCGCCGATTTCCGGCCCGACCTCATCGGCATCTCCGTCCGGAACATCGATGACCAGGACATGGCCCGTCCGCAGTTCCTCCTTCCCCCGGTCCGGGACGTCGTGGCGACTTGCCGCAGCGTCTCCGGCGCGCCGATCGTTCTCGGCGGAGCCGGCTACAGCATCTTCCCGGAGAGTGCTTTGCGCTGGCTCGGTGCTGACATAGGAGTCCAGGGCGAAGGAGAGGCGGTCTTCCCGGCCCTCCTCGAACGAATCGGCGCCGGCGCTCAAGTCTCGGATCTTCCCGGCGTCTGCTTGCCGGGTCGGCCGATCGGACGCCGGAGTTTCGCAGCACGATTGGACGATTTGCCTCTGCCCGAACCCGGCCCCTGGATCCCGCCGCCCGCCGGCGCCGACAGCGTCTGGGTCCCCGTCCAGAGCAGGCGTGGCTGCCCGATGGATTGTAGCTTCTGTTCCACCGCCATAATCGAGGGCCGGTCGATCCGCAGGCGCTCTCCCGCGCAGGTTACCAGGTGGTTGGCGGAGCTGCGCGAGGCTGGGTACCGCAACTTCTGCTCGGTCGACAACACGTTCAACCTGCCCCCGTCTTACGCGAAGGACCTCTGCCGCAGCATCATACAGGCCGGCCTCGATCTCAACCTGTGGTGTCTCATCTACCCGAAATGGGTGGATGCCGAGCTCGCCCAGCTCATGCGACGGGCCGGATGCAGCCAGGTGAGCCTCGGCTTCGAGAGCGGCTCGGACCCCATCCTCCGCAACCTCAACAAGCGCTTCGACGCTGAACAGGTGAGAGGAGTGTCGCAGTTGTTCGCGCAAGTGGGCATTCGTCGGATGGGATTCCTGCTGTTGGGCGGACCCGGCGAGACCGAGCAGACTGTCGAGGAAAGCCTTGCCTTTGCGGATTCTCTTCAGCTCGACGCTTTGAAGATCACCGTCGGCCTCCGCATCTATCCGCAGACCCCCTTGGCGCGGACCGCCGTCGCTGAGGGACTTATAAGACCAGACGAAGACCTGCTGTCCCCGCGCTTCTATCTCACACCCCGCTTGAAAGACTGGCTCCCGGCTCGAGTGGCCGCCTACAAAGCCTCCCGCCCGTGGGTGAGTTGACTCGCCACCCTCAGCACCTTCCCGGCCTTCCATTTTCTTCTGCTCTCGGGTGACAATATGCAGCGAAGGAGAAATCGATCCATGAGTCAGAACTCCCTGACGCGCCGCTCGTTCCTCGAAGCCAACGCGGCGGTAGCGGGCTTGGGAAGTTCCCGCCCGAAAAGCGCCTTGGCGGCTCAGCAGCACAAGGTGATTCCGACCCGTCTGGAGCCCGGCGAAAAGCTCCGCGTGGGGATCCTCGGCTGCGGCAACCGCAGCAAAGCCCACATTCAGGCGGTCAATCATTACGGAGACCAGTTCGAGGTCTGGGCCCTCTGCGACCTCCTCCCCGAAATGCTCGAGGAGAAACGCCGGCTGGTGACCGGCGGCCGGCCCAAGCTGTTCACCGATTACCAGCAAATGCTCAAGGACGAGGCGCTGCACGCCGTCATCATCGTCCTTCCGAACACCCTCCACCGCGACGCGGCGGTCGCCTCGCTGGACGCCGGCAAGCACGTCCTCTGCGAGAAGCCCTTGACCATCGATGTGGCCGACACCCGGGAGATCATCGCCGCCGCGGATCGCAACCGCAAAGTGATTCAGGTAGGTACCCAAAGCCGTCATTCTCCCGGCTACGCCGCGCTGGCGGCGAAAATCCGCGACGGCCTCATTGGACCGGTATTGTACGGCTGGGCGCAGACGTTTCGCGCCGACTGGCGCAAGCTCCACCCCGATCCGGAGGTGGACTCACGCATCAATTGGCGGATGAAGCAGGCCGAAGGCGGCGCCGTCGTCTACGAACAGGGCATCCACACCATCGACGTCTTCAACTGGTTCATCGGCAGCGAAGTGGTCGAAGTCGCCTGCATGGGCGGTTACCACAACCAGAGGCTGGAAAAGCGCGACTCATGGGACCATGCCGGCGTCATCGTCCGCTATGCTAACGGGGCCCTCATGACTTACGGAGGCAACCTTTACTCCTGCGGCGGCCCGGGGCCCGATATCCTCTTCGGCCAGGAAGCCACGCTCCAAATCGGACCCCGCGACTCCGGCCGCGCCGTGGTCTACAAGAGGCCCTATTGGAGACCTTACGAGGCCGCGGAATCCCCCGCCGCGAAAACCGACCAGCTCGCGTTGCCCACCAGCGCGATCGATCCCTCCACGCTGCAATACGCTCATTTCCTCGCCGCCGTCCAGGGACACAAGCCGGCGTTCCCGTCCGCCCTCGATCACCTTCCCGCCGTCCAGATAGCGCGCGGCGCGCTGCTGTCGGCCGCCGAGCGCCGCCACGTCCGGGCGTCCGAGATTCCTTGAACTTCAGCACCACCCTATGATGGCGCAGGCCCAGGGAGACAACTTGATGATTCACTTTATTGCCCACGGAAAGCACGACAACGTCGGAGTCGTCGTGACCGATGTCGCCAAAGCTCAGCGGCTGACCGGCTGGAACATGGAAACGGACGAAACGCTCGAGGCCACCGCCAGGGCTGTCATCCCCCTCGGACACAAGATCGCGCTGGCGGCGATCCCCTCCGGCGCTAAGATCGTCAAGTACAACATGCCCATCGGCAACGCGACCCAAGATATTGCACCCGGCGACCACGTCCATACGCACAATCTCAAGTCGGCGAGGTGGTAACTATGAGAGCGCTCACGTTTCAGGGCTACCGACGCAGTAACGGCCGCGTCGGCGTGCGCAATCACGTGGCCATTCTGCCGGTTGACGACATATCCAACGCTGCTTGTGAAGCGGTGGCGGCCAACATTAAGGGTACGCTCGCTCTTCCCCATGCCTACGGGCGGTTGCAGTTTGGCGAGGACCTCGAACTGTTCTTCCGGACGATGATCGGCGTCGGCAAAAACCCGAATGTCGCCGCCTGCGTCGTCATTGGGATTGAACCCGAGTGGACAAGCCGCATCGCCGACGGCATCGCGAGCTCCGGCAAGCCTGTGGAGAGTTTCTCCATCGAGCGCCACGGCGATTTGCGGACCATCGAGGCCGCCTCCCGCAAGGCGCAGCAGCTTCTCCTGTGGGCGAGCGAACTGCGCCGCGAAGAATGCCATGTTAAGGAGCTGTACGTCTCGGCCAAGTGCGGCGAGTCCGATACCACCACCGGCCTGGCTTCCTGCCCCACCGTGGGCAATGTATTCGATGCGCTGGACGAGCTCGGCGCCACCATGAGCTTCGGCGAGACCTCCGAACTGTGCGGCGCCGAAGACATCTGCGCGGCCCGGGCGGCCACACCCGAAGTCGGCGAGCAGTTCCTCCGCATCTTCCGCTCTTATAACGAGTTCATCCTCTCGCAAGGGGTCGATCTGCTCGGCTCCCAGCCAACTAAGGGAAATATCCGCGGCGGGCTCACCACCATCGAAGAGAAGGCGCTGGGAAACCTCCAGAAAATCGGCCGCAAGTGCCGCTATGTCGGCTGCCTCGGTCCCGCCGAGGCACCCAAAGGCCCGGGGCTGTGGTTCATGGACACCTCCTCGGCCGCCGCGGAAGCCGTCACGCTCTGGGCCGCTTCCGGCGCCGTCGTCCATCTGTTTCCCACCGGCCAAGGCAACGTCATCGGCAACCCGATTGAGCCCGTGATCAAGCTGTCCGGCAACCCCCTCACCGTCGCCACCATGAGCGAACACATCGACGTGGACGTCTCCGGACTCCTCCAGCGAGAGATCTCCCTCGATGAGGCGGGCGACCGCCTCTGGGATATGATGATTCGCGTTGCCGGCGGCCGGCTGACTTGCGCCGAGACGCTTGGCCACCGCGAGTTTGTGCTAACCAAGCTGTATCGGAGTGCGTGATGGCTGGCGCCCCTGTCCTACAGCCGGCCTGAACGATTCACACGATGGAGCAGGCGGTCCAGTATCTGGCGTGGAAAGACTGGTTCTGGCTGGTCGCCTTCATCGTGCTAATGATCGGCACGGGAGTCGCCTTCTACCGGCTGGCCCAGCGCACCGAAGAAGACTTCTTCCTCGCCGGCCGGCGCCTGCCGTGGTGGCTGCCCGCCATGTCCGTCTACGCGACCCATACCGCCACCGACACGCCCATCTATGTGACCGGTCTCGTCTTCCTCTACGGCATCTCCGGGACGTGGTACCTGATCTTCCCCGTCTGGATTGCCGTCAGCGCCTTCACCTCGACCCGCATCTTCCGCCGCTCGCTCGCCTACACCATCGCCGAGTGGCAGAACCTCCGCTTCAGCGGCGTACGCGCAGAAATGCTCCGGGGCTGGTTCGCCGGCTGGCAGTTCTTCATGAGCATGTTCGTGCTCGGCTGGGTCGGGGCCGCCATGGGTAAGGTCAGCGCGATCCTTTTCGGCTGGCCGAATTGGGTCGGCGTCGTCGGTTTCGCCTCCCTTTGCGCCGTCTATGTGCTGGCCGCCGGCTACTGGGGAGTTGTCGTGGCCGACTTCCAGCAGGGCATCATCGCCTTCATCTTGATCCTTCTGGTTTCCATCTGGGGCATCCTGGCCGGCGGCGGACCGGCCGCCGTCATCGACAAGTTCGAAAGAATGAACAGCACCTACACGTGGCGGGTGCCGGACGCATCTCCGGACGCTTCCCGCTGCCTGCTGAAGATCGAAGGAAGGATCCCCACAGATCCCCCTCGCAGCCTCCGGGCCGAGATGCCCGGCTACTTCTCGATCGCCGCCGAACTGCCCGGCGGCCGGAGACATGGCGCCGCGCCGTCTCGGGAACACGTCTTTCAGCCGGCCGATGGGCTGGCGATCCTCTTTCCCCAGCCCGGCGACACCCTGCTGGCCGGCGAAGAGGTAAAGGTCGTTTGGTCCCGTGTCGAAGACATCCAGGATCTGCGCCTTTCGTTTTCCCGCGACGCCGGCGCCACCTGGGAGCTCATCTCCGACCGGCTCAGGAACGGCCAGAGCTGGCGCCTGAGTCCGTTCGCCTTCTCGGGCTGGCTCCACGGAGATTTCCCCCTGGCATGGTTCCTCACCATGCTGGCCATGGCCATCATCGGCGGCCTCGGCGTCGGCACCAACTCCGATTGGTTCGTCGAAGCCCAGCGTATGCAGTCGGCCGAAACGCTGAAAGGAGCGACCCTGGCTATGCTCGGCGGTGGTATCTCTGTTCTGATCCGCAACGGAATCTGGATTGCTTCCATCCTGAGCCTGTTCACCCTCGCCCCGCACGTCGCCTCCACCGCCCAGGTCGAGTTGAGCTGGTACACCTCCGGATTTCGCTATCTGCCCGTCGGCGCCGTGGGCCTGTTTGTGGCCGGCATCGTCGCCATTCACCTGTCCACTGTTTCCACCCGGCTGAACATGGGCGCCATGTACGCCACGCGGGACCTGTATCATCACTATGTCCGGCCGCACGCCACCGACAGGGAGCTGGTTTGGGCCGGACGCGTGAGCACGCTGGTGCTGCTGCTCGGCTCGTTCGTCTACGGCATGATGATTACCGAGATCACCGAGTGGCTCATCTTCGCGATGTGGATCATGTTCGCCGGCGTCTGGCTTCCCAACGTGCTGCAAGTCGTCTGGTGGCGCTTCAACGCCTGGGGCTACCTTTCCGCCTGGGTCTCCAGCCTGGCGTTTAGCTGGCTCGTGGTATGGGTGCTTCCTCAATTCGACCTGTTGCCCGAGCTGCCCAATCACGTCCAATTCTGGGTTCTGCTGGCGCTCGGTGCCGTGGTCTTTGTTCCGTTCACCCTGTTCACGCAACCGGAGGAGATGGAGCACCTCGTCCGGTTCTACGTCATGACCCGGCCGGTCGGATGGTGGGGCCCGGTGAAGCGCGAGGCCATTCGCCGCGGCCTGATTGCCGATGCCTGAGAAGTCCCCATGAGAGACTTGCTGAAGTTAAAGCGCCACTGGACAGCCGCCGAGGCGGATCAGTGGACCAAGGAGGACGCCATCGCCGCCGCCCTCGGCGTCCTGGCCTTCGTTGCCATTTCCTTTGGCACGCCGTACGCCTTTCTGCTGCGGCCGGTCGGCTTTCTTCTGTTCGGAGCCGGCGTGCTCCTCGGCGCCCTCATGCTTTGGGTCGCCGGCCCCAAACTGGATGCTGTGTCCCGCGAGTACGAAAAGAAGCAGCGGCGCTATCTGGAACACCTGGAAAAGGTCATCCGGTGGGAGGAGCTGGATGAGTAACCTGCCGCCTGCCGGTTTCAGCATACTCGTCCCCAGCGAGCGAATCGGGCCGGAGTATCTCGGCACACTCATCCCGCTGGCAACTTTTCTGATCGCCCTGTTGTCGGTGGTCTTGCTCTACCGGCGATTCATGAACAGGTGAGCACTCAACCCATGAGGAGCAACACAGAACCCCTGCGATTGGGCTTTGTCGCCATCGCCCGCTCCACTTTTGACACTTCGCTGGCACGGCTGCTCACCGGCCAGGCGAGGCGCCGGCTCATCGAAGCCGGTTTCCGGCTGGACGGACCGGCCGCCCCTGTCGAGACCCCGGCCGAGGCCGCCGGCGCGGCCCGAGATCTTTCTCAACACGTTCCCGACGCGATCGTCATCTTCCAGGCTACGTTTGCCGATGCGCGGATGGCGCTCCTCCTCGCCGAAAGTGTCGATGCGCCCCTGCTGTTGTGGGCGGTCCCCGAGACACCCGCAGGCGGCCGACTGCGGTTGAACTCCTACTGCGGCGTCAACCTTGCCGCTCACGCACTGAAGCGCGCCGGATTCGCCTATGACTCGCTCTGCGCAGCCCCCGACGACCCGTCCGCCTCCGACCACATCCGCCAACTGGCCCTGGCCGGTCGCGTCCGGCGCCAATTGCGCGGCGCGCGCATCGGCCTCCTCGGATCTCCCCCGGACGGATTCCCAACGTGCGAAGCCGACCAGACCGCCCTCGAACAACGCTTCGGCGTCGAGCTCATCCCCCTGGAACTGAGCGCGCTGTTCCGTCGCGTTGAAAGCGTGGATTCCCCCGACGTCGCCGCCCTGCGCAGCAACCTCGAGGATCGCCTCGCCGCGCTCGCCGCACACGACCCGGCCGCCGTCCACCGTACCCTCGCCGCCTATCTCGCCCTTCGCCAACTGTCCAATGAACAGGGGCTGGCCGGCCTGGCGGTGCGCTGCTGGCCCGAGTTCTTCACCGATCTGGGATGCGCCGCGTGCGGAGCGCTTTCCTTGCTCAGCGGCGATCTGATCCCGGCTGCTTGCGAAGCCGACGTTCATGGCGTCCTGACCCAGTTGATCCTCCAGGGCGTCGCCGAAGGCCCCGTCTTTGACTGCGACATCGTGGCCCGCGATGACGAGCTCGACGCCCTCGTGCTGTGGCACTGCGGCAAGGCGCCCCTGGCGATGGCGGACCCGCAGTCGAAACCCCGCGCCGGGGTCCACTCCAATCGCCGCCTGCCGCTGGTGATGGAGTTTGCCTTGCGACCGGGTCCGGTCACGATTGCCCGCCTCAGCGCGGCGGCGCGAGACTATCGCTTGGTCACCGCTCGCGGCGAGATGCTGACCGCCGAAATGAGTTTTACTGGTACCTCGGGCCGGTGCCGTTTTCAAAATCCAGCGAAACAGGTCATGGAGAGGATTCTCGACGAAGGCCTCGAGCATCATTTGGCGCTGGCTTACGGCGACTCCCTCTCCACGTTGAACGTTCTGGCAAAACTGCTCGCACTGCCCGTCCTGCAACTGTGAAGACCGCGGCGCAAATGTGAGCTTGCCTTTTTAAAGGAGGTATCTCTGATGACGCTCAAGAAACCATTTCTAGTCGGCGGCCAGTGGCGGACCAGCGACAATATCAGTGAAGTCCGCTTCCCTTACACCGGCGAACTCATCGCCACCGTGTCCCAGGCCTCCGACAGCGACCTGGAAGACGCCGTCCGCTCGGCCGTCGCCGGCTTCCAAATCACGCGCAAGCTGCCGTCCCACGCCCGCTCCGCCATCCTCCACAATCTGCTCTCGCTGATGCAGAAGCGGTCCGCCGAGCTCGTTGAAACCCTCATCCTCGAAGGCGGAAAAACCCGCGGCGTCGCCCAGGGCGAGGTCGCTCGGGCCTTGGAGACCATCCGCGTCTCGGCCGAAGAGGCCAAGAGAATCGGCGGCGAGATCATCCCGATCGACTGGACCAAGCAGGGTGAGCAACGCCTCGGCTTCGTGCGCCGCTTCCCGCTCGGGCCCGTGCTCGGCATCGCACCCTTCAACTACCCGCTCAACCTCGCCTGCCACAAGCTCGGCCCCGCGATTGCCGCTGGAAACTCCTTCATCCTCAAGCCCGCCTCGGCCACTCCGCTGTCCGCCCTGCTGCTGGCCGAAATGGTCCTTGAATCCGGCTACCCCCCCGAGGCCCTCAGCGTCCTCATTTGTCGCGGACCTCAGGCGGAAAAGCTCGTCGCCGATCCCCGCATTGCTTTCTTCACCTTTACCGGCAGCTCGGAGGTGGGTTGGCATCTCAAAGCGGTGGCGGGACGCAAGCGCGTCGGACTCGAGCTGGGCGGAAACGCCGCCGCCATCGTCCACGAGGACGCCGATCTGGACTACGCCACCGACCGCATCGCCCTCGGCGGATTCACCAACGCCGGACAAAACTGTATCTCCGTGCAGAGAGTCTTCTTGCACCGGCCGATCTACGACCAGGCTCTGGAAATGCTGCTGGACAAAATCAAGCGCCTTCGCCTCGGGGATCCCCGCGATGCCGCCACCGATGTGGGTCCGATGATCGACGAGCCGGCCGCCGCCAAAGCGCTCCAGTGGGTGCAGGAGGCAGTGGAGGGCGGAGCTCGAATCCTTCTCGGCGGCACCCGCCAGGGAACCATGTTTCACCCCACGGTGCTGGCCGGCGTCCAGCCCGGCATGCGGGTCAGTTGCCAGGAGATCTTCGCCCCGGTCATCACCGTCTCTCCGTATGACGACTTCGACGAGGCGATCGCCCGCGCCAACGACACCGATTACGGCCTGCAATCGGGCGTCTTTACCCAGAACCTGAACCGCGTACTCCGCGCGTTTGAGTCGATCGAGGTCGGCGGCTTGCAGGTCAACGACGTCTCCACCTTCCGCGTGGACCACATGCCGTACGGCGGCATCAAGGGATCCGGCATCGGCCGCGAGGGCCCCCGCTATGCAATCGAGGAGATGACCGAAATGAAGCTCATGGTCGTCAACCTCGCCGGAGGACGGGGCTGAGTTGACTGGAGAATCCCAATGCAGCTCTTCTTGGACAGCGCGCACATCCACGAAATTGAGCATGCCTTGGAGATGTGGCGCATCGATGGCGTCACCACCAATCCCAGGCATGTTCAGGCCTCCGGCAAACCGCTGGAAACGGTGATCCGGGAGATCGCCCGCCTCGTCGAGCAAACCGACAAGACAGTCTCCGTCGAGGTCAACCCGCACCTGACCGACTACCGCGAGATGGTGGCCGAGGGCGTCCGCCTCGCCGGGCTCTCGCCCAACTTCGTCATCAAGCTCCCTGCCACCGAAGCCGGCTTCCGCGCAATCCCCGACCTGGCCGCCCGCGGCATCCGCGTCAACCTGACCCTCGTGTTCTCGGTAACCCAGGCGTTGCAAGCCATGCGTTTAGGCGCTTGGTGCGTCTCGCCTTTCATCGGCTGGAAGGAAGCCGGCGGCGAGGAAACCCGGCGCATGATCGAGGAGATGGTCCGGATCAAACGCAACTACGAATTCGCGACCCGCGTGCTGGTCGCCGCCGTCCGCAACGGCCGTCAGATCGCCGATGCCGCCGTCGCCGGCGCCGACATTGCCACCGCCGCCTTCGACGTGCTCGCCGCCTGCATTGATCACCCTTTCACCGAGCGCGGCTTGCAGCTTTTCCAGTCTTTCTGGGACAAAACGCCCGCCGGGTGATCATCGCAATCCCACCTCGATCGGCTGTGCCGTCGCTTCGTCGGTGATGATTTCCACGTCGGGGTGCCCCTGTACCAGCGTGCTGGGGTAATCCGCGGTGACCTCACCGGCCACGGTGATTCGGAACACCGCCCGGTGCCGCTCGCCCGCCGCGCAGTACAGCCGGATCTTCCGCGACCCCAGGATCTCCCTCATCCCCAGCGTCACCGCCATCGGCGGAATCGCCGCCGGATTCCCGCCCGAACAGTGGATGCTCTGCACGACGACCGAGTCGTCGCCCAGCATCACCACGCGCGTCCGCGAGTTCCGTAGCTCCTCGACCGTAATGCTCCGCCACCGCGATATCGGCGGCTCGTTGAACGCCACGTGCCCGTGATAGCCGATGCCGCCATAGCAACAGTCGATGCCGCCGATAGCCTCGATCTGCTCACTGATCTCATCGACCCGGAACGGGTGCGGAAAAAAACACTGGTTCTCCGGTATGCGCAGCTCCTCATCCAGACGGGCGAACACCTCGCGCCGCATGAAGCCCTCGAAACTGAGCGGATGCGTCACCGGCACCGGCCTCCCCTGCCAGTCCAGGAATTCGTCCATGTTGAAGCTGTACACGTTCGCCCAACTGATGCGCTCGCGGTTGCAGATCTCCACCAGCCTCCGATACTGGGCGACCGGCCCCACCGGGAGGATCAACCGCGCCGGCTCCCCCCGCCGGTTGTGCGCGGCAATCTCCTCCGCGATCAACCGCGCCGGCTCCCCCCGCCGGTTGTGCGCGGCAATCTCCTCCGCGATCGACCGCGCGAAATCCTCCAGCAGCGCCGGAATGTCGGCAACCAGCCGGAACGGCGCCCGCGCCCGGCGCCGCAGTTCCTCCACCGGCAGCTCCATCAGAGCCTCAAGCGCGGCGCCGCTCATCATGACTCAAGCCGACCCCTCGCCGTAGTGCCGCTTCAGAAACTCGATATTCTTCGCCGTCGACTCGATCAACTGTTCCGGCCCGTGGTGCTGCGACTCAAAGACGTACCATCCGTCGTAGCCGATCTCGTTGAATGTCGCCAGCGCCGACCGCCAGTCGACTCGTCCGCGCGCCTCGATCAGACGGTCCTCGTTCTTCACATGCACCTGACAGATCCGCTCCTTCCCTAGCAAACGAATGCCCGGCGTCGCTAAACCTTTGTGGCCGTAACGCTCCACATTATCCGGGTCGTAGTAAATCCGCACGCTGTCTTCAGCCACCAGATCCACAAGCTTCTTGTTGTCGGCCGGGCTGAGAGAGTTCTCAAGCCCGAGCACCACTCCCGCATCCCGCGCAGGTCCGGCCGCCTCCCGCAACAGTTCCACCACCGGGCCGTAGGAACTTTCGTCATCCATCGCTGGCGCATCGTCGCCGAAAAACGCCACCAGGATCACCCGCGCCCCCACCACCTCGGCGGCGCGGATCGCCTTCAGCAAATGGAGACCGGCCACCGGCGAGCGGCGGATCGACACGCCCCGGCCCCAGACCCCGGCCACCGACGGGATCTGGATCCCCCACCGGTGCGCTTCCTTCTTGTAGCGGCGCGCCGCCTCCAGGTCCCACAGATTCGGCGCCCCTTGCGCCACCTGAAGCTCGATCCCCATCAGCCCCGGTATCCGCCGCGCGAAGCGGAAAACACCGAAGTCCCCCACCATCTGCATGTTGGCCGCCCGGTGGCCAATCTTCAGCGGCGCGCGCGGGCCCATCTCCCGCTGCCCCCTGGCCGCCGGCCCGCTCAGCGCTGCCACAAGAACTTCCCGGCGCGTCATTCAGTTCACCTCCTTCTGGGCCGGCAATGTGAACCCCGCGTTTGGAACCACGGCCACCCGCGCGGCCGGCCCGGCCCGCCGCCGCAGCTCACGCCACGCCCCCTCATGGTCGTCCGGAGCCACGTGCCGGAATCCGCACCTCCCTATCAGCTCCGGCTCGAGGCCGGTCACAAACCACACATCGTACAGCCGGCCGAGCCGCGCCAGCCAGTACGCCTTGTGGCCGCCCAGAACGAACTTCTCGCGCAGCGCGCGCTCCATCTCCGAATCATTCTCGTACCGTTCCAGGAATTCCGCCAGCGCGCCGGCCCCGACGCCATTAGAACACTCGGCGTAGTACAGTATCGATCCCCCCGGCCGCAAGGCTCGGCAGGCATTCTCCAATCCCTTGTGCGCCTGTCGCAAGTCGATATCCAGCGGGAATCCCCCGGCGGAAGCGACGACCACGTCGTACCCCCGCTCCAGTTCAACGCGGTGCATCGCGTCCACCGTCCTGCATCCCTCGCGGTGCGCGCCCTCATAATGCCCGGCCACGACGCGCACCACGCGCCCTTCCGCATTCAACACCGCGTTGACCAAAAAGTCCGGCGCCGCCAGCCGGCATGCCTCCATCAGGTCTTCATGAGCGGGATTGCCGTCCAGCACCCCCGCGCGGCAGGCCGGATCCAGCAGCAGGCTGTGGTTGCAGGTGATGGTTTCGCGCCCGGCAACGCCGGGCGCCAGGCTTTTGCGGCCGCCGCTGTAGCCGGCAATCTGGTGGTAGATGATCTCGCCCGTCAGGATCACCCGGTCCGCCTCGTATACTAAGCGATTGATCTTAACCACGTTGCCCCGGCTCGTCTTTCCGATCGTCACCAGTTCGGCCTCGTCGTCGCAGCGGTGATCCACCAGCCGCAGCCGGCGGCTCAGATCCTCTCCCACAATCCGCCGCCGCTCTCCTTCGGTATGTTCGCGGTGTGTGCCTAGGGCGAACACGATGTACATGTCCGCCTCCGACACACCGGCCCCCGCCAGCGTCTCCACAATCGGCGGCAGTAGGAGATCCGTTCTGCTTTTGCGCGTGATGTCGTTCACCAGGATGGCCACCGTGTCACCCGGCCCGGCGATCTCTTCCAGGGGCCTGGAGCCGATCGGCCGCTGCAAAGCGCCGTAAACCGCCGCTTCTTCATCCGCCACCGGAGTCAGCGCGCCGCCCGCGATAAGATCGGCCGCCAGTTCGAGCGACAGCGCGCCCCGGCCGTACGCCAACCGCTGAATGGCAACCTCCGCCGGCCTGTTCATCTCGCTCAGGCGCATTGTACTTCCGGTTCCCGCCCTCGAGCAGCTAACCATCGAGCGAATCTCCGCCTTCAGTAAGTGTTCGCGCATCCCGTAAACTTCATGCGCCCTGCACAACTCATCTTCCTTGTTCCCCCATCTGCGCGGGCCTTGCGTTCACTTTTCCCGGCTCCCCTCGTTGCTGGACGGCGAACGGGCAAAGGAGAAGGTCTCGGTCTCTACCGCCCTTCCCCGCCCCCCGCAACCCAGCGCCGCCGTCAACAGGAGGCCACGCCGCTAACCTCACCTGCCCCTTCACTTCGTCCGTGTTCCGCGGCCAGTTATAGCCTGCCAACCGCGAAGGCCCCGGCTCGGCCGGCCGCACCCGCTCGAGCACCTCGCCCCCGATCCCCTTCTTCAGCGCCTCGATGTTAATAACGATGTCGGGCAGTTCGGGCATTCTCCCGCCCTCGCTACTCCCAATCCACCCACACCGGACTCGACCAGGCCTTCATGCCGTCCTTCTGCGTCACCCGCGCGTAGTAGTACGAACTCCGCCGCCCCGCCAGCCGCCCTGCCTGGTCCAGGTAGTCAATCCGCGCCGTCCGGCCTTCGCATCCCGCCGCGTGAATGATCCGGTGATCCCGGATGATCTCCACCCGCTCCAGTTCGCCCGCGCCCGTCACCGCCACCTCGACCCTGGCGGACTCCCTGCCTCGCGTCTCGCCACCCATGAACGTTCCGTTCACCCGGAACTCAAGCGACAGCCTCGGTCCCGTCGAGGCGAACACCCGCCGCGCCCGGATCGCCTCGAAGACGCCCTCCCGCGACAGCTCCCTCACCCACGCGCCCGTGATTCCGTAGTCTTCGCCCGGCCCCAACCAGTGCGTGTCGCCCGAGCCCACCAAACCGATGCGATAGCCCCGCTCGAGCGCCTCCCACGCCGACTGCACCTTCCCCCGCGGCTTGAACTCCTTGCCCTCCTCGCGCATCTGCCGCCAGGCCGAAGTAATCTCCATAATCGGCTGCAACTCCGCATCGTAGCCCTCCCAGCCGTTGTGGTGCGGCTGCAAAATCACGTCTTGCCCCCGCAGCAGCCTGTACAGCTTCCACACCGTATCCGAAGTCATCGTGGTCGAGCGGTAAAGCGGTCCGTTGTCATTCAGGTAATACAGCGCGCGGTGGCCGCCGCGTACATCGGCCGGCGACGTCGTCCACTCCCACCCGCTGAAGGCCGTCCGCTCCGCCATCGCGTCGTACACCGACGCCAGCGCCTGAGTCGCCGCCCACTCGGATTGGGTCAAGAAGTCCGGCGTGTAGTCGTGGTTTGTCGAGGCGACGAAATCCATCCCCGCCACCATCAACCCGAACGCGTAGTACATGTCCACCGTCCCGATGGCGTCATTCTCCGTATGCCCATGCAAATCTCCGAACACCAGGCGGAATTTCTCCCTGCCAATCGTCGCCGTATACGTGACCGTAGGACGGTAGGCGCGCGGCCGCATCGCCGGCAGCGGCGAAGCCTCGTCCACCACCCGCGGCTGCCGGTACTCCCGCTCGTCCAAATCCACCCGATGCGCGAACACGTCGGCTCCGTACCCCGCCGGCCGGAGCTGGATTTCCAGCGACTCCTGCGGCCACTTGTCCGTAATATGCCGCCGCTTCGGCACTTCATAGGCCATCCACAGCAGGCCCCCGGCGTCGTCGAGCACCACCGCCATCTGGTTGCACAGCGGCGTCTGGTACGGCCACCGCCCCCGCGTCCTGAGGTCTACACCGCGCCGGGCCGACCCCAAGCCCCACGAAGGATACGGAACGGGATCATGGAAAAACAGCCGTGGCTCGCTCCATCGCCCCCCGCGCCACAAGCGTCCCGCAAACGCCGTGCTCGACATCCGTCCCCCGCCCAGCCAGAATAGCCATAAGTCGCCGTTGTGCCGGACGAGCCATTGCGGATAGCGTTCCTCAGATATGCCCTGCGTCGCCCAGTAGCGCGAATGACGCGTCAGCCGGCCCGGTTCCGCCTCCGGAAACGGCGACGGCGCCCACTGCCAGCGCGCGCCCTCGAAGAACTTCCCAAAGATGCTCCGCCCCTCGTAGGTGAACCGGCCGCCCACCGGAATTCTCCTTTCCCACGCCAGCCAGATGCGCCCCTCCGGCGTCCGCGCCAGCGCCGGCGCTGTGTCCCACAACCCGCTGTCACTGATCCGCTCCGCCCGGCCCCCGGACCGCCGCACCCAGACATCGTAATTGCCGTCGCGTTCCTCGTCCCACGCCGCCATCCAGCCGCCCGGCGTCGCCAGCAGGCTCGCACGGAAACACCGGCCTTGCCCTTCGTCCAGCCGCTCCGCAGAGGACCAACGACCGCTCTCAAAGCGCATCGCGTGCAGTTCGATTCGCGGCGGAGCCAGCTTGGACAGTACCGCCAGCAGCCCCCCGCCCGCCGGCGCCGTCGCACGGATCTCCAGCGCTCCGTCGCTCCCCGGGATCCGCCGCTCCTCCTCCCACCGGCCCTCGCTCCACCTCCGTTCGTACGCCGCCCAAACGCCCCCGCGCCGCGCCGTCCACAACACCCGCACGCCGTCCCCGTCGGCAACCACCGCCGGCCGATGGTTCACTCCGCCGATCCCGCTGACCACCTCTTCTTCGGACCACTCCTCCCCGTCGAAGTACCGCGCCACCACCACATCCTCGCCGTCGTCTTCCCACCGCCAGACCGCCAAATCCACCGGCTCCTCGGGCCACTCCGCCGACTTCGTCCGGCACGAAGACCACACCACCCAAATCCTGCCCCGGGCGTCGCGCACGGCCGCCGGATACTCGTCGTCCACCTTCCGGTCCGGCGACAGCTTCGTAGGATGTCCCATCAACGGCGGGCGCCACTGGAGCTGCCACTCCGCCTCCTGCGCCCCCGCCGCTGCGGCGCCTCCGACAACAATCCACAGCAGCCAGGTTCTCATTTGACAATGCACTCTATCACGGCCCCGACTCCGTCAGCCTGCCTGCGGTGACACTAACAGATGAGGCCACCGGTGAACGCCGATGAACACGCATGTTTCCCGGTTGCAAGTTTGGCCGCTTCCAGGATTCCAGCGTGGGCTCCGCCAGAGCGTCGATCCCGAGCGCTTCCGATCCGCGTTCATCGGCGTCCATCCGCGGCCGATTCTTACAAACCCCCACACTAGGCGGACCTTCCTCTTGCCAGCAAAAGTACGCCTCCACTCACACCACTGCGGGAGCCCAAAATAAGAATCCCGCTTGACGCCCGCTGCGATGCATGAAATACTGAATCGGGTTTGAGAATCCGAATACCTCCATCGGAGGAAAAGACTATGCGGCATACCAACTCGGCAGGCCCCATCGACCGCCGTGCGTTCGGGCGGGCCCTGGGCGCCGGGGCGCTGCTGGCTCCGGGACTGGGCGCCCAGGCTCCCGCCACTCGCCCCGCTCTCAAACCGGCGGGCTTTGTCAAGGCGGCGTTCTTCTATCCGCCCACAGCCCAGCTCGATGCCGAGGGTTACTATAGTTGGCCCGGCAAGACCTTCGACGCCGAGGGCCGCCAGACGCAATACACCACCACGCTGCGGCGATTGGCCGCCGAACTCGGGCTCCGGATCGACATCGAACCTGCGCCGGTCGACACGCCCAACCAACTCAGCCGCTTCATCAGCGCGGTCCAGAGCGAATCGCCGGACGGGCTGTTGCTGATTCTCTTCAAAAAAAGCCACGTCGAGAACATCTACAAAGTGCTCGACGCTATCCGCCTGCCGTCGGTGGTCTTCGCCACACTCGGTATTCTGCTCAATCCTATGATCCGGCAACTGGACGGCTATGCGCACGCCTACCGCGTGAACTCACTCGAAAACCTGGAAGCCGTCCGGCTGGGATTGAAGATGATCCAGACGCTCCGGCGGATGAAGGACGCGACGCTGGTGGACATCACGAACCGGAGCCGCGCTGACCAGCGCGTGTCGCATCTCGGCACGCGCGTGGTGACCGTGCCTCTTCAGGACTTCTATGACTTGTTCGCCGCGATCGGCCGCACGTCCGAGGTGAATGAGCGGGCGCGGCGGTATCTGCGCGAGGCCGTGAAGCGGGTGGAGCCGGACGAGAACGACGTCTACGAGGCGGCCAAGTGCTACTTCGTGTTGAAGCAAATCATCGAGCGGGAAAAGGCCGACGCCGTCATGATGACCTGCCTGCCGGGCCTGAGGCGGCCCCGCCGCCACGTCCCGCCGTGCATGGGCTTCATGGACCTCCGTGATGAAGCCATCCCGGCCGGCTGCCAATCCGACTTGGACGCCACGCTCACCATGATGTTACTCCAATACCTTTTCGACCGGCCGAGTTTCCAGCACAATCCCTCCTCCGACACCGAGAAGAACCTGTACTTCGGCGCCCACTGCACGGCCCCGGCGAGGATGAACGGCCCGGAGCAGTCGGCTGAGCGGTACGCGCTGCGCAGCCATGCCGAAGCGGGCTGGGGATGCGTCCCGCAGGTCTTCTTCCCCGTTGGCCGGCGGGTGACACTTGCCAACTACTTCAGCCGCGAGAATCCTCCGCAGATGTCGATCTACAGCGGGACTCTGGTCGGGTGTCCTCCGAACCCGCCCTGCGGCGGCTGCCGGACGAACATGCTGGTTCGCGTGGACGGGTGCGCCGACCCTTCGCAGCTCAAGAGCGGTGATCACCTGTGCATGTGCTACGGCGAGCACGCAGCGCACTTGCGGGCGTTCTGCCGCCTGGCGGGGGTGACGGCGACAGCGTAAGCCCGCCTGGGCCCCTGCCTAACGCAGGTGCTCTTGAAAGAACTGCACCACCATCTGCGTGATCTCTCTCCGCGAAGGGCGGATGGGCTGGCCGCCGACCGGCCTGAAACCGTGCCCGGCGTTCTCCACCGTCACCAGTTTGGCCGGTACGCCCGCCGCTTGCAGCGCGGCAAGCAGTCTCTGGGACTGTTCAATGGGGACGAGTTTATCGGAATCGCCGTGCAGGAGCAGGAACGGCGGGTCGTCGCGCGAAACGTAGGTCACCGGGCTGGCTAGGGCCGGGTCAAACCCCGCGAACACCCCCCGCGCACGTTCGTACCCTCCTGGGAACGGGACGGTCAGATCGGTGGGCCCGAACAGCGCCACCACGGCTTGCACGCGGCTCGAGTGTTGGAGGTGTTCGCCGACGTCAAACCCCGCGCTTTTGTCGGCTGTGCCAAGCAGGCTGACCAGATGTCCGCCCGCGCTCCCGCCCCAGGCGCCGATGCGGTCGGGGTCAATGTGGTATTTGTCCGCGTGGGCGCGCAGGTAGCGGACGGCGCACTTCACGTCTTCGATCATCGCCGGGAACCGATGTTCGGGCGCGAGGCGGTAATTGACGGCGGCGACGACGAAGCCGGCGCTCTGCAAGGCGCGGATTTCGAGGGCGCCGGCTCGGTCGATCTTGTCACCCTTCGTCCAGCCGCCGCCGTGAACGTACAAGGTCACGGGCCGGCGCGCTTCCTTAGACCCTGGATGGTAAAGGTCCATCCTGAGCTCCACCCCGCCCATCGAGCAATAGGGGATATCCCGCTCGGTTGTTCCCGGTTCGGAGGACTCGGGTGCCGTTGGCGATCGGAGACCAGAGCTTGCAGTACGGGAGGCCGCCGGCGCCATGGCGACAATGTCTTCCGATGTGACCACCGAAAGGTTCGCCGCGGCATACGCGACGAGTTCTTCATACGCCGCCCAAATCGCCGCCTTATCTCGCTCCGGGCGCGGGCGCGACGGGTCGGGCGCGTTCAGGTCGTAGGGCGGCGAGAGCGGAGCGCCGCGCCGGCCTTTTTCAATCGAGTAATAGATCGACGTCCAACCCACAGGTCCGGCGCGATAGAAGTCGTTTTCGTGGATGAGCGAGGTGACAAACGGCGGCCGCCCGTAACTGCGGCGCCGCCAATCGGCCAGTTGAGTTTCGAGCATTGCCTTCGGGTTGTACCGGGCCGCGCTGGGTCTGGACATCATGTTCCACCAGAAATTGCGGCCGCCGTCCGCCACCGTCACGCGAGTGACGCTGAAATCGCTGGGGCGCACCAGCAACCCATTGACGTACTCGAAAGGCTGTTCCACTTTCGTCCCTGACTCGTGATACAGGACCGTCGCCCGCGCACCGAGGGAGGCGTAGACCCGCTCGGCAGCGTCCCGTAGGCGTGGGTTGCTGTTGGAGACGGGCGCCACGACCGGTTTTCGTCCGAACATTTGCGTCACGTATGCGTAGCCGCCGGGCCGCGAACGATCCAGATCGCCCGTCGCCAGGTCCAGCGCGTAAGTTTCGTAGTCGAGGAGTGTTCGGCGCAAGTCCTCGTCGCCAACAGTTCGCAGGCGCGCGTCGAATTCGACGTACAGCGGGTGCGGCGGGCGGACGTGGTAGCTGATCGTCATCTTGGAGTTCTTAAGCCGCTCGATCACATCGGGGCGCCTTTCGGCCAGCCGGCGGGTGATCTCGGCGGTAAAGTAAAAGTCGCCGCGCACGCCGTGCTTCTCAAACAGATCCACCAGCCGGAGCAAGATCTCAGCGCTCTCGCCCGGGTGCGTCCAGTCGTGGACGTTGACGGCGAACGTGATGTAAGCGGCCGGTTGATGACCCGCGGCCGACCACTGCTTTCGTTCGCTGGGCGATGGGGCGGGACTGTTCCTGGCCCCCCCGGCCGTTGGTCCGGGGCGCGGCGCCACCCCCGGATTGGCAGCCTCCCACGCGACGAACGCGTCGGCCATTTCCGACAGCGTGGCCCAACGCACTTTGCCGGACGCCACCAGCGGGTCCACCACGTTCGTCAGGAAGTCTTCGATCACGCCAAAGGGCCGGGAGGGGCTGCCGCGAAACTCGCCCGGGTGAATGGTGAAGTGGAAGACGTTGACGCGATCGGGCCGGGCCGCCGCCAGCGAGTCGAGCAGGCTCTGCTTGAGAAATTCGAAGTAAGCTGCAGCGCCTCCGCCGGTCGGCGAGCGGCGCATCGACGCGAAATCCCTGCGGCCGTATTGGCCTTCGGGCAGGAATACGATAGCGCCCTGCGGATCGTGCGCCGCAAGCAGGCTGAAGTCGGTTCCATCGCTGCCGCCCGCGGGCCGCCAAGGGTTGACGCCCACCAGCGAAAAGTCGGTCTGCTGGACTCTCGGATTTTTCCAATCGCTATTGACGTCCAATCCGGCGCAGGCGGCGGCCTTGAAAATCTGCCGGTAGAGGTTGCCGCCGCTCCAATATCGAATCCGGGTGACGCCGCTGGCTTTCTCAATGAAGCCGATTTCTTCTCTCAATACCCTGCACCACGTCTCGACCGGGAGCGATTCGGAGTTGGGGCCCAGGTGCGCATTTTCGTGAAAGTGCAGGCCGATCTCGTGGCCGCGCCGGGCCAGGTCGGCCAGTATCGTGTGGCCGGACTTGATGGCCACGGTGGTGAATGGGGTCTGCACCTGGATCGTCATGCGCCCACCATGCCGTTCTACGATCTTGGCGACAGCGAGCAGGTCTTCGACGTGGCGGGCGAACAGTTGCGGGCGGTTGTAATCGGGACCCGGCCGTCGAGGGCGGAACGGTGGTTGAGCCTTCGGCACGAGGGCGCTGGGTGTTGCGCCCAACGGCTCGATGTGGACGCCAATGGTGAACAGCAGGACGGCATTGCCGGCGGTCGTGCCCGGCCCGCCGGACGGAGTCGCACGGGAGGCTGCCTTGGGCGGCGCGGGTGCCGGCGGGGCCGCTACGCCCGGCGCGAGCGGAGAACACGCAAGGGAGGCGAGGGTTGCACAAAGAATTCGAGTGAAGTAGCACATGAGTACACCTCCGAATACACTCTGCGCTTTGGGGGCGACTGTAACACGAAGGCAAACTGCCTGCAAGTCGAGTCTCACCCTTACCTCAGCGCCCATCCGGAAAGGGACCCGCGAACCGCCGGGGACCACCCGGAGTGGCCCGTGGGCATGGCCCACGCCGAGCGGCGCGCGAAGCCCGAGGTCGGCCTGTGCCTGGCTGCGTGCCCGGCATCGACGCCGACAAGGCTCTAAAGCTCGGTGCGCGCTCGGCGCTGGCGTTCCGTGCGCGTCAGGGGAGGCAATGGCCGATGGGAAAGCGCGGTTCCAGCTACTGTCCACAGAGCCCGTCGGCGGCGACAGTCGAGCGGGACAGCGACACGGAAGCCTTGGTCCGGATCCAGTCGCCGCCCCGAACAGGCGGGAATTTGCCGGCCGGAGCGTGAAATCCGTATGCCAACATGGTAGATGGCCGGCGCAGGGCTCATCATGACAATGTCCAGTTCTCAGTTGCCGAGCAAAGCTCCAAAGCTGATACTCGTCGCCTTATTAGCCGCTACCACCGCGCTCCGGGCGGAGGTCCGAACCGTCGGACCGGGGAGGCAATACGCCACCCCGTGTCAGGCTGTCGCGGCGGCCCGGGACGGGGACATCATCGAGATTGACGCGTCAGGCGATTACTCAGGCGACGTTTGCGCAATTTACCCCAATAACCTGACGCTTCGGGGCGTGGGCGGGCGAGCGAGGATCGACGCCGCCGGGCGCAATGCGCAGGGCAAGGGGATCTGGGTCATCTACGGGAACAATACGCTGGTCGAGAACATCGAGTTCTCGGGCGCGAACGTCCCGGACAACAACGGCGCCGGAATCCGGCTGAACCAAGGGCCGCTGAAGCTCACGGTTCGCAATTGCTATTTCCACGACAACGAGATGGGCATTCTGACCGGCAACGCCGGCGGGGAAGTCGTGGTGGAGTACTGCGAGTTTGTCGGCGGCGGCAACTCCCAGGGGTTGGCGCACAACATCTACATCGGCCACGTTGATAAGTTCATCTTCCGATTCAACTACTCGCACGACTCGGTTGTTGGCCACACGCTGAAGTCTCGCGCCGCAGAAAACCACATTCTTTATAACTGGATCTCCACGTCGGCAAGCACAGGCAGCTATGAGATCGACCTGCCGAACGGCGGGCTCTCCTATGTCATCGGCAACGTCATTGTGCAGGGCAGGAACAGCGAGAATTCGACGATGCTGTCTTACCTGGCCGAAGGCCGGCATCCGGCGAATCCTTCGACTCAGCTGTACGTGCTGAACAATACGTTCAGCAACGAAGGCGGGCCGAACGCCACATTCGTGCGCGTGATGGGCGACCCCTCCCCGCCGGTCGTCGCCAACAATATTTTCGGCGGAGGCGGCACACCGGTGTCCCCGCCTGCCGGAGTGATCGCAAGCAACCTGGCCTCCGAGTATCCGGGGTTCGTGAACCCGGCCGGAGGCAACTACCGTCTCCGGGCGGACTCACCCGCAGTCGACGCGGGGACGGATCCGGCGGCGTTGATCGACCAAGCGCGGCTCGCCGCGGCGGCTGATCTCGAGCCCCGTTGCCACTACCTCGCGCCGCAATGTGGCGAAGGCCGCATTCTGGTGGACCGGCTGGACATCGGCGCGTTCGAGTTTGGGGGACGCATGCCTCCGAACGCTGAGGCGCCCGCCCGCTGCCACGGTTCTTCAAGTGCGCCAGCAATGGCCGCCGCCAACTCTGCGAGCGGGATGCCCGATTCGATGGCGGCCGGATCCATTGTCTCGCTCTACGGGGAGGGGCTGGCGGGCGCGGAAGCGATAGCTCAGCACATCCCCCTGCCCCGTGAGCTTGTCGGCGTCCGCGTCGTCGGCAACGGCGCCCCCCTGCCGCTTTTCTACGTGGGCCCGCGGCAGATCAACGCCCAGCTCCCTGTGGAAGCGCAGAACGGGAAGGCGCGACTCACCGTGATCCGCGACGCCACGGAACGGGAAAGCACGGTGATTGACATCGTGCCCGCCAGCCCCGGCATCTACCTGTATCCGTACACGGACCGGGCCGTGGCCGCCAATCAGGACTCGAGCCTCAACTCAGCAGAGAATCCGGCAGCACCGGGAAGTGTCATTACGCTTTACCTCACGGGCCACGGCGCCACGCAACATCCCGTCTCCACCGGGGAGGCCGCGCCGGATTCACCGTTGAGCTGGGTGGCCCTTCCTTACAGCGCGACCGTCGGCGGCCGGCCGGCGGCGGTCCAATTCCTGGGCCTCGCTCCCAGGTTCGTGGGGGTCGGTCAAGCCAATGTCTATGTCCCCGAGATCGAGGCGGGATTCCACGAGGTCGTGATCACGATCGGGGGCGTATCGAGCAACCGCGCCCGCGTGTACATCGGCGCGCGCTAGCCACCTCCGGCCGTAACTTATGGACGGCAACTCTGGCGTAAGCTTCAGCTTGCGTTGAGCCCGGCCTTGGGAGGCCTTTTGCGCAGGCCTGTTGGCGCCGGTCCGCCAAGCGGAGCAAAAGCGGTGCGGAACCGCAAATCGTTCAGCATTGCTGAACCCAATTTGGCCAAAATTGCCCGTAGGACTCGTTACATCTTGACAAGATGCCCTTCGAGATTCCATCATTGGACAGAATGGCGATATGGATTCCGGTTCAATATCGCTGAACGATTTCGCCGTCTCGCTCGCTCCGAAAGATGTCGGGGCGGTCGGCAAGGCGTTGCGCCTCCTGCTCGCTTTCTCCAGGGACCACCCCTGCCGGAGTCTGAGCGAGCTGAGCCGGACGGTCCGCGTCCCCAAGAGCACCGCCTACAACCTGCTCAAAACGCTCGAGCGTTATCAATTCGTTCAGCAGGATCCAGAGAGTCTGAAGTACCGGCTCGGCGCCCGCCTCTACGAGCTCGGGATGCTGTTTTACGGGCAGAGCGAGTTCATCCCGAAGGCGCTCCCGTTCCTACGGCGGCTGGCCCACCAGACAGACGAGACGGTCAAGCTTGGAATCTTGTCCGGCGGACGGGTGCTCGTCGTGGCGGCGGTCGAGTCCACGCATCAGTTGCACACGCGTGGTGACGTCGGCAGCTCGTGGCCCCTGCACTCCACCAGCCTCGGCAAAGCGATCCTGTCGCGCCTGCCGGCGGCGGAGCGCTCGCGCACCTTGCATGAGCAGGGTCTTCCCCGCCTGACCAGCCGGACGATCACGACGCTGGAGCGGATCGAGCAGGCGATCGGAGAGATTCATCAGAAGGGGTTCGCGCTTGACTTAGAGGAGAACGAGGAAGGCGTCTGCTGCATCGCGGTGCCCGTGCCGGTCTTGATCGCCGGCGCGCCGGCGGCGATCAGCATCTCCGGTCCTTCCATTCGGCTGACCCGTTTCAAAATGGAGCAATGGGCGCCCTTGCTCGCCGCGACGGCGGAAGATGTCGCCGGAGCGGTAATGCTCAGAGCGCCCCGGCATAGGCAACGCGTGTCGACCCGAATCGCAGCGCGCCGGACCTCAGCCGGGCGGGGCGAAGCTCGGGTCTGAAGGATGAGGATCTGAAAGGGATGTCACCAGCAAAGAGCTTCTTAGCGATATGCACTGTCTTGTTCTGTTGTCACTTATCCGTCTCCGCTCAGGAAGTGAGAGCGGCGCTCACGGGTGTGGTATATGATCCGAGCGGCGCTCCCGTCGCCGGGGCGAAGGTCTCCGCCACCAATGTCTCCCAGCAAGTCTCCATCTCGGCCGAGTCCAACGTGACCGGCGATTACCGGCTGCCGCATCTCGTCCCGGGCGCGTATCTGCTCACAGTGGAGGCGCCCGGTTTCAAGCGCTTCATCCGCGAGAACATCATCCTGCGGGCGCAAGACGTCCGGCGCATTGACGTCACGCTCGAACTGGGCGAAGTCGTGGAGAGCGTCACCGTCAGCGAGGCCGTCTCCCAACTGGAGACCGAAACGGCCACGCGATCCCAAGTGATCGCCAACGAGTTGATCATGGAACTGCCCACCCAAGGGCGGAATCCCTGGCAGTTGGCCTGGGCGGCGGCGGGCGTGGTGAAGACCGGTAGCTGGCGCTACCTGCGCACGCTCGACATCGCAGGGACTTCCAATGTCTCGATCAACGGCGGCCGCAACAGGGAAAACGAGGTCCTCCTCGACGGCATCAGCAACGTCAGGTCAAACCGGACGGTGATTCACGTCCCGTCCATGGAAGCCGTTCAAGAATTCAAGGTCTTGGCGAACACTTACGACGCACAGTACGGTCGGACCGGCGGTGGGATCGTGACGATTGTGACCAAGGGCGGAGGCAACAGCTTCCACGGCAGATTGTACGAGTACTTCCAGAACGACAACCTCAACGCCAACACCACCGAACTGAATCGTGGCGGCAAGCCGAAACCGCCTTTTCACATCAACGATTTTGGCGGCTACGCCTCGGGCCCAGTCTACATCCCCCGCGTCGTCGACGGCCGCAACCGGCTGTTCTGGATGCTCTCCTACCAGGTGATTGAACAGCGCACCGCCGACCCGCGCACGGCCACTTTCCCTCTCATGGAATGGCGCAACGGCGATTTCTCGACCCTGTTCAACAGCAAAGGAAACCCGGTAACCATTCATGACCCCTTGACCACGGACGCCGAGGGAATCCGGCAGCCGTTTCCTGGCAACATCATTCCCAAAGACCGGCTGAACCCGATCGCCCTGAAGGTTATGTCCTTTTACCCCGCGCCTTCCTGGCAGGGAGAAGGCCCGGCGCACGTCAACAACTACATTACGCCCGGGCGGTGGACCGGCGACCTGGATGAGTGGATCGGCCGTCTGGATTTCAACGCCAGCGCGAACCACCGTTTCTTCTTCCGCTACGGCCAGAACCCGTGGAACGAATTCCGCGCCTACCTCTACCCCGGCGACTCCCCCGCCGAGCCCGGCGGCCAGCTGCTGATCCGCAACGGCCGGAACTTGACTTTCGACTGGAGCTGGGTGGTCAACCCCAGGGCCACCTTCAATTTGCGTGCCGGCCTGAACCGCTGGGAGGAGCCGACCGGCAGCAGCTATCGGCGTCCCTACAACCCCGCCGACCTGGGTTTCGACCCCAACCTCGTATCGCAATTCACCCGCTTGCAGTTTCCTCGCTTCGACCTCGGCACTTACTCCGCAATCGGCCCCAGTCGGGGAGAGAGGTATGTCACCGACGATGTCTACTCGCTCCAGCCCAACGCAGGAGTGATGGTGCGGCGGCATTACATCAAATTCGGCTTCGAGGCCAGGCAGTATAAGGACAATGACGTCAACACCGGTCTCGCCAGCGGCAGATACGGATTCACCAAGAACTGGACACAGCGGAACGCGACCCGGGCCGACGCGACCTCCGGCAACGAGCTCGCCACTTTCCTCCTGGGGTACCCCTCCTCGGCTTCCGTGGACCGCAACATGAGTCCGACCTTCCTCCACCGTTACTGGGCGCTGTTCTTGAATGATGACTGGAAGCTCACGCCCAGGCTGAGCCTCAATCTGGGCCTCCGGTGGGACTATGAGGAGCCCAACCTCGAGCGGTTTGACCGCATCGTCCGCGGGTTCGACTTCAATGCGCCCAGCCCGATCGCCGGCCAGGTCCAGGGGCTGAACCTGAAAGGCGCCGTACTGTTTGCCGGGGTCGGCGGCCAGCCCCGATACGTCTTCCAGCCGGACAAGAACAACATCCAGCCGCGAGTCGGCCTGGCTTATCGCATCGGCGATCACTGGGTGATTCGCGGTGGATACGGTCTGTATTATCTCGGCCACGACCTAAATGGTTCGACCCAGGGATTCAGCCGCACCACCAGCGCCGTCGTTAGCACGGATGGGGGACTGACACCCGCGGTTTCACTGTTCAACGCATTCGCCAACCTGCCCGGCGGCAAGCTCCTGGAACCCATCGGCAACAAGCTGGGCGCGGCCAGTTTCCTGGGCGAGGCGCCGCCGGCCTACTTCTTCGACGCGCCTCGGCCCTACTCGCATCAGTTCTCGTTCGACATCCAGCGACAGTTGCCTCTCCAGCTTCTCTTCGAGGTCGGTTACTCGGGCAACCTCACTCGGAGGCTTCCTATCTCCACCGCGGTCAATGTCCTGCCGGCCCCCGAGCTGGGGCGCCGCAAACCGGATGGCAGCATCGACACCGCCTACTACACGGCGAAACTACCCAACCCCATGGCCGGACTCATTCCGACCAACCCGAAGCTGAACGGCTCCACAATCACACGCGAACAGCTCCTGCTGCCCTATCCGCAATACACCAGCATCAGCCTCAGCGGCATCCCGATCGGAAAGTCCCGCTACGACAGCGTCAACTTCAAAGTGACCAAGCGGATGTCCAGGGGCCTCAGCTTCCTTGCCGCCTACTCGATCATGAAGAACCTCGAACAGGTGAACCTGTTGAATGCGCAGGACTACGTGTTCAACGATCCGGAGGCCTCTCCGCTGGAGAAGCGCTCGGCGGTGAACATCGACACGCCGCAGAAGTTCGTCATCGCCGGACTGTACGAGCTGCCGTTCGGGCGCGGGCGCCAGTTCGGCGCAAACTGGCGCCCGGCGCTCAACCACGTCCTCGGTGGCTGGCAATTGAACTGGAACGTGACGTATCAAATCGGATTCACCATCTCCTATCCGAATGCCGCGCAGGTCCGTCCCGGAAGCGCCAAGCTCAGCCCGGATGAGCGCCGGATAGAGCGCTGGTTTGACACCTCCCTCTGGGAGAATCCCGCGACGGGAAAGATGGTTCCCCGCCAGGAACCTTATACCCTGAGGACCTTCCCCACCCAGTTCAGCGACGTACGCTTGCCGGCTTATCATAACTGGGACGTTTCCATCACCAAGGGCTTCCCGCTGCGCGAACAACTTACGCTCAAGTTCCGGGCAGAGTTCATTAACGCGTTCAATCACCCCTGGTTCACCGGTATCGCTTCGGTTGACGTAGCCAGCGCCAGCTTCGGCCAGCTCAACCCGACGCAGGGCAACCTGCCGCGCAACATCAAGCTGGCGCTGACCCTGGATTGGTGACCTGAACCATCTCTTGTGCCGGCGGCGGCCCGAACGCGGCGCGTCGCCGGCGCACAATGCTGGTCTGTCTTTATCCTCGCGGGAGGCGAATATGCCGAATCGATCACTTGACCAACGAAGACATGCCGCGCTCAGCTGCCTGCTGGTTCTCTGTTTCGCACCGGCCCTGGCCGGCGAACCCGGCCGGGCCGCCTTGCCGCGGGCGTGGATCCGCCCATCCCTCGTCAACATGAAGCCACAGCAGCAACAGCGTTTCCGGGTGAGGGCGCTGCTGCACCGCCTGGATGAGGCGAGGCTGCTGGAGCCCGTTCGGTGGTGCGTGAACGGTGTCCCTGGGGGGAGCGCGGAGTTCGGCACAATCAGCCGCGACGGCGTTTACCGCGCCCCGGCGGCCGTCCCCCGCCCGCGTGAAGTCCGCATCAGCGCCGAGGTGGAAGGCGTGGCCAATCGCTATCTTTGGGCGACCGTCGTCCTTGGCGAGGGACCGCCAACGTATACGTTCCTGCGCCGCTGGAGCGAGCCGGTGGGCGCCTCCGGGCGGATGGTCGCGCCGCACGGCATCACCGTTGGACACGCGGGCGAGATCCTCCTCATTGACCGCGGAGCCAACCGGGTGTTCCGTTACAGCAATACTGGCGAATATCGTGGAGAGCTCGGCGACGGGCCGGATCCCCGATCCGGCCGCCTGGTGGAACCTCGTCATGCCGCCGTCGATTCCAAGGGGTTCATCTATGTCTGTTCCGGCGCCGGTGACGGACCGCGCTTCTCCGTTTTCAGTCCGGAGGGACGGTTCGTCCGCTCGTTTGCCGAGAAAGGAAACCGGCCGGGAATGCTGCTCCGGCCGCACGGCGCAGGATTTGATTCGCAGGGCCGCTTGTTCGCCGTCGACGTGGACAACTACCGCGTCAGCGTGTACTCCGGCGCCGGCGAGTTTCTCTTCCACTGGGGCGAGGATGGCCTGTATCCCGGCCAATTCAACGCCCCCCACGGGCTGGTGGTCGATCCAAGCGGCGACATCTTCGTCTCAAATTACTTCACTCCCGTTCAGAAGTTTACGCCGGACGGCCATTTCCTCTGCGCCTTCGCCTGGGGCGAGCCCCCGGACGGGCCCGTGCATATTCACGCCATCGGCGGCGATCCCTGGGGCAACGTCTACCTGGCGGTGCGGCCTCTGCCCGGAGCGAGCGACCGGACAACGATTGTCAAGTACAACAACAATGGGGATTTCGTCACCAAGTGGAGCTTGTCCAGCGAGGAGCGGCGCCCCAATTGGGTTGCCGGCGACGCTGGCGGCCTGGTCTACGTCGCCTACCACGGCAAGGCGGACGTTGGAGTTGAGGTCTATATGCCGGAGTAGGGCGTGAACCCCGGGCCCTGCGGCCGGCCGGAGAAAAATAAGGAGATTTAATGCAGACGCTGTTCGATATTATGGGTCGCGTGTCGGTTCCGCCGGTGACGCCCTTCACCGAAGCGGAGGACATCGCCTTTGACGTGCTTGCGGAGCTGATTGATTACATTATTCGGAATCATTTCTGTGACTCGATCATCCTGACCGGGACGACCGGCGAGTTCCACACGATGAGTGACGAGGAACGCGTGGAAGTATGGAGGGTGGGAAAAGACGCGATCGCTGGGCGGGTGCCGGTGATCGTCGGCGTGGGCGCCGCCAGCACCAGGGCTGCCGTGCGCCTCGCCGAACGAGCCGAGGCCCTGGGCGTTGACGCAGTGATGGTGGTCTTGCCCTATTACTCCCGACCGACGCAGGAGGGCATCGAGCAGCACTTTCGCGCGGTAGCTGGCGCGACATCGCTTCCCGTCATGGTCTATAACATTCCCCTCTTCACCGGCGTGAACATGGAACCGGACACGCTGCGGCGGCTCATGGACGTGCCGAATATCATGGGAATCAAAGAGGAGGCGGGCATCCAGCCGACTCAGGCGACCGCCTATGCCCTCCTGACGCCCGAGCGCTTTTCCATCTATTGCGGCGACGACACCATGGTCCTCCAGGTGCTGCCGCAACGGGGCGTCGGCGTCGTGAGCGGGGGATCGGCAGTGATCGGCCGCCACATGAAGGAAATGATCGCCGCCTGGCTGCGGGGAGATAACCGCCGGGCGGTGGAGATCTATTTCAAGCTGGCCCCGTTTTTCGCTGCGCTGAATCAGAACGGCAGGATCAACCCCATTCCGATCCTGCGGGCGGCCATCGAAATCGGCACCGGGGTCCGGGTCGGCCCGCCGCGGCGTCCGCTCACGCCCGCCGCCGAGGAAGAGATTGCCGTCATCCGGCCGCTCGTGGAACAACTGTGCGCCAGGCGCATGGCGCAGTAGCGAGTTCCTGAGCCACCCGGAAGCGTGAACCATCCCTCCACCGTCTCCCGCGAACTGAGCCCGGCGCATGCTGCGGCTGTTCGTTGTTCGTTCGAGCGCCTGGCGGGCCGCGGCGGGTTGCTCCTGACCGCCGGGACGGCGGCTCCCGCCATCACCGTGCCGTCTCTATGCGATCGATCTGCACCACAATCGCCGTAACGGTCGCGTTGTCGCGGGAAGAACTGCTGACGGCGGCTTTGGCGCTGCTCGGAGCCTCCGTCGGCCATAATGCGGCCGGCTTCTTGCTCGGTTACGCCGGCGCGCGGGCGCTCGGCCCTCGCCACATCGACGGGCAGGCGGTCGCCGTCGAAGTCGGCATACAAAACGGCGCCAAGGCGACCGGCCTCGCGTTTGGCGTATTCGGCAGCGAGCTCGTGGCGATGGCCTCGGCCCTCTTCAGTCCGTCGAGCCCCATTGCCGCTCCCCTTCCGCCCTCGTTTTGGCGCTCGCACCGCCGACCGCGACGAAGGCCTCCCTGTTGAATGCCTCGCCGCCGCGAGCTGCCCGCCGCAGGGTCACCGAATCTCGAGGCACAGATCGACTCACTCCGTCGTCCTCCCACCGCCACCCCCGCCTCCCGGCGGCGACTCCAGCATAATGCGCCCGCCGACGAGCACGGATGTTCTCCGCCGGCAAAGCCGGTCGCTTCCCCTACCCCGCGCAGGCTCCCCCGCAGGATCGATCTGGACCGCTCCCCATCCGCGTTCATCGGCGTTCATCCGCGGCCGATTCCTCAACCCAGAGACGGGAAACCCCCCTAGGACACCGGCGATTTCGACCGCGCCCACAGCGATGGCTTCATCAGTTTCGTCGGCCGGACAAAGGATGCGTGCGGCGCCTCGTTTCCGGAGCCTGAACTATGGAACGGCGATGCGCCTCGTGGCAAGGTTTTGGATGCCCGCCGCCGGCGTCGCAGCACTCACCGTCGAGTCGGTGACGCGCGCAACCGGGTAGTAAACGCCCCCCTTCCCGTAAATGTGTTTGAATTCAGCCGTAATCCGTTTTCCCCGGACCTCCCGGGATTCGTCGAACTTACCATCGCCTTCATAGTCCATCTCGACGCGGATCACATCATTATCGGGATCTTCGGCTTCCACTTGGAACGCGAAGGCATTCGTGCCGGCGCTCTCGCTGTGAAGTGAGACGACCGGCTGATATCCCCTGCGCTGCGTGGCCTCCCGAGGCAAAACCAACTGATTCCACTCATCGATGGTGTATTGCGTGCCCGGCGCCGGCGCCACGCCGCCTTCCACCCACGCGATCAGATCGTCAAGCGCTTTCCGCACAGCCGGCAGATTTGCGACCTGGCGGTGCGGCGCCGTCCGGAGCGGCACGCCATGGACGCCGTGCTCGAGGAAATGCAGCCGGAAGTGATCTTCGATCTTCGGGCCAAAAGCCTGTCTCGCGAGCCGATGATAGCGGAACGCGATCGTCGGCCACATCAGCGGATCGTCGGCGCCGAACACCGCGATCATCTTGCCCTGAAAACGGCCCGGCGTCCGCCCCGGCTCCAGCATCTCCGCGAGCGCCTCGGACGGAACCTGCCTGTATTTCGGCTTTCCCTCCGGCGTGACGAACACGCGCATTAGGGGATCGGAGGGATCGTCGATGATGTGGCGATGCAGCGCGCGAAACGCGAGTAGATCGCGGTTATCCAGGCGGAACGAGTCGCCAGGCCTGGCCCCGCTCGCCTCCGGTCCTACGGAGCTCAAAGTCAGCCTGGGGCCGGCGTTCCCCACAACCCGCCTCCACTGTCCTGCCAGCGCGCCGCTCGTGAACGTCAGCGTGTATCCAAACAGCTCGTTGTTCGCCTTGGCGAGGTCTGTCGTGATCTCGCGGCCCTCAGCGGCGCGCACCGAACCCGCGAGGCCCTCGACCAAGGTGCTCTTGATGTCGCCATCCGCGTATCCGTCCGTTTTCCAGAAGTCGTCGAAGTAGGCCGGATAGAGCTTGTAGCGCATGAAATCGAGCGCCACCAGCCCGACGCGGAGCGGCCGCAGCAGCCACAAACTGTTCTTCGGAAACCCCGTGCTGAGCACTTCACGCAAGGCGCGCCGCTCTTCCGGGGTCTTCAATACGCTGAATGGATCCCCGGAGCCGGGCACGCGCGTCGCTTCCGCAAGCGCCGGCAGAGAGTCCTCAATCGCCGGGCGATACCGCTCCAGCCACGAATGAAGGAAAAGGAAGTAGTGCACCGTACCGACGCCGACGATCGCCACGGCGCCGTCGTAGACCTTCGGGAACCGTTCCAGGAGACCGCTCGCGCGGAGACCACCGCCCGATCCGCCAAAAACGTACGTATACGCCGGCTCCTTGCCGTAAAGCTCGACACATCGCCATTTCGCGTATTGCACCACGGCGTAGCTGGCTTCATAGGCCAGTTCCGAAGGCCTGTTGTTCGGCTCGTAGAACGTGCTGCCGATGTGGCCCTGGCTCGATTCAACGTACGCCGCCCCATTCGCCAGAGCGTAGTTGTGGTTGCCCATCCGCACGCCTTCGTGCTCGCTCCCGCCCAGCCCGCCTTGCAAGTACTGCATGAGCCGTCCCCTCCAGAGTTCGCGCGCAGGCAGGAAGACCTGAAACGCCGTGTCGCCGTTCAGAACTCCGTGAATGTAGAGGTGCTTCACCGGCGCGTCGCGCCATTCCTGCGTGTTGATCCAGATGCCGCCGGGCTGCTGGCCTCTGAGGAGGCCGACTGACACGATCAGAAGCAACGGGAGCAGGTGCATCGTATTTCTTTACCACCTACTGGGGATATTTGTTTACCGCCTCCTGCGGGCGCCTGTCAAGAGCCGCATTCGGCAGATGGCAGAAGCGCGGCGGAGAAGCCTCTCGGCGGGCCTGCCGGACGTTGGGGCAGAGGGGATAGACCAGAACCAGCTTACGGGCCGAGCCATCCGCTTGCCGGTAGGGGTCCACCCGGCCGCGCCCCGTGGTTTCTCCCAGCACGATGCAGTTGGCCGCCCGGTGGCACGTGCCCGCCAACCGCCGGCGGTCCACCAGCGTCTCCAGCAGCAGCGGCCGGTAGCCGTAGCGCCGCTGCCAGTCCCGGGGCAGTTGGCGCGCACACAACCCCAGGCTCTGGCTGGCCAGTCCCTCCACCCGCACCCAGGGCAGGATCAGGAAACGGCTGTTGTTGCCGATACAGGGCAACTTGCGCGCTCGCTCCTCGGCTCGCCGGCCGATCCAGCCGTACCGGGCTGCCATCTTCCAGGCGGCGCTCGTCCACTGGAGGCAGGCCAGCCCGGCATCAGCGATGCGCTCGGGACCGCACCAGGCAGCGCAACTGGGCCCCTACTCGCACCCGATAGCCCCGGTAGTGGTGGCGCGCGATCAATTCGCTCCACAGGCGGCTGTCGGCGCTGGCGCCTTCGACCACCGTCCACGGCCTGCGGTCGGCTGCCGGCGCTAAGCCGCACCTGGACCCGCCCCCATCGCCTCCGGCACGCTGCCCGGCGCCGTCTGCCTGGCTCGGCCGGCACTCCGGCGGTTGGCGGCCCTCGTGATTCCTCTACGGGGGCAGGGCGACCGGCCTCGCCTTTGGCGTATTCGGCAGCGAGCTCGTGGCGATGGCCTCGGCCCTCTTCAGTCCGTCGAGCCCCATTGCCGCTCCCCTTCCG
>FWPU01003098.1_pt1 | contig 43152 bp, 35 predicted proteins | sample 2228361 | NCBI WGS metagenome assembly FWPU01 (sample SAMEA103939777, study PRJEB20133) | metagenome | reverse complement strand
TGGTGAAGGAAGTCACCTCGGGCTCTTCAGACCCGATGGCAATCCCGTTGACGCCGTTCGAGCGACAGTTCACCGACGTGGGCAACGCCTTCAAAGAAGGCCGGGCGCCATCCTGCTCGGGCGAGGACGGCTACCGGGCGCTGGAGCTGGTGCTGTCGATTTACCAATCGTGCCGGGAGGGCCGGAAAGTCGTCCTCGATGAGTAAGTCGGGCGGGCGGCGGATGTGGAAGGTCCGCGTTCCGGCTTCGAGCGCCAACCTAGGCCCGGGCTTCGACGCGCTTGGGCTGGCGCTGGATATTTATCTGACCTGCCGGTTCCGCGCCGGGGACGAGCTCCGGATTCAGGCGCGGGGCCGGGACGCGGAGCTGATTCCAACCGGCGAGGAGAATCTGATCTGGCAGACCGCGCTGCGGGTGGCGGCCGACGTGCGAGCGGCGCTCCCGCCTATCGAGCTGGAGATTGAGAACGACATTCCGATCGGCAAAGGGCTGGGCTCAAGCGCGGCGGCGCTGACGGCGGGCGTCGTGATCGCGGAGAAGCTGCTCGAACTCGGGTGGAAGCCGTTGCGGATCCTCGATGAAGCCTCACGGATTGAAGGCCACCCAGACAACGTGTCGGCGTGCGTGCTGGGCTCGATCGTGGCCAGTGCCATCGACGCCGGCGGGGCGGCGCACGCGGTGCGACTCGATCTGCCGGAGCGCTACGGCGTGGCGGTGGTGGTGCCGGATTACATTGTCCCCACCAATCAGGCCAGGGCGGTGCTGCCGTCCTCTTACAGCAAGGAGGACGCAATTTTCAATGTGCAGCGTGCCAGCCTGCTCATCGCCGCGCTGGCGACGGGGACGACCAGCGCTTTTCCGACGGCGCTTGACGACCGGATACACCAGCCGTACCGGAGCAGTCTGGTGCCGGGGCTGGAAGAGATCTTGAAGTTGCGGGCGCCGGGTCTGCTCGGCTGCGCCCTCAGCGGGGCGGGTCCGTCGGTGCTAGTCTTTTATGAGCGCGGCTTCGAGCAGGTGTGTGACCTGGCGCGCCAGATCTTCGCGCTGCACGGGTGCCAGGCCGAGATCCTGTGGGTGAACATCGCCGATCACGGGTACGAATTAATAGAGGAATGAGCCATCATGGACGCGATTGAGAAAACGTTTCAGGCGCTCGGGCTCCCGGCTCGCGATCTGACAGAGTGCCCGGCTTCGCCGAAGCGGTTTCCCGACGGCGGGCACTACCGGTTCGAGATCCCGAGCACGGAAGGGCCGGCGGCCCTGCGGGCGGTGATCGAGGAAGCGCAGAAACGGCGGGTAACAGTCCACCGCATCAGCCAGGGCAGCGGCATCATGATGATGCCGGATAGCGAGATCCGGGAGATGAGCGTCCTCGGACGGCAGGCAGGCATCGAGGTGAACCTGTTCGTCGGTCCGCGCGCAACCTTCGACGTCGGGGCACAGGTGTACGCGGCCGCGGGGCGTAGCCTCGGGCTCAGCCTCAGAGGCGCCGATCAGTTGCGCTACGCGCTGCTGGACGTGCAGCGGGCGGTCGAGCTGGGCATCCGCAGCGTGCTCGTGTCGGACTTGGGCTGCCTTCAGGCAGTAGGCAAGATGCGGGCGGCGGGCGACCTACCCCCGGAGCTGATCATCAAGACCTCGGTCATGATGGCGCCCGTGAACCCGGCCAGCGCCCGTATCCTCGAGGACCTCGGCGCAAACACGATCAACATTGCGTCGGACCTCACGCTGCCGCAGGTGGCGGCGATCCGGGCGGCGATCGATGCGGTGATCGACTTCTACATCGAAGCGCCGGACAATATCGGGGGCTTTGTGCGCTTTTACGAGCTGCCGGAGCTGATCCGGGTGGCGGCGCCCATCTATGTCAAGTTCGGGCTTCGCAACTCGCCGGATGTTTATCCGAGCGGGACGCACTTGGAAAACACTGTGGTTATGATGCAGAGGGAGCGGGTGCGGCGGGCGCGCATTGCCGGCGATCTGCTGGCACGGCTGGCGCCGGAGCTGGTGATGTCGCCGCATCCGGCGGCGGAGCTGGGAGTTCCGGTGGCCGTATGAAAAACCTTCTGGCGGTGGTCCTTGGTTTGGCGCTGGCGGGCGGGAGCGCACCGGGCGCCGAGATCCTTCGGATCATGAGCTTCAATGTGCGCCTGCCGTCCAAAAGCGACGGGCCGAATTACTGGGACAACCGGCGGGACATCGCCGTCGCGGTCATCCGCGAGTATGACCCGGACGTTTTCGGCACGCAGGAGCTGTTTCACCATCAGGGCGAGTACCTGATCGAGCGGCTGCCGCAATATGCCTGGTTCGGCGTCTCCAGGCGCGGCAATCAGGAAGACGAGCACATGGGGGTGTTCTACAAGAAAGACAAGTTCCGGGTGATCACGGAGCAGAATTTCTGGCTGTCCGAGACGCCGGAGACGCCGGGGAGCATGTCCTGGGAGATGAGCCTGCCGCGGATGGTCACCTGGGGCTTGTTCGAGAACAAGGACAGCGGGCGGCGCTTCTACTTCTTAAATACACATTTTCCGCACCGCAAGCAGGATCACGAAGCGCGGCTGAAGTGCGCCGGCGTAATCGTGCGGCACATCTCTTCCCTGCCCCCAGATGTACCGCTGATTCTCACCGGGGACTTCAACGCCCCGGCGGGGGAAGCGGTTTACAAGGCCCTGACCCGAGATCTGAAAGACGCCTGGGCGACAGCGGTCTCGAAGTCAGGTCCGGAGGGGACCTTCCACGGCTTCACAGGCAAACCGGGGGAGTCGCGCATCGACTGGATCCTTTACCGCGGCCCGTTCCATGTGCTCCAGGCCGAAACCGTCACGTTCAGCCAAGACGGGCGGTATCCTTCGGACCACTTCCCGGTGTTCGCAGCGCTGGAACTGCGATAGCATAGACGGCGCCATGAAGCTTCAGGTACTACTAATCCTCACATTCATGTCATTATTGCGGGCGCCGGGTTTGGCGCAGCAGGAACCCCGCAAGCCGGCTGCCGATGAGCTGGCGCGGGGCGTCAGCCTGATCGGTTTCGGGGACTACAGCCGGGACGATCCGATGGAGTTGGTGAAGAAGTACGAGGGCCTGCGGGTCACCGACGTAGTGGACGCAATGCAGGCCCTGGGGTTGCAAAACACCGGATCGATGGACAACTCGATTCGCCCGCTGTGGCGGGACACAACGGACAAGGTCGCGCACCGCATTTACGGCGTGGCGGTGACGGCGCAGTACGTGCCCTCCAACCGGCCGGGCGCCCAGGCGAACCTGCCCTATGAGGAGTTCCGGAAGTGGCACGGTCACTGGTACCAGACCTACGCGCCGGAGGCCTTTGTGCCGCTATTGCGGCCGGGCACAGTGCTGGTGATCGACGCGCACGACATCGAGGATACGGGGTTCATCGGGTCGAACAACTCGCTACGCTGGAAATCGCTCGGCATGGCCGGAGTCGTCACCAACGCCGGCTGCCGCGACTCAGACGAGATCATTCTCGAGAAGGTCCCGGTGTATGCCAAGTACACGTCGCACGGCACGCGGCCGGGGCGGATTGAGACGGCGTCGGTGAACCTGCCGGTGAGCGTTGGCGGAGTGCTGGTGCGTCCGTATGACATGGTGGTCGCCGACGGCGACGGGGTGGTCGTAGTCCCGCGCGAGCACGCCGAGCGCGTGGCGGAAATCGCCTGGAAGGTCGCTCGAGGCGACAAAGAGGGGCGGCGCAAGCTCTACGAAAAGATGGGCATGCCGCCCGACGCGACGGTGCAATAGGGTTGGCAGAGAGAGTCCGGCGAGCTCGAGCCCGCGCCGAAATTTGGCTGCTCAGTGAGCGATCAGCTCGGAGACGAGCTCGGCGAATTCATCAATGCCCTTTAGCCGCCGGCGCCGGACATCGTGTACGACGGCATAATCGAGACGGTCGTAGTCCTGCGCCAGCACACTCCGGAAACCGGCGAGCCAGACCAACCTCGCCCTCAGGTGTTCCGGGAGCATCCCGGCTTCCTCGAGGATCAGGAACGACTCGCTCATGCTCGAGGGCTTGCGCAATACGCGCAAGGCGATCAGCGCTGCGGCCGCCTCGAGTGCAGCCTGAATCGGCAGGTACAAGTAGCGCTCGACACCCCGCGCCGTGTGACGTCCGACACAAGTTGTTCTAAGGAAATAGGCCGGTAAGACGCTAGAGCGGACAGATACAGGCGCACAGAACTGACTTTGTTCTCAACGACGTGGCTGTTCGTCATTGGGCCATCAGTTCTCCCTCAGGCTGCGGCGTCTTAACAGCGCCCGGAAGTTTGAATCTGGCTGCGAACGGCTACGTCGCTGTTGCCTGAGGCAAGGAGCTCACGGTTGCTGCCCACTATAACGGCCGCCCCCGTCCGGCGCCGGCAACCGGGGCGCAGGCTCGGCTTTGGGGGACAATATAGGCAGGCGCGCATCTGGGGGCGAGAATTCGCCCGGACTCGCAGCGCCCGCATATCAGATCCGCTAATGTCCCGGTACTGTTTCCTCCTGGCCGTCATACTGCTTTTCGCCGACAACCCAGTCCTGCTCAAGCACTACCCGCTCGACACCCTGGAAGGCGTCATCTCACGGGACGATGTGCGGATTGACCACTACGTGAAGGCCGAAGGCGCTGGGGCGCTGCGTATCCGGGCCCGCCAGCCGCGCCGGGTGTTGTTGTTCGAAACCGGCGACCTGGACGTCGAAAACGCTCAGTTGTTCTACCGCGCCAAGCTGCGCGTCGGCGGGCTGAAGGGCGATGCGTTCCTCGAGATGTGGTGTCACTTTCCCAGCCAAGGCGACTTCTTTTCGCGCGGCTTGCAGTACTCACTATCCGGCACTACCGACTACATCAGCGTCGAAACACCCTTCGTGCTGCGCAAAGGAGAAAACCCGGATAACATCCGGCTCAACCTCGTCATTAACGGCAAGGGAACCGTCTGGATCGACGACGTCCGGCTGGAAAAAGGACCGCCGCCGGAATGAGTTCGTACGTCCCGGCAGAGCCCGGCGCCGCACCGCAGTCAGTGGGAATCGGCCCTGCAACAGTTGGGCTTACGGGCATTACGGGTTGCTAAGATTGGTATTTCACCCATGCAAATCGACAAGGTCTACGCGCCGGAGCGGTTCGAACCGCACTGGGCCCAATGGTGGATCGACAACGGGATTTTCATCGCCCGCGAGGACAGCCGCGCGCCGGTGTACTCGCTGGTAATTCCGCCGCCCAACGTAACCGGCTCGCTCCACATGGGGCACATGCTGGAGCACACCGAGATCGACGTCACCATCCGCTGGCACCGCATGCGCGGAGACAACACCCTTTGGCTGCCGGGCACTGACCACGCCGGCATCGCTACTCAGATGGTGGTGGAACGCGAGCTGGCCAAAGAGGGGCTGACACGCCACGATTTGGGTCGGGAGGGCTTTGAGAAGCGTGTCTGGGAATGGAAACAGCAGTACGGCGGCACGATCGTGCGGCAGATGATTCGGCTCGGGGCCTCCTGCGACTGGTCCCGCGAGCGCTTCACGATGGATCCGAGCCTGTCGCGGGCCGTGCGCGAGGTCTTTGTGCGGCTGTGGGAAAAGGGACTCATCTACCGCGGCGAGTACATGATCAACTGGTGCCCGCGCTGCCACACCGCGCTGTCGGATCTGGAGGTGGTTTACGAACCCACGCAGGGCAACCTCTGGTATATCCGCTACCCGGTACCGGGCGGCGGGCGTGACCTGGAAGTGGCGACCACGCGGCCGGAAACGATGCTCGGCGACACGGCGTGTGCCGTGCATCCGGATGATGAGCGGTACCAGGACCTTCACGGCAAGCTCGTCACGCTGCCGCTGATGAACCGCCGGATTCCGGTGGTGGCGGACACGTTCGCCGACCCGAAGTTCGGAACCGGCGTGGTCAAGGTCACCCCGGCCCACGACGCCAACGACTTCGAAGTGGGCAGCCGCCACAAACTCCCCCGCATCCAGGTGATCGGCGAGGATGCCAGAATGACTGCCGAGGCGGGGCCCTATGCCGGTCTCGACCGCTTTGAGGCCCGCAAGCGCATCGTCGCCGATCTCGATGCGCAGGGCCTCATCGCCAAGATCGAGCCCTATGAGTTGGCCCTCAGCAAGTGCCAGCGGTGCAAGACGCCGGTCGAGCCGCTGGTGTCGACCCAGTGGTTTGTCAAGACAAAGCCCCTGGCGCAGCCGGCCATCGAGTGCGTCAAGGACGGCCGGATCCGCTTCATCCCCGAGAACTGGACCAAGACGTACTTCGAGTGGATGTACAACATCCGCGACTGGTGCGTCTCGCGCCAGCTCTGGTGGGGGCACCGCATCCCGGCCTGGTATTGCCCTTGCGGCGAGGTCATTGTGGCGCGCGAGGACCCCACGCACTGCCCGAAGTGCGGCTCGAGCGAGCTCAGTCAGGACCCCGACGTGCTCGACACGTGGTTCAGCTCCGCGCTGTGGCCGTTTTCGACGATGGGCTGGCCGGAACAGACCAAGGACCTGGCGACGTTCTACCCGACCTCGCTGCTGATCACAGGCTTCGACATTATCTTCTTCTGGGTGGCGCGCATGATCATGATGGGGATGGAGTTCATGGGGGACGTGCCGTTCCGCGAGGTGTACATCCACGGGCTGGTGCGCGACGCCGAGAAACAGAAGATGTCCAAGACGAAGGGCAATGTCATCGACCCGCTCGAGGTAACCGAGAAGTATGGCACCGACGCCGTCCGCATGTCCCTGCTTCAGGGCGCCGCGCCGGGGACGGACATCGTACTAACCGAGGAGCGCATGGTATCCGCACGCGCTTTCGCCAACAAGATCTGGAACGCGGCCCGCTTTCTGTTCCTGAAGATGGAGGCCTGCGGCGTCGAGCCCACGATTCCCGAGGCGGCCGCGCTGGAGAACGCGCCGCTGGAAGACCGGTGGATGTTCAGCCGTCTGAACCGCTGTGCCGAACAGGCTAACCGCGCCATCGGGCAGTATCGCTACCATGAGCTGGCGCAGACGCTGTGGCAGTTCTTCTGGCACGAGTTCTGCGACTGGTACATCGAGCTGAAGAAGCTCCGTTTCACCGACAACTCGGGCATGACGGCCGATTGGCGGAATATCCTCACGGTCTTCGAGCAGGCCTTGCGCCTGCTTCATCCGGCGATGCCGTTCATCACCGAGGAACTCTGGCAGCGTCTGGGCAAGGGCGCCGCCAGTCGGCCGGTCTCGATCGCTCTGGCGCCGTATCCACAGCCTCGGCCCGAGTGGACCGATGAACAGGCAGAGGCGGAGATGGAACTGCTCCAGGACATCATTGTGGCGGCCCGCAATCTCCGGGCGCAGCTGAGACTCGATCCCAAGGACTTCATCGAGGGCGTTTTATACGCCCGCGAGACCGCCTCCCGGGTTGCGCGTGAGAATGCCGAGGCGATCGAGAAGCTAGCCCGCGTTCATCTCACACTGAGCGAGGACCACGCGCCGGAACGAGGCGGCGTCCGGCGCTCAACGCCGGATTACGACCTCGTGCTGAACGTGTCCGAAGCGCAGGTGGAAGCGCTCCGGGAGAGCCTCGCCAGGGAGGTGAATCAACTGGAACGGCTGGTGATAAATTCCCGCCGGCAGCTCTCGGACAATCAGTTCGTCTCGCGGGCGCCGGCGCACGTGGTGGACAGCATCCGGACGAAGCTGGCCGATTACGAGGCCCAGCTAGACAAGAGCCGGGCCGCGCTCGCAGGCCTGAGATGAGCTTCGACGTATCGCATCCCGAGGTCGTGAGCGCCGTGCGCCGCGCCCTCGAGGAAGACATCGGCACCGGCGACATCACCTCGCAGTGGACCATCCCGGAGGACCAGAAAGCCTCCGGACGCTTCTACGCCCGCGAGCGGCTGGTGCTGGCCGGAATCGAACTCCTGCCGGTCATTTTTGAGATGCGGGGCGGTGTGGACGCGCTGGTGCTCGAGGCGCGCAGCGGCGAAACATGCGAGGAGGGCCGGCGCCTGGCATCGGTCCGGGGCAAGACGCGCACTCTGCTGGAGTGCGAGCGGGTGGCGCTGAACTTCCTCCAGCGGCTCAGCGGCGTGGCGACGCTGGCGCGCCGGTTCGCCGATGCGGTGGCGGGAACCGGCTGCAAGATCCTCGACACGCGGAAGACGACTCCCGGGCTCCGCCTCCTGGAGAAGATGGCGGCAGCGGCCGGCGGCGTCACAAACCACCGCATGGGGCTGTGGGATGCGATTCTGATCAAGAACAATCACATCAAAGCGGCCGGCGGCGTGCGGGCAGCGCTGGAGCGTGCGCGACGCTCCGGCCTGCCGGTCGAGATCGAGGTTCGCAGCCGTGCCGAGCTCGAGGAGGCGCTCGCCGGCGGGGCTGACCACGTGCTCTTGGATAACCTCACGCCGGGAGAAGCCGCCGCATGGGTTGGCCGGATCGCGGGCCGCGCTAAGGTCGAGCTATCCGGCGGCATCACGCTCGAAAACGTTCGCGCCTACGCTGAGACCGGGGCCGACTTCATCTCGTGCGGCGCCATCACTCACTCGGCCGTAGCCGTGGATCTGAATTTCCGCCTCGAGTTTGACTAGCCGTGCCCTATCGGATCGTGCGTCTGGACCGAACGGCCTCGACAATGATCGACGCCGCCGCGCACCCGCCCGGCACGGTCGTCGTCGCTGAAGAGCAGACGGCCGGCCAGGGCCGGCTGGGGCGTAAGTGGCACTCGGAGCGGGGAGCCGGCTTGTACTGCTCGATCGTCCTGGACCTCCCCGAGGCCGATCCGATTGTGACGCTGGCCCTGGGCCTGGCGACTCGGGAGGCGATCGAGAAGACGGCCGGGGTCACTTGCGATTTGCGCTGGCCGAACGACGTGCTGATCAGTGACCGCAAGTGCGCCGGCATCCTCGTCCAGCTTCACGACATTAAGGTCATCGCAGGCATCGGCGTCAACGTGAACCACACCTCGTTCCCCCCGGAGCTGGCCGGCCTCGCCACCTCGCTGCGGCTCGTAACAGGCAAGGAACATTCCAAAGAAGAACTGCTGAAGAATCTCCTCGGAGCGGTGGAGGGGCATACACAGCTCGATCGGGACGAGATTCTGCGGCTGTTCGCGCACGCCTCAAGCTACGTATCCGGAAGGAGGGTCATCGTCGCGGGCCAGGAGGGAACCACAGATGGGCTGGATGATTCCGGCTACCTCTGGCTGCGCACTGCCGACGGACGGCGCACTCTTCTCCGCGCCGGGGATGTCCGCCCGTGTGGGGGTTGAAGCTTGCGCCCACCGGTGGGCGTAAGCTTCAGCCTGCCCACGTGTTCCACAGCCGATCAGAACTCCAGCCGCAGCCCGAAACGGAACTGCCTCTCGGCGCTGGCGCTGGTGATGCACATGAAGTTGTTGAGGCGGTTCAGGCTGCCGTCGGGATTAAGCCGCATGCTTGCGGAACTGCCGGACGGGTTGCCCCACCGCGGCGTGTTGGTGGCGTTGAATGCCTCCGCCCGGAACTCGGTCTTGAGCCGTTCCGTCAAACGGAACTCTTTGTAAATCGCCGCATCGAGCCGCCAGAAGCCAGGGCCGTACAGCGGGTGCCGCCCCATGGTGCCGGGGCGGTAGACCGGGTTCTTGGGATCAAACACCACGAGCGGGTCCCGGAAGGACAGGGGGTCGTAGTACGGCTGGCCCGGTCCCTTGCCGCCCAGCTTTCGCACCGGCCCGATCTGATCGGCCGTCTGCGAGCAGCCGATGCAGCGCAGCGAGGAACCGCTGCCACTGACATTGAAAGGTGTTCCGGTATACGCAGTGAATCCGCCGTTGATCTTCCAGCCGCCCAAGATCTTGTCAGCCACGCCGCTCAGGCTGTAAGGCTTGCCTTGACCGACGGGCAACTCGTAAACCCAGGCCATGACGAAACTGTGCCTCCGATCCTCCGACGACGGCGCGTAGTTGCGGTGGATCATCGGCTCCCAGTTCCACATGGCCAAGCCGGCCCAGCCGTCGTCCTCGGCCATGTTCATGTAGCGGCCCCAGGTGTAACCCCCCTTCAGCAGCAGGCCCTTGCTAAACGCCTTGTTGATGGTCACCTGCAAGGAGTTATAGCTGCCGTAGCCGAAGCCGTCCCACATCAGGGCGTCATTGGTCCGGCCGTATAGCTTCGCCAGCGGCAGGTTTCGGGTGTCCCGGCCCTCACCGGGCCCGGCCGTGTTGATGTCGCGGTATAGCATCTGGTGGATCGTCCGGGTGGCCACATAACCGGCCGAGATGATGGTGTCCAGTGGGAGCCGGCGCTCGATAGTGAAGTTCCACGACTGGATATAGCCGCGCGTCAGCTTGCCGCCCCACGGGCTGAACCGCCCCATGTTAAGGTTCAGGGGTAGCTCGAGCACACCGGTGCTGATGTCCGGCGTCGGGACATCCGGGATGCCTTTATCCAGGGTGTTGTACCAGCCGTAAGCGCTCTCGCGGAATTCGGCCCCCTCGGTGCCGGCGGACCACGTCCCCGTCAACGTCGCCGGATACTGGCCCCGCAACGGCCGCCCGAACGGCAGCGGGTCATAGGTGATCCCATATCCACTGCGGATCACCCAGTCTTCCGCTACCCGGTAGGCGAACCCGATGCGCGGAGCAAACAGCTTCTTGCTGACCGTGATGCCCACGTTCCGCGGCACGTTGCCGATGCCGCCCAGCCGCACAATGTTGGTGTACGGATCCCAGTGCTCGATGCCGCGATCACCGCGGTTGATGAGCGGGTAGTACTCGTAACGCAGCCCGAGGTTCAGCGTCAGCCGCCGCGACACCTGCCAGCGGTCCCGGAAATACCAGGCGTACTGCCACTCGCGGGTCTTCATCAGGAAGTACTGGATCGACTTGCCGTAGCTGCTGACCAGCCCCAGCAAGCCCGAGGCATAGGAGTTCGGCTCGCGCCCGGTGACGCCCGGAATCACCGTCGGCCCGCTGGTGAAGTCGATCCGGCCGCGCGGATTGGCGGTTTCCGGCTGCCAGTGGTTCATCTCCAGCCGCCGGGGCTCGAATCCCCAGCGCAGCTCGTGCGAGCCGCTGATCTTGGTGAAGTTCACCGGCCCGGTGTAGGTGCGCTCCCGGCGGAACAGCGGCAGCCAGGTTTGAGCGTGGCCCCAGTTGCTGAAGCCCTGCCGGAAATCAGGGAAACCGCTGTAGCGATCGTCGTCGGCAAACTGCCGCCCGCCGTTGGTGCCCGGAATCTTCAAGACCTCCAATCCCCAGTTCTTGCCCTGGTCCGGACCGACGATATCCTGATCGTGCCGTTGGTAGCCGAACACGGCGTCCATCAAGAACGTGGGCGAGAACGTGTAAGTGAAGCCGAACGTGGGCATGTTGACGTTGACATCGCCCTGCCCGGCTGTGCCCAGCGCGGGACCCATCAAGTCTCCGAAAATGTACTTGCCGGTAACCGGGGCATCCATCCGGCTGAGCTTGCCCCAAATCACCAGGTTGGGGGAGGCGTTCCAGTTGCCCTTGATGTCATAGTTGTTGCGGTTGAACTTCATCGTGCCGGAAGCCCCGAAGTTACCCTGCAAGTTGTTGGGGTCGGTGGGCGAGACCTGGTTGGGCAGGGGCGCCATCTTCTGAAGCGCGTCGAAGATCGGGTGGATGCGCGCCCGCGGAATCTGGTTGTTTGGGAAGGGCTTGCGCGTGCTGGGATCGCTGCCTACCATCGTTGCCGGATCATAAACGGTGGCATAGCCGGCCCACTTGCTGAAGTCGCCCACGCGGAACTCCGGCGGCGGCACCGAGAAGTTGCCGGACTGGCCGCTGCGTTGGGTAGTCCGCTCGAAGCTGAAGAAGTAGAAGAGCTTGTCCTTCTTGACGGGGCCGCCGATGGTGCCGCCGAACTGGTTGAAGATGTTCCGCGGTTTGACGAAGTCTTTGGCGCGGAAATACGGCTCGGACTTCAAGTGCTGATTGTCGTGGTACCAGAAGGCTGAGCCATGTATGTCGTTGGTGCCGGACTTCGTGGCCACCGTAATGGCGGCACCGCCAGCCATACCTTGCTCGGCGTCGAACGAACCGGTGGTGATGTTGACCGTGTCAATGCTCTCCACCGGCTGGACATACGCGGCGTGGTGGGGCAGCCAAATGAAGATGTTCACCGCGCCGTCGGTCAGCGTGTTATTGTTGTTCCGCGGGGTGCCGTTGACCCGGGTGGTGAGCGAGCGCGCCGGCGTGTCGACCACGGCATTCTGAAATGCCGCCGGCGTGGTGCCCGGAATGTAGTTGAGCAGGCTCTGGTAGTTCCGGTAGTTGGGCAGCGGCAAACTCGTCACCTCCCGCGAGGTGACCTCGTGCCGTACGTCGGACTTGTCGGTTTGCAGCGTCACCGCGGAGGCCGACACCGTCACCTGTTCGGTTACGGCGCCCACCTCGAGCTTCAAGTCAACCCGCGTGACGGTATTGATGGTGACGACCACGCCTTCCCGGGTCGCGGCCCGGAAGCCCGTGGCGCTTACAGTCAGGTCGTAGGTCCCGGCCAGGACGTTGAGCAGCGAGTAGCGCCCGGCCATGTCGGTGGCCGTCTGCCGGGTCAGCCCGGTGTCGCGGTTCGTGATACTGACTGTGGCATCGGGCACCACCGCACCGGTCTGGTCCAGGACGGTTCCTATGATCGACCCGTACAAAACCTGCGCGTTCGCCACTGGGACCAGCAGGGCCAGCGCGAGCAGGCAGGCGATAACGATTGAGATCCTCATGGTACGCTCCTCAAGCGGAAGTATCTGTTTTGTCTGACAACTCCCGCATTACTTATACACTGCGGTACGCGCGGTGTCAAGGGAAAAACGCACTGTTGCGAACCAGATTGCGGGCGGAGGGGTGGCGGAAGTGTGGCGCTTGAGCTGAGGATCGCCTTTGAGAAGAAAAGTGTCTCAGAGAGATGTCATATTCGGCTCGCAGTGTCCTGGGCGGCATACCTGTGCCGGAGACCGATCCGCGGGGCGGTCAAATGGTGCAATCGTTTGATTCAACGATGTTTAACAAATCTCTATATGTCCATAGGGAAATGGACCATCGGGCCCCGGGACTATTTGACTTCGAGTCCTATCGGCTCGGAGCTGACGTGATCGAACGCCACTGGCCGCAAGCATTCGAGCGAGCACGCCAACCTAGAACGGGCCGGCGGAAGGCCGCAGAACCATGGACAGGGGTGGGAGGCAGTGCCACAATGGAGAAGGTGGTCTGGCGGATTACCCTGCTACTGCCGTTGACTTGGGCTCTAGCGGCCCAGTCGCCGGAGCTGGTGGCCAAGTCACGCCAGGCCAGCGAGCATATGGCGGCGGGGAGGTTCGAGGCGGCGATTCCCCTTTACGAAGAACTGGTCCGGGCGATTCCCGGAAACGCCGGCTTGCTGTTGAATCTGGGGATGGCTCGCCATATGGCGGGACGCGACCGGGAAGCTGTGGGGCCACTGGAAGCCGCCTTGAAGATCCAGCCGGAGATGCCACCAGCCTGGTATCTTCTCGGAGCGTCCCACCTTGGGCTGGGAGAGGCGGCGAAGGCCGCTCCTTACTTGCGCAAGGCGGTCCAGGCGATGCCGGATAACCCAAATGTTCGGAGGAGGTTAGCCGACGCCCTGCGAGCGCTAGGGTCGTGGCGGGAGGCCGCGGTCGAGTTCCAAGCATTGACCGAACTTCAGCCGGACAGTCCGGCCGCCTGGCTCGGGCTCGGCGAATCCTATGAAGCGCTGGCCGGTTCAGCGTTCGAGGATCTGGCCAAGCTGGCACCTGAATCGGGTCACTTGTTCGCGCTGCTGGGAGAAGCCCGGGCCAAGGAGAAGCAGTACGCGGCGGCGTTCTACTTCTACCGGCAGGCGCTGGCGAAGCAGTCGGAACTGCCGGGCCTCCATTCGGCCCTCGCGGAAATTTACAGGGCCACGGGCCACCCGGACTGGGCGGCTGTCGAACAGGAGCGGGCCAAGCGCCTGCCCCCGCTGGATTGCAGCCGCGACAAGCTGGCGTGCGAGTTTCGCGACGGGCGTTATCGCGAGATCGTGGCAGCCACCGACGGCCTCAAGACCGCCGGCGCCTTGTACTGGCGGATCCGGGCGTGCAACGAAATGGCTGGCAGAGCGTTCCAGCGGCTAGCGCGGCTGCCGCCATCGGTGGAGTTCTACGAATTCCTGGCGAGAATGCACCGCATTCAAAGACGCCCGCTGGATGCGGCCGAGCAGTGGCGGGCAGCGCTCAAGCTGGCGCCTAACGACCGGCGGCTGGAGACCCAGCTCGCAGTTTGCCTGCATATGGGGCGGGATTACGAGGCCGCCCGCCCGCTGTTGGAGAAGCTACTGCGCAGCGAACCGGATTCGGCTGAATTGAATTACCTGCTGGGAGACGTCTTGCTGAATCAGGGCGAGCTCGAGAGGTCAGTGACGCTGCTAACCAGGGCGGTTGAACGCAACCCTGAGCTGCTTCCGGCCCATGTTTCCCTCGCGCAGGCATATGCGCAGAGCGGCCGGCCGGAGGCGGCCATTCCTCACCTGAAGGCTGCGCTTCCTGCTGACGAGGACGGCAGCCTGCATTTCCAGCTCGCGCGGGCGCTGCGGGATGCCGGACAGGCGGAGGCGGCCAAGGAGTTCTTGATCAAGTATCAGCAGATCCAGAAAAACCGGCAAGCGGAACGGCGGCAAGTGGCCGAGGAGTTTCAGATCGTCGCTCCATAGCCGGGCGCAGGTCAGTTGACCGGCTCACGCACCTCGACCAGTTGGTTGGTGGCGACGTTCTCCAGAACCTGCTTGATCCCCGACGGCCAGAGGATCTCGACACGATCCACCGTCTTTGCCGCACCGACGCCGAAGTGTACGCCGAAACAGCTCGAAGAGGCGTAGCCGATGCTGGTGGTCATCAGGTTGTGCTGGCGGCCGATGCGGATTTGGGCGCCGATGCCGTCGCGGTTGCTCTTGGCGCCGGTGAGCCGGAAAATCAGCCACCGGTTATCGCCGGGACTGACGTTCTCGAACAGTTCGGCCTCCTCGCCGAGCGCCGAGACCACCAAGTCGAGGCGGCCGTCGCCGTTAAAGTCGGCGAACGCATGGCCTCGATGGACCTTGGGAACCTGGAAATCCGGCCCGGCGCCTGCAGAAACATCCTGAAAGGTCCCGTCGCCGCGGTTAGCGAAGACACTGTTCGCCAGCCGGTATTTGGTGGCCTCGAAGCGCTCGATCATGTCATTGACGTGCGAATTAGCCGTGAACAGGTCCTTCCAGCCGTCGTTGTTGAAGTCGCAGAAGCCGTTGCTCCAGGCGCTCAAGCGCTCGCTCAGGACAGCCAGGCCGCTGTCGTGCGTGACGTCGCGGAACTGTCCTTTGCCCTCGTTCCGGAACAGGGGAAATGTCTCCCCCGCCAGGGCGGTGATGAAGATGTCAGGAAGGCCGTCGTTGTTGTAATCTCGGAAGTCCACGGCCATCGCCGAAATCGCCTGGCCGTGGAACGCCAGCGCCGGCCCGGCCCAGAGAGCGACCTCCTCGAAAGTGCCGTCGCCGTTGTTGTGAAACAGGAAATTGGGGAGCTTGTCATTGGTGACAAAGACGTCCAGGAAGCCGTCCTGGTCGTAATCGGCGACGGCCACGCCCATCGCCTTGCCCAGATGGGCGGCGATGCCCGACCGCTCGGACACATCTTCGAAGGTACCGTCGCCAAGGTTCCTATAGAGCTGGTTGGGCTGGTCTTCGTAGTACTTTGGGTGGCAATAAACCCGGATGTTGAGGACGCGGTCCCCGCAAAACCGCTCGGCTTCGGGTGACCAGCGGGCGTAGTTGGCGACGAAAAGATCGAGCAGGCCATCGTTGTCGTAATCGAACCACGAACCGGCAATGGACCAGTGATCGCTGGAGATGCCCACCTCTGCGGTGACGTCGTCGAAGGCGCCGTCCCCGCGGTTCCGGTAAAGGATGTTGCGGTAGACGCCGGTGACGAACAGGTCGGTGTCTCCATCGTTGTCATAGTCAGCCACCGCCGTCCCCGCGGTTCCGGTAAAGGATGTTGCGGTAGACGCCGGTGACGAACAGGTCGGTGTCTCCATCGTTGTCATAGTCAGCCGCCGCCGCCCCCATCGAATAGCCGGCCCCAGCCACGCCGGCTTCCTGGGTGACGTCCTGGAATTTCATGCCACCCAAGTTGCGAAACAGGCGGTTCCAGTACTTGGGCGAATCCTTTTCCAGCTCGGGAATCGAGGCGCCGTTCGTGAAAAAAATATCGGTACGGCCGTCTCCGTCGTAATCAAATGCGGCGACGCCCCCCGCCATGGTCTCGATCAGGTTCTTTTGGGGAGTCGGGTGATTCTGCATGACGAAGCGCACGCCGGCTGCCCGGGCGACGTCCCGGAACCGAATAGGCGACGGCGAGAGCGGCTGGCAGAAGGCGCTCGCTGACAGCGCCGCCACCAGCAGGAGACAACGAACGGGCACAAGCACATGATGGCTTGGCGGGGTCAGATCCGGCGGCGACCCCCGAAGGCTGACCCCGCATTTGCTGGTCACACGAATTGGTACTTGCCGGGCACCGGGAGCGGAGTGACGGGGATCTTGGCGTTGGGGCTGAGATCTTTCGGGAACAGATCCTGCTGGGACATCATGATCTCGTTCCAGGTAATCTCGCGCCCGGAATAGGCGGACTCGCGGCCCATGATGCAGGTCATCGTGCTTTCGGCGACGGCCATGGCGTGATTGATTCTGGGACCGTCACCGCGGATGGAGTTGATGAGCGCGATGTGCTCCTGCATATAGGGGTCATTGCCGCCCTTGGCCATGTCGCGGCAGTTGCTGCGGCCCTTGGTGCCGACGACGAGCTCGCTGACGTTGGTGTACATGCCGGGCATCCGCGGGTACTGGCGGCAATGACTGCTCATGATGACGCCGTTCGGGTAGACGAACTCGGCGCTGATGTGGTCGTAGATATTGCCGTAAATCTCCTCGCGCGGGCGCCAAGCGGCGCCGCCACTGGCGCGAACCTTCTCTGGGTGCATGCCCATGACCCAGTTGCAGACGTCGATGTTATGGAGGTGCTGCTCGACGATCTGGTCGCCGCAGATCCAGACGAACGAGTACCAGGCGCGGTGCTGAAACTCGACGTCGCTCCATTTGGGATCGCGGGCCTTCTGCTGGATCACCGGCGTTCCGATCCAGTAGGCGTAGGCCGCCACGATGTCGCCGATGGCGCCGTTCTGAATCTTCTCAATGGTTTCGACGTAGGGTTTCTGGAAGCGCCGCTGGGCGCCCGAGACCACGGTCAGACCGAGCTCCTCGGACTTGCGGGCCGCGGCCATGAAGCGCCGCACGCCGACCGGGTCGGTGCCGAAGGGCTTCTCGCAGAAGACGTGTTTCTTGGCCTCGACAGCGGCCTCAAAGTGTAGTGGCCGGTAGCCTGGAGGCGTCGCCAGCATGACGATATCAACATCGCTGGCGATGAGCTTCTTGTAAGCGTCCTGGCCGATGAAGCGGTGCTCGGGGTCTACCTTGACGCCGTTCTGAACCGCCGCCCGGACGTCCTCCTCGGTCAGGATATGAGGCTTGCCGTCCCGGATGACCTCTCCGCCGACGTAGCGCTGGAAGCGGACCTGGATCTCGCGCAGGGAGCGCAGGGAGCGCTCGAGCCGATCTTCGAAGACGTCGGCCATGGCGACCAGCTCCACATTTTCGTTTCCGGCGAGCATGTCCACCACAGCCTGGGTGCCGCGGCCACCGCAGCCGATCAGGCCGGCCCTCAACTTTTCCTTGCCAGCCGCGCGAACCATGTGCGGCTTCACGATCGTAAACGCCGCCGGAGCCGCGGCGGAGCCTTTGCGTAAGAACTTTCGTCGTGATATCTCAGTCTCTGCCATAAATCCTCCCGCAGACATCATACAAGAGGAGCATGCGAGACCGCCGCCAATAATAGCGGAACAGGGGGCGCCGGGATGCCCTTCGGCCAGCCGCAAGCCACTATTGGCGGCGCCTGGACAAGGGCCAACCGGGTGCGAAGGTTCGAGCTGGGCTCTGAGCGACCGCTCAGGACGGGGAAATGGGGCACGGCAAGAGGCGCCCAACCGTGCCCCGGCGGGGCGGCCTAACCTTGGGCCGCGGCGTTGGACATCGCGTCGGCAACTTTGCTGAACACGGTGCTGATGCTGTTGGCGATACCGGGCATGATCGCGCCGGCGGCCAGCGCCACGAAGCCCGCCATCAAGGCGTACTCGATGAGGTCCTGGCCGCGCGTGTCACGCCAGATCTTCAGCTTCCACAAGATGTGATTCATCTTCTTCTTCTCCTCTCCCTGCAACTTGGGGTTTAGCTATTGCTAGGCTCAAAGTAACATTCCGGGGAAAGAGAAGAAATTAGGAAAAGGCCTTAGCGGAGCCGGAAAAGCCGCTGGAAATGGAGTCGGTCTTTCTTCGGTCACTTCAGGATTCCGAGCCGTTTGCCGGCCTTTGTCAGGACCTCGAGCGCACGGTCCAATTGCTCGCGCGTATGCGTCGCAGTGACGATAGTGCGCACGCGCGCCTTGCCTTTCGGCACGGTGGGGTAGCCGATGCCCGTGGCCAGCACACCGCCGTCAAATAGGGCCTGGCTGAAGGCGTGGGCTTGGGCGGCCTCGCCGACCAGGATGGGGGTGATCGGCGTCTCGCTGGCGCCGGTATTGAACCCGGCGGACTCCAGGTTCTTCTTAAAGTAATACGTGTTATTCCACAGATTTTCTATGCGTTCCGGTTCTTGTTCCAGGATGTCAAAGGCCGCGAGGCAGGCGGCGGCGACCGCCGGCGGGTGAGAGGTGGAGAACAGAAACGGGCGGCCACGGTGGTAGAGGAACTCGATCAGGTCCCGGCTGCCGCAAATGTAACCGCCCAGAGCCCCGATGGCCTTGGAGAGCGTGCCGACCTGTATGTGCACCCGCCCGTGGAGCCCAAAGTGGTCGATCGTGCCTCGGCCGTTGCGGCCGAGCACGCCGGAGGCGTGGGCATCGTCCACCATCATGATGGCGCCGTGGCGTTCGGCGATCTCGACCAGTTCCGGCAGCGGGGCGATGTCGCCGTCCATGGAGAAAACGCCGTCCGTGATCAGCAGCTTGCGGCCCGGCTGACCGTCCAGTTGGCTGAGGACGGCTTCGGCGGCAGCGGTATCCCGGTGGGGGAAGATGCGGATCTTGGCCTTCGACAGGCGGCAACCGTCGATGATGCTGGCGTGGTTCAGCTCGTCGGAGACAATGAAGTCGTCCGGCCCGAGAATGGCGGACACGGCGCCGGCATTGGCGGTGAAGCCGGACTGGAACACCACGCAGGCCTCGACATGCTTGAAGGCGGCGATGCGGCGTTCCAGTTCCAAATGCAGCGACATCGTGCCGGCGATCGTCCGGACGGCGCCCGAGCCAACGCCATAGCGCCGTGTGGCCTCGATGGCGGCCTCGATGAGCTTCGGGTGATCGGTCAGGCCGAGGTAGTTGTTCGAGGCGAGGTTGATGACCTCCTTGCCGTCGAACCGCGCCACGGGTCCACAGGCGGACTGTAGTTCGCGCAGCCGCTGGTAGGTGCCGGCCTGACGCCATTCGCGAAGCTGGTCAGCGAGATAGGCCAGTGGATCTGTTGTAGTCATGACTGTGTTTCGGCTGCTTCCCACTATAGCGGACCCGCTTCCGGCGCTGTTGTGCGACATTGGATAACGTGGCCAGGGCGGGCCGGCAATGACAGTCTTCCAGCGCTATCTCCTCATCCAGGTGCCGGGATGGATTCTAGCCGCCGTAATTCTGTACGCACTCCACCGCTGGCTGGGTCTGCCGGCGTGGCTGGCCTGGGGCTTGATGGCGGCCGAGGTGGTGAAGGATTTCGTGCTTTATCCGTTCCTGCGGCGCGCTTACGAGACCAGCGAGCCCACGGGCGCCGAGCGGTTGATCGGTCAGATCGGGGTGGTCCGGCAGGCTGTGGCTCCCGAGGGATACGTTGAGCTCCGGGGGGAGCTCTGGCGGGCGGAGGCGGCCGCGGGGTCGCCGCCGGCGCTCACAGGTACGCGGGTTCGGGTTGTAGGCGCGCAAGGACTGACGCTGGTGGTGCAACCGTTGGCAGCCCGCGAAGCTTGACCGGCGCGGCACATCGTCATACCCTCGGGGGAGGAGAAGTTAATGCAAGCCGATCAAGCGCAATTCCTTTTGCAGTTTCTGTTGCCGCAAGTGCAACAGGAGTGGGAGACCACCAAGAAGGTCATTGCCGCCGTGCCGGAAGGCAACGACTACCGGCCGGACCCGAAGGCTCGCACGGCCATGGAGCTCGCCTGGCACATCGCCAGTTCGGAGGTATGGTTTCTGGAGGCGTTCCTGGCCGGGGAGTTCAAGATGGAGGAGCCGGCGCAACCGGCCGAGGTGAAGACGCCCGCCGACGTGATTGCCTGGTATGACAAGACCGCTCCGCCGCTGATTGAAAAACTGCGCGCGCTGCCGGCCGAAAAACTGGCCACGCCGATGAGCTTTTTCGGGACCTTCAACTTCCCGATGGTGTCGTACCTGGGCTTCCTCGTCAGCCACAGCGTGCACCACCGCGGTCAATTGTCCACCTATTTGCGGCCGATGGGCTCGAAGGCGCCGTCAATTTACGGCGGCAGCGCCGATGAGCCGTTCGAGATGCCGCAGTAAAGGCGCTCTCAGGGCGTCCGGTCTCTCCGCATTCGGTAATCCTCGACGCCGCGAGTCGAAATCACGCGGCACATCTCGAAGATGCGCGAGCGGGCACGGGCCCCGATGCGCTCTTCCAGGTAATAGCGGGCGGTGACATCGCCGGCGGCCCCGGAGGGCAGCGGCGGGTCGCCGCAGACCGGGTCACGGAGATTCGTGGTGGCGATCAGGGCTTTGTCGTGGTTGCAGCGGTGGGTGATGATGGACGTAATCGTATCTTCGACCCACTCCGTGACGCGGTGGGCGCCCAGATCATCCAGAACCAGGATCTCGCATTCGAGCGCCGACTCATAGGCCTCCCGGGCGGCTCCCCCGGAGGTCTTGTCATAACCCTGCCGAATCCGCTCGAGCAGGTTCTGGTAGAGGAAGAAGACGCCTTCAAACCCCCGGGCCAGCAGGCGGCGGAGCACGGCGACCGCCAGGTGCGTCTTGCCGGTGCCGGGGTCACCGATAAACAGCAGCCCCTTCTTCTTGAGCACAGGGAAGTCGCGAGCGTACGCGCGGGCGTAGGTCAAGGCGGCCGAAAGCTTGGAATCTGAGATGGGGTTGTCGAAGCGGACCCGGAAGTTGTCGAAGGCAGCGTTGCGGTACAGGGGCGGGATATTGGCGCGCTCCTCCAGGAGGCGGGTGCGCTCGGCGAGGGTGCACTCGCAGCGCTCCGCGGCGGAAATGCCGCCGCGCTCCACCGTCTTCCACCCCGAGCCTCCGCAATCGGGACAAGGCGTCTGCTGGCTCATGCACCTTTATTATGCGCCAGGGGTGTTCGCAGCAGGCCGCTGCCAGCGGCGCCGGCGGCCACACCCTGAACGAGGTCGCACATTTTGGCCGGCAGCCTGTTAGAGTCAGTAGTAACGGCATGGCTCATGAAAGCATTCAAAGTTCTCTCAAGGAGCGCGGAGTTCGCCTCACCCGGCAGCGGAAGATTCTGCTGGACTTGATCGACCGCTCGGGGCAGCACCTGGACGCCGAACGTCTTTACCGCCTCGCCCGGGCGAAGGATCCGAAGCTGAACCGCGTCACCGTGTATCGGACCTTGAAGATGCTCAAAGAAACCGGGCTGGTGGACGAGCTGGATCTGATGCATTTCGACGGCGACCAGCATTATTACGAAACGCGGATGAAGCAGGAGCATGCGCACGTCATCTGTTTGAACTGCGGCAAGGTTGAGGAATTCTTCGGGGAGCCGCTGCAGAAGCTGCGGCGGCAGGTCGAGTCGCACTTGGGTTACGAGGTACTCCTGGCGCGGACCGAGATCGGCGGGTATTGCCCGCACTGCCAGGTGCTGCGGGCACGCGAGATGGAGGAGGCCGTCAAGGCCGGCGCCCAAGCACAGCCAGGCCAAAACAAAGGGCGATGAGCGCGCCGGGGGCGAAAACCAGAGGGGCCTGGCTGAAGGTTACAGACCCATCAGGCCAGAGCCGGACGATCGCAGTGGACCCGGTTCCGTTCCACATCGGGCGGCATGCCGAGAACCATCTGATTCTGCGCGACAGCCGAGCCTCGCGCCACCACGCCAGCATTATCGAGGAAAAGGGGGAGTTCTTCGTGCTGGATCGCGGCAGCACCCATGGCACGTACGTGAACGGGCAGCGGGTCGAGCGGGTCCGCCTGCACGGCGGCGACCGCATCACGTTCGGCTTCGAGGACTCTTATCGGCTCACCTTCGAGGTGGCCGAAGGAGAACTTCATCGGCTGCTCGACCAGATGCCAGGCCCGGCCGAGTCGCGAGGGGAGGCAGGCGAACATCTGGCCAAGCTGCGGGCGGTGGTCGAGGTGGCGCGCGCGCTCCAAAGCGGCCTGACCACCGACGAGGTTCTTGATGCGGTGGTTGACGCCGCGCTGGCGGTCACCAAGACGCAGCGCGGCTTTTTACTGCTGAAGGACGCCGACACCGGCGAGCTGCGGATCCGCGTCGGGCGTGACCGCGGCGGAGCGCGGCTGCCGGCGCGAGAGCTGACCATCCCCACGAAACTGATCCATCGGGCGCTCAACCAGCGGCGCGAACTGCTTTCGATGAATTTCGATCCGTACGCCGCAGAGGGCATCCGCCCGGACATGTCGGTGGCGCGGCTCGAGCTCCGGAGCGTGGTGTGCGTGCCGCTGGTGCGGGTTCGCGGCGCCAGCCTCCAGGAGACAGTACAGACTTCTCTGAGCGATACGGTCGGGCTGCTGTACCTGGACTCGCGGGCCGACGCCGCCGATCTGTCGAGCGGCAACCGAGAGCTGTTGCAGACGCTGGCCCTGGAGGCATCCACGATACTGGAAAACGCGCGGCTGCTGGAGGAGGAGAGGACGAAACAGAAGCTGGAAGAGGAATTGAACTTCGCCCGAACGATCCAGCAAAGCCTGCTGCCGAAACGATTGCCGGCGACCGGATGGTTTCGCGCCGCCGGCTCATGCATCGCTTCCCATGAGGTGGGCGGCGACTATTTTGACGTAGTCGAAATCCGGCGCGACTGCTGGTCGGCGGTGGTGGCCGACATCTCGGGCAAAGGCGTCAGCTCGGCCTTGCTGGCATCGCTGCTTCAGGGAGCGTTCCTGCGAGGGGCCGAAACGCCCGAGCAGATTCGGGCCATGTTGAGAAACCTGAGCCGGTTTCTGCTGGAGCGGACCGGGGGCGAGAAATACGCGACCCTGTTCTATGGGATTCTGACGCCGGACGGGAGGCTGGTCTGGGCGAACGCCGCCCATTGCGCGCCGATCCTTATGCGGCGCCGTGGCGGCATCGAAAAACTGAATCCTACGGGGATGCCGGTGGGGCTGCTGGAAAGCCCGGAATACGAGACTGAGATCACGAAACTGTCCCCGGGCGATCGGCTTGTGGTTTACACCGACGGGGTCAGCGAGGCGCAGAACGAGCAGGGGGAGTTCTTCGGGGACCAGCGGCTGCTGGAGGCGATCGGCAACAATGCCGCACTGGGATGTGCGGATTTCCACGGCCGGCTCCTGGAAGAGGTTCGGGAATTTACGGGCTCCGCTCCGCAGCGGGACGACATTACCTTGCTGGTACTCGAGTACCAACCGGAGGCATGATCCGGAGCCGGCCCCGCGGCAGCGAGCCGCTGCGTCAGCGCTCGCGGCGCGCTTGAAGGTTCTTCATCTCGACCGAAGGCAAGCCGCCGGTTGCATCGATCACCTTGACGGTGTACTTTCCCGGACGAAACACACGGGGGGTAAGGATGCGACCTCGGATTCTCAGGGTATACACGACCTCATTGGCGGACTCGTCGATGATCTGGATCACCGGGTCATCAAAGCTCGCCTGGACGGGCTCCAACACCCATCCTCGCTTGGGAAAGCCATTGTCGAGTTGGTCGATGGTGATCGGCCAGCCATCGTAGGGCCGGGCGCCCGGCTGGCTCACGTCGACCCATCGGGGCCAATTGGCGATGGTGATCTTGCGGCTCTGCCGGTCGAACTCGATGATCCCATAGCCGGGGGCGCGATGATTGAGCGCCGTCGGCTCGATCCCGTTGGCCGTCGGGTTGGAAACTGCATGCACGGTGACCCGGTTGCCAAAGCCGTCCAGATACTCACCGGTGTATCGCGGCATGCCGGCCCGGTGGTTGCGGCCGGGCTTGGGCGGAAACCAGCGCCGCGGCCAGACATTGGCTACCGAAGGCACGCAGACTGCCCAGCCGGCGTCGTTCCAGTCGTCGATGCCGTACTGGACGGTGCTGCCGAGGTGCTGGTCGCCTGCGATATGGAAAGCAAAGCCCTTGCGCATGGCGCGGAGGGCGCGGTTTCGGGGCGTTTGCGGCCAGCCGTTGGAGTCATGGTCGGCAACGGGTTCCTCGTCTTCGGGGTACTCTCCCGGTTTGTTGACGCGAAGCTTCGGCGTCACGTCGTCCATGCGGGCGCCTTTCGGCAGCGTTGCCACGTTGGCGAAGATCGTTTGGGAAATGACCACCTTCATCCAGGCGCCGCCACTCCAGTCTTCCGCCCAGCGGTTCAAGAACTCCTCCTGCCGTGGCCCGAGCAGCTCGGCGCCGGCTACATCACCTTGGCGGGCGGCATTGTAGCGGGGGTTCTGGGCCCAGCCGTTGATGATGCGGGCGCGGGGCAGCAACTGTTTTGGGGCGGATTTCCACTTGCGGTCCTCGATGATGGCGAAGCTTACGCCGCCCCAGAGCAGGTCGGTGTAATAGACGGTAATGCCCTGCTCCACCGGGGTCGGATCGAACGGGTCGGGCAGATTGCCGGTCTGTGTTCGTTGGACGGCGTTGACGAATTCCGCAGGCATGGTGTAGCCGCCCTTGTCCTGGCCTTCGTAGCCGGTGCCCTCGGCGTGGCGGCCGCCGGCGCCCCAGAGGTTGCCGTGGTAGACATCGTGGTCGTCGGGGATGGCCACGGTCGGGATCTCGCGGGTGAGTTGCCGGTACTCCCAGCCGAACAGATACCACTTCCGGAGGTAGTCGAGAATGGCCGCCTCCAGAGGCGCCCGCTGCGTGCCGTATTCCCCTACACGTTCGTAGATGTTGTCTCCCGTGAAGACCAGCAGGTCCGGGCGGAAGTGGCTCACGTTGCGCACGATATCGGCGTGGGGGAAACCGAGATCGTTGTTGCCGGTGAAGGCGGCTACTACGATGCGCTCCTTGGCGGCAGGATCGCGGCGGACGATGCCCTCGTAAGTGTAGCGGCGCGGGCGGCCATCCGGACCGGGCATGGTGTAGACGACGCGGTAGGCTGTGTCCTTGCTGTCATCCCAATTGGCGACGCGGAAAGTGGCGGCACGAGCCAACGGGTCGATCTGGCTCCGGGCGATCTCCTTCCAACCGGCGCCTTCGTCGGTTTCCAGCGCGACCTGCTGCGGGGCGTTGCCGACCGGCGCCATTTGGGCCGTGAGCTTCAGCACGTTCCGGCTGAGCGTATACAGGGTGAAGAGAATCGGACCGTAAGCGCGGTCTTCGTGGACGGTGAGCTTGCTGCCGGAGACCGTCCAATCCTTGAACCAAAATCGGAGTGTTCCTCCACGCTGGGTGCCGGGCTTGCCCTGCCATCCGGTTTCGCGGATCTCGATGGAGGGCGGCGGCGTCTCGACGACAGCGCCTGAGTGGCAGACCAGTGCCAAGCCGCCCGTGAGCCACTCCGGCGGAATGTCCGCGCGAACCTCCCTTGTCGTACCCTCCGCGGTGACAGCCTCGAGCGTGATCGTGTAGTCGGCCTCATCCGGTTCGGCTGACAGTCGCAGCTCGACGGCGCGCGGATCGCCGGGAATCCTGGCAGCATTGTCAGTCAGCTTGCCGATGAACAGTCTGCCGTCAGCGGCGAGGCCGGCATTGAGGCCATAGCCGCGCACGGCGCTATCGCGGAAGTCGTTGAAGGCGCCTTTGATGCCGATCCGGAAGCCGGCGAATCCTTGTTCCAGCGGTCCGGTGTCCTCTTCCAGCCGGCCGAGTTTCACGCTGAGGTGAAGGTCTCCTTCCTGAGGGCTCACCTCGCGCGTGAGCAGGAACACGTTGCGGTCGCCGCCGGGCACGAAACACTCCAAGCGGCCCGCTTTCACCCGCCAGTCCTGTAGCGGGTTTGACCAGTACTCAGGTCCGGGCCAGGGACGATCCGCTTCGACCGGCCAGTTGCTTCGGAATTCGTTCTGACGGGAGGCGCACCCGGCGAGCAGAGTGGTCAGGATCGACAAGAGAGCGGGAAAACGTTTCATCGCAGGATCTTTCGTTGTATTGTATCGTCTAAACCCAAATGACGATTTTGCAGAGCCTGTTGGGGGTCGCGGTGCTGGCCGGCGCGGCGTGGGTGGTCAGCGAAAACCGGCGGCAGGTGCGCTGGAAGACGATCGGGGCCGGTTTGACGCTCCAGTTCGTCCTGGCGGTGATCCTGCTCCGGCTGCCGGCATTCCGGCAGGTGTTTCTGGGGCTGAACCGCGTACTCGGGTCATTGACGGAGGCAATCGAAGCAGGGACGTCGTTTGTATTCGGCTATTTGGGCGGCGGCCCGCCGCCCTTTGAGACCGCGGCCCCGGAACACGGATACATCTTCGCTTTCCGGGCCCTGCCGCTGCTGCTGCTGATTAGCGCCCTGTCGTCGTTGTTCTTCCACTGGCGGATTCTGCCGTTGGTCGTGTCGGCTATGTCATGGGTGCTGCGGCGGACGATGCGCGTCGGCGGCGCCGTCGGGCTGGCTGTGGCAGCGAACGTCTTCATGGGGATGGTCGAGGCCCCCCTGCTGGTGGCGCCCTACATCGCGCGGATGAGCCGGGGGGAGCTTTTTGTCCTGATGACCGGCGGGATGGCTACCGTGGCCGGAACGGTGATGGTGCTGTATGCCAGTATCCTATCCGGCGTGATTCCGAACGCGCTGGGACACGTGCTGTCGGCCTCGCTGATCAACGCGCCGGGGGCGATCGTCATCGCGTCGCTGATGGTTCCACCCGGAGAAACGAGCACGGAGGGCGAATTAGTGGCGCCCAAGACCAAGAGCGCCATGGACGCCATCTCCCAGGGCACCGAGCAGGGGGCGCGGCTGCTCATTAACATTGCCGCCATGCTGATCGTCCTGGTGGCGCTGGTCAGCCTTGTGAACCAAGCCCTCGGCCTGTTTCCGCACGCGGGGGACCAACCGCTGACGCTTCAGCGCGTGCTCGGGCTCCTGGTGGCTCCGGTGGTCTGGCTGATGGGGATTCCGTGGCACGAAGCGGTGACTGCCGGAGGGCTGCTGGGCACCAAAACAGTGCTCAACGAGTTCATCGCTTACGTAGATCTGGCGCGACTCGCGCCCGATGCTTTGGCTCCTCGCAGCCGCCTCATCATGAGTTACGCGCTGTGCGGCTTTGCCAACTTCGGCAGCCTGGGGATCATGATCGGCGGGCTGGGCACAATGGTGCCGGAGAAGCGTCACGAGATCACGTCACTGGGACTGAAGTCGATCGCTTCGGGCACGCTGGCGACCTGCGTGACAGGCGCCCTCGTCGGCTTGGTGGCGCCGTGAGGCCGGCTTATCCGGCGGGGCCCACCGGGCTGGGAGCTGCTGGAACCTCTTCCCGGTAGAGGTAGGCCCCGAGCAGGGTCGCGGCCACCAACTCGATCAGCCCCGCCACGAGCATAATCACGGCGAGGCTGTACGGGAATATCTCGATGATGATCGGCGGCACCAGCGCCAGCAGGTAGCCGAGGAACCACACCGAAAGTCCGGCGCAGACAGCGGTGCGCGGCCCGGGGCCGTAACGTGGCCGGATGGCCGCGTAGAGCCAGACAGCGAAAATGCCGATGAGGAAGCCCCAGATGTTGTACACCACCATCTGGCCGGCGCTGGTCTCAGCCGAACGTCCGAGCCGCTCCATCACCTGCCGCCAGTGCTCGGCCAGCCACAGGCCGTTGACGAGGAATTCGACAATATTGATGACGACCCCGGCCGCCAGCCCGCCGAGAAGGACGCGGGACCAGTTGATCTTTGTCATCGTCCACCTCCAGGGGGCCCATGCCCGCCATGATTGTAAATCCAACAGTAGCCAAGGGCAATAGCGGACGGAACCGGACGAAGGCGCAGTGTAGAATATCGGTGCGGGACTACGCCTGCGTATGGCCGCGTCTCGCGAGAAGGGAAACAAGATTGTGAACCGTAAACGACTCTGCTGTTGGCTGCTGCTCTGCGCCGGCTTGTTCGCAACGCTGATGGCGCCGCCCCTTACCGCGGCCGGCGCCGTGCCGGTCCGGGTGTGGGAGGAAGACACGGTCATCCCCACCTACCTGGCCGGCGACCCGGAACCCAATCCGATGTTCTATTTCGGCCGGGCGTCTCAGGGCGCCGAAGGGCGGGTCTATCCTTATCCGCTCTACGACACGCTGACGGGCAAGAAAGTGGAGAAGACCTACAAGATGGTCTACCTGGAGAACGAGTATATCCGCATCGGCGTGCTGCCCGAGATCGGCGGCCGGATCTTCGAGGGAGTCGATAAGACGAACAACTACAACTTTTTCTACCGGCAGCACGTCATTAAGCCGGCCCTGATCGGCTTGATCGGCGCCTGGATCTCCGGCGGCGTGGAGTGGAACATCCCGCACCACCACCGGGCCACAACCTTCCTGCCGGTGCAGTACCACATTCAGGAGAACGAAGACGGCAGCAAGACCGTGTGGGTAGGAGAGCTGGAAGTGCGCCATCGCATGAGGTGGGCCGTCGGCTATACCCTCCGGCCGGGGAAATCGTATTTGGAGGCATCTCTGCGGATCCTCAATCGCACGCCTGTGGTGAATACGATGCTGTGCTTCGCCAACGTGGCCGTGCACACGAACGAGAACTACCAGGTCATTTTCCCCCCCAGCACCCAATTCGGCACGCATCATCATAAGCGGGAGTTCACCAAATGGCCGATCGCCGACGGCCGGTACGGCGGCTGGGATTTTAGCCCCGGCACCGATGTGAGCTGGTACAAAAATCACATCTCGTCGAACTCAATCTTCGCCTGGAATTACCAGGACGACTTCGTCGCCGGCTATGACCATGGCCGGCAAGCCGGGACTCTGGCTGTCGCCAACCACCACATCGTTCCAGGCAAAAAACTGTGGACTTGGGGCAACGGCCCGCGAGGCCGGATGTGGGATCGCCTGCTGACCGATGACGACGGGCCGTACATCGAAATCATGGTAGGCGCTTACTCGGACAACCAGCCCGACTACAGTTGGCTGGCCCCCTACGAAGTCAAGTCGTTCGAGATGTATTGGTATCCGTTCCGCGACATTGGCGGCGTGAAGAACGCCACCCTGGAGGCGGCCGTCAATCTGGACGTCACCCGCGATGGCAAGGCGAAGGTGGGCTTCTACACCAGCTCGGCGCACCCGGAGGCCACCGTGCTGCTGAAAGCGGGAGACCGGATCCTGCTTGAAGAGAGGGTTTCGATTGACCCGGCCAAGCCATACGTGAAGGAAGTCGCGCTGCCGGCGGGGCTGGATGAGCATGACTTGCGGGCTTCCATCTCGGCCGGAGGCAAAGAGCTTGTCGCCTACTCACCAGTCCGGCTGAAGCCGGCGAAGATGCCGGATCCGGTGCAAGCGCCGCCGGCCCCGGAACACATCCAGACCAACGAGGAACTGTACCTCACCGGCCTTCGGGTCGAACAGTTCCACAATCCGACGCTCGATCCCGATCCGTACTGGGAGGAGGCACTGCGGCGCGATCCCGGTGACGCGCGAGTCAATACCGCGCTTGGCATCAACTACCTTAAGAAGGCGCGCTTTGCCGAGGCGGAAAAGCTGTTCCGTAAAGCGCTGGAACGGCTGACGGCGAATTACACGACACCGAAAAACGCCGAGCCGCTGTACTACCTCGGGGTGGCTTTAAAGGCGCAGGGTAGAGACGACGAAGCGTTCGACACGTTCTACAAGGCAACCTGGAGCGCCGCCTGGCGCGATCCCGCATATTACTCCCTGGCGGAGATCGCCACCATGCGCGGCAAGCTCGCCGAGGCGCTGAGGCTTGTCGATCGTTCTCTACAGGCCAACGCGCTGAATATCAGGGCGCTGAATCTGCAGGCCGCGTTGCTGCGGCACCTGGGCCGCAAAGCGGAGGCGTTACAGGTGCTCGAGAGGGCTTTCCGGCAGGCCGATCCGCTCGATGTGCGCTCGATGGCCGAACGCTGGCTGGCCTCGGAAAACCCGGAGTTCGCCGGGACTCTTGCGGTGACGATGAACCGCCACCCGGCCACAGCGCTGGAGACAGCCGCCGAGTACCTGAACGCCGGCTTGTGGCAGGACGGCATGAAAGTGCTTTCCTTGATGGTCGATGCGGCCCCGGATAAGGCGAGGATCTCGCCGCTGGTTTTCTATTACCTGGGCTACTTCTCCAACAGGCTGGGACAGCAGGACAAAGCCTCCGAGCAATACCGGCTCGCGGTGAGCATGCCGCCGGATTATGTATTCCCGTTCCAGTACGAAGTTATCGATGTACTGAACGAGGCGATGAAGGCGAACCCGCGGGATGCGCGGGCGCCTTACTATCTCGGCAATCTGCTGTTCGACTGGCAGCCGGAGGAGGCGGTCAAGCTGTGGGAGAAATCGGCGACGCTTGACCCATCATTTCCGATTGTGCACCGGAATCTTGGGATCGCCTATTCGCACCAGCAGAAGGGCAACAGCCTCGAGAAGGCGATTGCCAGTCTTGAGAAGGCCGTATCACTGGAGCCGAAGTATCCGATCCATTTCTTCGAGCTGGACCAGCTCTATGAGGCGGCAGGCGCACCTCCGGAGAAGCGGCTGGCGCTGTTGGAGAAACACCACAAGACGGTCGCGCAGCGCGATGATGCGCTGGGGCGCGCCGTCGCCCTGAAAGTGCTGATGGGCAAGTACGACGAAGCCATCCAGCTCATGACGGGACGGCAGTTCGAAGTCTGGGAGGGCGGCTCACTGAACGTGGCGGATTCCTGGACGGACGCCCACCTGCTGCGGGGCCACCGGCACATGGCCGCCAAGCGGTACCGCGAGGCCTTGGCGGATTACCAGGCGGCCATCGAGGTTCCCGACAACCTGCCCGCCGAGAGAAGAGGCGGAGGCGGACGACATGCGGAAGTCTCCTACTGGGTGGGCACCGCCTACGCCGCGCTGGGCGAGACGGCCAAAGCCAGGCAGTCGTGGCAGGAGTCGGCCGAAGCCGGCGGGCGGCGCTTCCGCCGGGGTCCCGACGATGCGATCGTCTCGGGCTGGGGCGCCCAGCGCTATTATCAGGCATTATCGCTTCAGCGCCTCGGTGAGGACGGCAAAGCCAGGGCGATTTTCGAAGAACTCCTTCAGTCGGCCCTCCAGGCGCTCGAGCAATCCTCTTCACAGATTGACTTCTTCGCGTCCTTCGGCGAGCAGCAGTCGCAGCGGTTTCGCCTGGCGATGGCGCACTACGTGGCGGGGCTGGCCCATCTTGGGCTGAAGGACGAGGAGAAGGCAAAGCGGGAGTTCGCTCAAGCCCTCCAGGTCAGCCCCGATCACCTCGGCGCGAGGACCGCGCTCACCGAGCTCAACCAAGGCAGGCTGTAGAGGCTCTGGTTCGGCATATGTGGTCCGGTTTCGGCGCCATCACACGCTGAGCAAGCTTTCGTGGGGCGGGCCGCCAGGCCGGCAACGACGGCTGTTGAGCCGTCGGCTGACCACCGGCAGGGCTGCCGGCATGGCAGAGCTGGCGTGCTGCTCCACCTGGTCATCCCGGAATCAGGGGTTAGCAGTGGTTTCGGGAGAGCTTGCGCACGGCCCGTTTTTGGGCAGCCGCTATAGCCGGTTTCGCTCGTAGTCGAACGGTTCGTTCACCAGGTGATAGAGAGGCTCGCCGGGCATTTGCAGATAGTAGGTCTTTAGCGGCGTGCGGGGAAAGTCGGTCAGCTTGCGCGGAACAGCTCTGCCGTCGATCCATTCGTACAGCGGGACTTCCCAAGGATTGAAGGTGTCGCTCAGACCTCGCTCTTTCGCAATCCGATACAAATTGACGTTGCCCGGCTCGTGACCTCCCAGGTAGAGCCCGATGACATCCAGCCGAAACTTGTCCTTGCTGAACATCACCAGGTTGGTGAGGTAATCGTTGCCGATCCCGAAGCCGTTGCCGTCGCGGGCGTAGATGCCCTCGATCATCGCCAGGCCGGTCTTCAGCACGCTCTGGTTGTCGCACGTCTTGTGAGCCCAGATTTCCTGGTGCATGGGGCTCAACTCAGCCGGGCTGTCGTAGCGCGCATAGCCCATCCGCCGGTGATTTTCAAAGTATCTCTTGATTCTTTCCTCCACCTGTGGGTGGATATCCGGCTTCATGAATTCGGGAACGCCCGTCACCATTCTCCAGCCGTGGCAGAAGCGCACATACGGGCGCACGACGAGGCCCTGCTCGTTCTTGACCGATTGCGTCAGGCACATCCCGTGGGCCTTCCACTTGGCGATATTCAGCAGCCAGGTGTCGGGCTCGTTCACCGGGGCGTAGTGAGGGATGCGGGTGAAGACGACCGGATCCGGGACCTTGGTCCAAATCATCTCATAGCCGTCGCGGAAGTGGCGGATGCGGCGGTCCGGTTCATTCATCTCAACACCGAGGCGCTCGTTGATATCGACGAAGCCGCGGTAATTCCACGCGTGAAAGTTGTTAGCTTCGACGAAATAGAACCGCTTCAGCCCGAGCTCCTTCAGGCCCATCACGATGCCTTCATAGAACTGCGGGTCGGTACCGGTGCCCCAGTTCTCCTCGTCCGGCCGGTCCTTGGAACGGACGCTGCATACATTGGGCTTAAGGATGATGCGGTGTGTCGTGGGAATTCCCGGACGACTGAGCGGTACGAAGATCTCGCGCGCGAGCGCCAGGCCCTCCTGTCGTTTCGCCTGCTCGGCCATTTTATGCGGGACTCGCGTCCGCCGGATAAACACGGCCTTCGGGTTGGCTTCGATGAATGGATGCACTCCGAAGTAAGGCTGCGGGATACGGTTCGGCGCGGCGCCCAGTTTGGTCCCGGCCGCCAATCCGGCGGCGGCCAGCGCGCCTGAGGTGAAGAACTCCCTGCGATTGACGGCCATCGTCCGCCTCCTGATTCTGAATTTAACTAAACACCACGATAGCAGTCCGCGTCAATTCGGGAACGAGGATCTCGGTAGTGGTTCCCCGCTTAGCGCATTTGAGTTCGAGCCACTGCGCCTCGGGACGCAGCAGCGTGGCGTTCTTGAACAGGCCCTGAACGCGCACTTGGAGCTCGATGGCGAGCGGCGAGCCGTAATTGACCAGGATGAGCGATACTTTCCCGCGGGGCGCCCGGCCCGCGGGCGCCGCCTTCACCTCTCCTAGCACCGTGCCGGCACCCCACATTCGCACGGCCCGTTGTTTTTGGCCCACGATGTCGATGACGTCGAGAGCGAACTCGCTGGGGTCGGCCACGCGATCTTTGTAGACGACGAGCTGGCCGGCGCCGAGGCGGTAGAAATTGCGGTCAAATTGCTCGCGAAAGTGCTCGACCGGCGCGCTCTTCCACCAAGCCGACTCGCTGTCGTCATCCAGCACGATGGTGGACCCGGCTTCTGCATGAGCCAGGATCTCTGCCGCCCGCGGTGGTCTTCCCGAGCGGAGATTCACAGCCACAACCGCCAGGCGGCGTTTCGGGTCCGGAGGGGGCGGGGCGGCAGCGGGCTCGAGTGCCGGAGAGGCATTGTTCCGAAACAGCAGGTTCGCGATCTCGGCGGTCTCCTCACCGGGCTCCACCAGGGCGGTAATGATCGGGACAGTGGGTTGCTCGAAAAACGCAGCGTGATCGCGCAGCCACCGCACGGTCCGGCCAAGCTGCTTCCAGGCAGCCGAGGCCTTTGCATCACCGCGCAGCAGCGCCTCACGGAAACGAGGTTCAACAGCCAGGATGTAGTTGCCGCCGGCGGCCCGGGCTTCAGTCAGGGCCAGCTCGAGGGAATCGAAGGGCACGACGCGATCTGGACTCAGACCCGCCCTCTCGTCCGGAAGGTAACCCAACACTGGGGGGCGCCGTGGGTAAAGGGCGCGCAGCCAGGCGATCAGAAAACCGTTTGCGTCGATCCACGGCTGCCGGCTGGCGCTGGCGACTTCGATGTCCCGCTCCCGCAACTGCGGCGGCGGACTAGCGCCCGGCCAGCGGCCATGGACCAGGACGGCCGGAGCGGCGGGCTCCACCCTGTCCAGCTCCTCCATCGACACGAACCGCAGTTCGTTTAGGGGCCTAGTCTGAATCCCGGCGCGCGCGCACGCCTCGACAAATTCCGGGGGCTGGTCCTTCGCCAGCACTGCGGTGATGCCTGCCTCGCGGAGGAGGGAAACGTGCCTCACATCAGGCTGTTCCCAGCGAATGACGATATCTCGGGCCAGGTTCAGAGCGTTCATGAGTTGCGTCTCAATTGGAGTATATGAAATCAGCCGGCGCTCACCGTGGCCCGGGCGGCCGCGGTTTTCCGTAGATGGCGGCGCCGACACGGCGCATCCAGGCCATCTCCTCGGCTGACAACGGCCCCTTGCGCAGCGCCTCGAGCGCGTGCTCGGTCTGCTCGAGGCTCGCCAGCCCGGTCATGCAGACGTCCACCGCGGAGTTCGACAGGACAAACCGGTAACAGTCCCCGGCGGACGGCACGCGTTCGTGCTTGGGGATGCGCCGGTGGCCGAGCAACTGCCCCCATGAGGTGGCGGTGAACGACACGATCCCGGGGCGGCCGTCCAGAGGCAGGTGCGGGAACACATCGCGTTCGGCCCCGGTATGGACCGCGTTATAGCGCACGTGAAACACGTCGATCTCCGCGCGCCCGGCCTGCAACGGGATTAGCGGCCGGCGGTGGGTGGAAACGGCGAGGAACCGCACCAAGCCGCGCCTTTTCAGTTCGGCGGCCGCTTCCAGGATCCGCTCCGGTATCCGCCGGTTCCACATGCCCAGCAGCAAGACGTCCGCGTAGTCGAACCGCAACGCCCGAAGCGCGCTCTCCAGGCTGGGTCGTAAATACCATCCGAACGGCGAGTAGGACTGCACCACCAACACCATGCGCTCGCGGTAGGGCGCCAGCCTCCGAATCCCGTCCGCAAACGCTTTCCGCCTGAGACTGCCCCAATAGATGTAATTCATGCCCGCCTCGAAGGCGCGCACGACGGCCTCCGCCGGCATCCCATAGGAAGCGCTCAGGCCCAGGCGGCCGACCTCAAGGCCGGTCCGGCCCAAAACCGCCGTCTGGAAGGAATCCTCCTTTTGACTCATCATCGCCGGCTCGCAAGTTCCATTGTGCGGTATATCATTGAAGTGCTCTAAGAACGGAGGCGACGCATGGCTGCAAATCGATACGGTGCGATCCTGGCGGCGGTGATTGTTGCCGCTGCGTTATCGATGCCGAATCTTGTCGGCGCCGAGCGACTGCCGAATTTCGTGATTGTTTTCATCGACGACATGGGATACGCTGACATCGGCCCCTTCGGAGCGAAAGGCTACCGCACGCCGAACCTGGACCGCATGGCCGAAGAGGGGCGAATCTTCACTGATTTTTATGTCTCGCAGGCGGTCTGCTCGGCGTCGCGGGCCAGCCTCATGACCGGCTGCTACAACGTTCGGGTCGGCATCTTCGGCGCGCTGAATCACCGGGCCGAGCACGGCATCAGCGCTCATGAAATGACGCTGGCCGAAGTGGTGAAGCAGAAAGGGTATGCGACCGCATGTTACGGCAAGTGGCACTTGGGTCACCACCCGAAGTTTCTGCCCACCAGCCACGGCTTTGACGAGTACTTCGGCCTTCCGTACTCGAACGACATGTGGCCCTTCCACCCCACGTCCGGCAAGAACTACCCCGACCTGCCGCTGATCGAAGGCACACGGGTGGTGGACGCAAACGTGACGGCCAAGGACCAAGAGCAACTGACGACGCTTTATACCGAGCGGGCGGTGCGCTTCATCGAAAAGAACAGGGGGCGGCCGTTCCTAATCTACCTGCCGCATACGATGGTGCACGTGCCGCTCCACGTTTCGGACAAGTTCCGCGGCAAGAGCGAGCGGGGGCTGTTCGGCGACGTGGTCATGGAGATCGACTGGTCGGTCGGACAGATTCTGGACGCGCTGCGCAAGCACGGGCTGGAGAAAGACACGATGGTGATGTTCACTTCCGACAACGGCCCGTGGCTCAGCTACGGCGACCATGCCGGCTCAGCCGGTCCGCTGCGTGAGGGCAAGGGCACGATGTTTGACGGCGGCTGCCGGGAGCCAACGGTGATGTGGTGGCCGGGCCGGATCCCGGCGGGCACGGTGTGCCGGGAACCGGCAATGACGATCGACATCCTGCCGACGATCGCCCACCTGATCGGGGCGAAACTGCCCGATCATCCGATCGACGGGAAGAACATCTGGCCGCTGATCGCCGGCGAGCCCGGCGCGCGCAGTCCCCACAACGCGTACTACTTTTACTGGGGTGCAGAGTTACAAGCCGTGCGGATGGGCAGGTGGAAGCTTCATTTTCCGCACGACTACCGGACGTTGGGGGGGCGACCCGGCGGCACCGGGGGCAAGCCCGCACCCTACGAGGATGCTCAGATCGGCCTGTCGCTGTTCGACCTGGAGAAGGACCCCGGCGAAACAACCAACGTCGCCGAGAAGCACCCTGACGTCGTGGGAAAGATCGAGAAGCTCGCGGATCGCATGCGGGCTGAACTGGGCGATTCAGCGACGAACCGCAAAGGCGCGGGCGTGCGCCCGCCCGGCCGGCTCGAAAAAGGGGACCCGCGGTTTCATTGGACTCCGGGCCAGCCCATCGAGACGGAGGCGCGCTAACCCGCCGTCACACGATGAGTCGACGCTCGCCCGGCATCAGCAGGCTGCCGAAAAAGACCTTGTACAAGCTCTCCGCAAACCCACCGCTACCCCCCTGATTCTGAAAGGCTCAAGTGGAGCGAAGTGCCTGCTCCGCCACACCGGCAGTCATACCGGCGGTGGCTCCATCCGACGGCTTGGCAGCCGTCGTGGCGGGCCTGGCGGCCCGCTCTACAAACAAGGCTCCGGTGCTTGTGATGGTTCCCCGAAGGCAGCCTTGGTCAGCAGGCGCGGCATTGAAACGAAGAGCCGCTATCCCTTCCGTCCCAAGATCCAGTCCAACGCCTCTGAAGACTGGTAAATGAGCGCCTCGGGGTAATGCTCGAAGGGGTGGAAGTACTCGAACGTCACGTAGTCGCGATAACCGATCTTATCGAGCTCGGTGACGACGGCAGGCCAGTTGGTGGTTCCGTCGAGCAGCGTGCGAAACGTGTACAGGGTGAACTCACTGGTGCGCTTGTCCCACTCCTTGAAATGCACGTTCTTGATTCGCTGTCCCAGGATCGGAATCCAATGCTCGGGGAACTGGTACTGCATGATGTTGCCGGTATCGAAGTGCACGCGCACGCGCGGGTGCTGGAAGCTGTCCACGAACTGATTCATCTCTTGCGGGCTGAGCAGGTAAGCATTGGCGAAGATGTTCTCGATGTTCAGATACACGCCCTCGCGCTCGGCCTTGGGAAGCAGTGCGCGGATCGCCTCGCGCGCGCGCTGGTCGCAGACCTCAGGCGGCACCGGCTCGGCGTCCTTAACCCATGGGGCGTAGACGACGCCGGGCACCACAAGCACGTTTTCCGTGCCCACAAGGCGGGCCGCCTCGATCATCCGGCCGGTCAACTCCATCGCCCTGGAGCGTTTGGCCGGGTCGTTGTCGGTGAGCGGATACGGCCAGAACAGGAAGGAACACACGCCGCTGATCTCTATACCTACTCTCCGTGCCAGGCGGCCGACTCGGCGGAGATCGCGGTCCGAGGACTTGGCGGAGAACTCGCCCTCCAACTCGAAGTTGATCTCTACAGCGTCAAATCCGGCATCCTTGGCAAGTTCAAAGCACTGTCTGAGCGTCCACTTGCCCGGGTACGGGAAGGCCCACAGGTTGATGGACTTTTTCATGTCATAGCCTTGCCTTTTTCTTCGAAACATGGACATGCCTCTCCCTCGAAACGGCTGCCATGAGCATAGCGCGGGAGATCGAGGCGGCTCAACGGGGGGCGGACGAGCTACTGTTGCGGCCTTGCCTCCAGCAGGAGGTGCTGCGCAAATTGCACCTCGATCCTGCCGGTCGGGCCGGTGACCGTTCCGAGGTCCCGGCTGTTCTCGTAGTCGGTGACTCGATAACTCCGCCGATCCAGCCCCCGCAGCTCCACTGGCCCCTCAAATTGCGGAGCGTAGAAGGCGTAGTACATGTTCGCGCCTTTCCGGATCGCGTGGGCCTCGGGCCTGTCGAAACCGATGTCGTATAGCGCGCCGACGTACTGGCCCCGCGAAAGCATCTTATCGGTGTATATGCCGATCCATTTCGCCCAATGCCGCTCCCGTTCCGGGGTCAGATCCAGTCTCGTCCTGGCGGCGGAGCCGGGCGGCCAGGTGAAGTTGGTGCCCACCACACCGCCGACACCGACCGTCGAGGCGAAATCGTTTCCGCCGTCGCTTAGTTCTACGTGGTCGCCAAAGTAGGCCATCAAATCGCCGGCCAGCGCTTTAAGCGTTTTGCCTTTGCTGCGAATTTGCCAAGAACTGGTGGGGTCCGAGGCGACCGACATGTTCATGAACGGCAGGGTGAAGAACGAGTAGGAAGTACCGCACGGACAAAACTCCACCAGAACGTCCGGTTTGAGCTTTCGCGCGGTGTCGAAAATGGCCTGCAAGAAGCGGGGCAGCGCTTCGACGGCCTCCTCGGGACGGGCGTGCCGGTGCGCCGGGTTGTAGCACGGCGGGACCCCGTTCATGTGCTGTCCATCGAGTTTGAGCCCGTCGTAGCCCCATTGCCCGATGATTTTCTCGACTAGCTCGCGGTGGTACTGAACCACGTCAGGGTCCCCCGGACAGAGATACCAGGAATCCCACCAGCTTATCTTCTGCTTCGATCCGTCGGCGTTGAGCAACAATCGCTCCGGATGCTTCGACAGCAGCTCCGTCCCGGGATCGGCCGCCAGCGGCGCCCACCAGAGTTGGGCCTTGAAGCCCTCGGCGTGGATCGTGTCCACGAGCGCCTTCATATCGCGGTCTTGGTTTGGGAACTTCTGCGGGTCCAAAAACCAGTCGCCTTCGGCGGTCTGCCATCCATCGTCCACCGTCACCCAGCCGAACCCGAGCCGCTTTACAACCGGCAAAGCGCCATATACCTGTTTCGTGGTGAACCGTCTGCCGTAGCCCCAGGCACACCAGATTGGTGCGTAGGCGTGCTCCGGCGCGGGCGGAAACCGGACTCCCTGGCTCATCATCAGGCGGCGGTACGTCGCCAGCGTCCGAAAGTAGTCGCCCTGGTGCACCGCCACGAAGGTCCGGAAGGTTTTCAACACGGCGCCAGGACGCAGCGCCTGCTCCGTTTGGAATTTCACCGCCAGCGTGGCCCGATCGGGACCGGGCATCGCGACGGGCAGCGATACCAGCTTCGGCACAGTTTCCAGAAGCCCGACCCCGATGCCGGCGTCCCGGCGCCAGACATCCACTACGGGCGTGCCGCCTCCGTAGTCCGCGGCGTTCATCCCCTGGAAGTTCTCCTGCTCGAAACCGGTCTTAAGCGGCAGCACCCAATCAGGCCTGGTTTTGTAAGAGCCGCTCTGGTAAGACCAGAACGCGGGTTCGGGAGTTCCTTCCTGAACACTGACCGAGTAAGCGTGGTTTGTCCAACCGGTCACGGTAATATCAGCCTGACCAGTGTTGCGGTACTCCACCTCGAAAACCGCCATGTGCGGGAACGCTTCATACACCGTCGCGGCGACCGTCTTCTCCAGTGGCGGTGCGCTGCCGCGGATCACAGTCTTGTGGCCGCGTCCGATGGAGTCTTGCACCGGCTCGGAGCGCTGTTCGGTTATCCGGAAGTCCTTCATCTCCCCGCCCTGGACCGAGAGGAATTCGGAGGAGGTGAAGTCTCCCAACGGTATCTCCGGGCCGCCGAATTTGGCGATCACGCGGCTGTGCATCGAATGGTTGAACTCGATGCGAATGCCACGCCCTTCAACGCTCGCCGGGCCAGGCTGTCGGCAGCCGGTCGACACGCATGCCGCCAACGTCATCGCAGCAAGACAATCCCGCCTGGTTCGCATGGCCTTCCTCCGCCGAGTTACTTCGGATTGTAGCAGTGTAGCGGTGTGGGCGTTGTTCTTGTGCCGTACCACAGCCGGCTACTCCATCTCAACTGACCGCTTGCGTCCACCTCATGTACAGTGGAATTGTAGGGCTGATGCGGATATCTTCGCCGGCAGGGCGGAAGCGAGTGCGGCTGGTGCTGCTTAGCGTTGGACTGGCCGGCGGCACGTTGGCCGGCCAGAGACCGTATTATGCGCCCGATGAGGTGCTTCGTCGGATTCAGGGGCTTATCCAGGACGGACAGGCGACAGAGGCACGGGCCGAGCTGTCGCGCGCGCTCAGCGCCTATCCGAAGGAACCCGTGCTTTACAATTTCCTGGGTGTGCTGGAGGCGCAACAGGGTCACTACCGGGAGGCCGAATCCAGCTTCGTGAAGGCGGTCGAACTGGCTCCGCCGTATGCCGCCGCGTATCTCAACCTCGGCCGGTTGTACTAAGAGAATGCGGCGGCGGATAGCGAGGCTATCCGCAAAGGGATTGCGGCGTATCTGGGCTTGTTGAAACTGGACCCCACGCACGTGGAAGCCAACTACCAGATCGCCGTGCTCTACCAGGCCGCGGGTTCCTTCCGCGAGGCGCTGGAGCACCTGGAACGGCTTCCGCCGGAGGTTCAGGAGCGGGCGCAGGCGCTGGCCCTCCGCTGTGCCGTCGAGGCCGGCTTGGGTGATCTTGCCAAGGCTGAGCTGCGCGCGCGACAGTGGCTGAAAAGCCCCGAGCTGAGCGAGCCGGACGTGGATCTGATTCTGCCGGCGCTGGCCGGGGCGAATGCCCAACACCTCGCCGTAATGTTGCTGGAAGGCTTGGCCCAAAGGGGGCTCGCTTCAGCGGACAGCCTGCGCCGGCTGGCCTCGCTGTACGAAACCCGCGGGGAACTGGCGCGGGCCCGGCAAAGTTACGAGAAGGCGGCCGAGGCCGGCGAGGTCACTGCTCCGCTGCTCGTTGACCTGGCCCGCGTGGCGTACAAGGAAAAGGATTTCGAAGGCGCACTGAGCTACCTGGCGCACGCCCGGGATCTGGAGCCGCGAAACTCCGGCATCCACTTCTTCTTCGGCATGACGTGTGTCGAAATGGATTTGCCGGTCGAGGCGGAGAGGTCGCTCAGAACCGCGGTCGAGCTCGATCCGGAAAATCCGTATTACAACTACGCACTGGGCGCGGTCATCGCCAACGGCCGCAAATGGAAGGAAGCGGTGCCGTACTTCGAGAAGTACTGCTCGAAGAAGCCGGACGATCCCGGGGCAAGCTCGCGCTGGCGTCGGCCCATTTCCACAGTTTCGAGCTCGATCTGGCGCGGAAGGAATTGAGCGGGCTCGTCGACAAGCCGGAGACGGAAGCCGGCGCGCGGTTTCACCTTGGCCTGCTGGCGATCAAGGAGCGCACGTTCGAAGAAGCGACCCAGGAGCTGAAGCGGGCGATCGAGATCAACCCGAGCTACGCCGAAGCGTATGCGGAACTGGGTTTCGCGTATCTGCAACTGGAGCAATATGACGAGGCGCGCCAGGCGTTGGAGCGGTCAGTGGCGCTCGACCCGGACTCGCGCCGCGCCAACATGGTGCTGCTGGCCCTCTACCAGCGAACGGACGATCCGCGCGCGAAAGACCAAGCGCAGCGCTTTCGGCAGCTCACCGACAAGCTGGCGGAACGGGCGAAAATGCTGCTGCGCACGATTGAGGCGCGGCCCTACTGAGAAAACGATGGCCCCTAACCGGATACTGCTGGCGACTGTGCTGGTCGGCGCGCCAGCCCTTTACGCCAGCCAGGATTCCGAGATCGTCAGGGGCACCACCGCCCTTTACCAGGGCAACTACCGCGAGGCGGCGGCCATCAGCCAGAGCTACGTCCGGCACCATCCGAACTCGGCGGAGGGCCACATCCTGTTGGGACAGGTCCTGATGGCTTCCGGCGACTACGATCAGGCGTTTTCCGAGCTGCGGCAAGCTCTGCGCATCGAGCCGGAGAACCTCGACGCTCTGTACTTTCTGGGAAAGGTCTCGGTGATCCTGGGACAAATCGAACTCGAAAAACTTCGCAAGATGGCGCCAGATTCGGCGCGCGTCCATCAGGTTCTCGGCGAGTCTTACGCATTGCAGAATGCGGCGGCCGAAGCGGAGCGGGAGTTCCTCGCTGCGCTGAAGGCCAATCCCAGGCTGGTCGATGTACTCAACCAGTTGGGAGACCTGAAACGAAAGCAGGTCCTGTGCGATGAAGCAAACGCTTACTATCAGCGGGCGGCGGGGCTCGATCCGGACAACTACGACAGCGCCTACGGCATAGGGGCCTGCTATCTTCTGACCGATCAGCCGAAGCTGGCGCTCGAGGCTCTGCGGCGCGCCGTCTCGGTTGATCCCGCGTCGGCCCCCGCCTGGTACGCTTTGGCGAGAGCGCTATCAGCGGACGGGCAAGCGGCAGAGGCGGCGGCCGAGCTGGAGAAGGCGGTCGCTTTGGAGCCGGCGATGGGGGAAGCTCATTACCTGCTGGGCCGTATCTACCGCCAACTGGGCCGCGAGCCAGAGGCCACAGAAGCCTTCCGCAAGGCGCGCGAGCTATACCGCTCGGAAGTCGAATCACAGGAGCGACGGCGATGAGAGTCTCCCGCGCGCTGCCGGCCTCGACGTGCCTTTTCTTCGTGCTGGCCGCACAACAAGACTGGCCCGTGACGCTCCGGGAAACGTTTCGGCAAGGTGTATCGGCCCAGAAAGAAGGACGGCTGGACGAGGCGGAGAGGGCGTTTCTGAAGGTCCTGGCAATGGGTGGCAAAGCCTCTTTTGTCTACAACAATCTCGGTATCGTCTACCAGCAGCGGGGAGGGCACGCGCGGGCCATCGAGCAGTTCCGAGAAGCGCTCCGAATCGAATCGGGCTACGCGCAGCCGCGGGCCTTGCTCGGCGCGAGCCTGCTTGCGACAGGCCGCCTTGACGAAGCCCTGCTACAGCTTGAGCAGGCTGTCAACCAGCTGCCTCGCGAGCC
>FWPU01003095.1_pt1 | contig 43172 bp, 37 predicted proteins | sample 2228361 | NCBI WGS metagenome assembly FWPU01 (sample SAMEA103939777, study PRJEB20133) | metagenome | reverse complement strand
CATGGGGAGGCACCCGGCGGCTTTCGGCGTCACAGGGCCGCGAGCCCTCGAAGCGGACTCAGAGAAGCGCAGGCCAGGTGAAAAAGGTCGCGGAATTGTCCAAGGGGGTGAAATGGGGCTTGAAGGTCGGTTCGAGCACGCGGGAGATCTCCTCCGGGTCCCAGCGACCGGAACAGGCAAGGCTCCGCACCACGGTCGGCTGGCTGAACAGATAGATTTCCTTGCCCCGCACGCCGAACACCTGCCCTGTGATCCGGCGGGCCTCTTCGCTCGCCAGAAACGCGACAAGAGGAGCGATGTGCTCAGGGGTCATGCCTTTGAACAGCCGGTCCACGATCTCCCGCATTTGCTCGTTGGGAACCTGAACGGCGGCAGGAATTCGGGTCCAGGCAAACGGAGCGATGCAGTTCGACGTCACATTCCAGCGCCGCAGTTCCAAAGCGAGGCTGCGGGAGAGCCCCAGGAGGCCCATCTTCGCGGCTCCGTAATTCGCTTGGCTCAGCGTTCCGATAAAGCCCGCGGTCGACGACATGAAGATCAGCCTCCCCCACCGCTGCGCCCGCATGTGAGGGACCGCGGCCCGGGTGCAGTACAGGGAGCCGCTCAGGTGGACATCCACCACCGCGTCCCACTCTTTTTCGTTCATTTCCCAGATCGGACGGTCCGTGAGGATGCCCGCATTGTTGACAAGGATATCGATCCTCCCGAAACAGTCCACGGCGGTCTGCACGATCCTCGATGCGCCCTCCCAGGTGGCGACCGTATCCCGGCTTGCCACGGCCTCTCCGCCGGCTTGTCGGATTTCCGCTGCCGCGGTTTCCGCGACGTCGGGATTCTCGCCCCCGCCCGAGACCGAACCGCCCGGATCGTTCACGACGACCTTGGCCCCTGCCCGGGCGAGATGAAGGGCGGCGGCTTTGCCGATCCCTCGGCCCGAGCCCGTCACAATGGCCACTTTCCCTTCCAGGGTCCCCACTGCCGTTCCCTCCTTGTCCTTTTCCGGCCCGTGCTCAGGGCAACGGAGGCCATCCGATCCCGCCCGCAGGCTCCCGCAGCGGCGTGAAATGAGCCGCCATCGCCGGTTCGATCACACACTCCAGGCTCTCGGTGTCCCAGCCTTCCGCCCGGTGGACACTCCTGGCGATGCGAGACTGCGAAAACAGGAGAATCTCTCTGCCGTAGGCCCCGAGGATTTGGCCCGAGACGGCCCCGGCCCTGTCTGACGCGAGAAAGGCGGCCAGAGCCCCGCACGTCCGGCCGGCCTCCGCGGCCGGGGATCCTGCATCCACGCGCCTGCTGCCCTCTCCGGCGTTCCCTTGGCGCTCCGGCCTTTTTCTGCTCCCTCCATGGACCGCAATGCAGTTCGAGGTGATGCCGAAGCCCTCGAGTTCGATTGCCGCATTGCGGCTCAGACCCACAAGAGCCATGAACGCGGCATGGGCGGCAGCCTGCCTTCCGGAACCGAACAGAGCCTCGCTCGGGAGCACGTGCACAAGGCGTCCGCGGCCCTGCCTCTGCATGTGGGGGACGACGGCGCGGGTGCAGCAGAAGGCGGATTTCAGAAGCGCCCGCAGGGTCGCCGCCCACTTCCCGGGACTCAGGGAGAAAAACGATCCACTCTGGACGGGCCCGGAAACGTTGACGAGGATGTCCACCTTTCCGTGTTGGGAAACGGCCTTCTCAACCACGGCTTGAGCCCCTTCCCACGTGCCGGTGTCCCCGGCTGCGCGCACCACGCCCCCTTGTCCGCAAGGGATCTTTTCTGCCGCACCGGCGCACACAGGCTCTTTGGATCCCCTGGACCGCTCCCGCAGAACAGGCCCACACGTCACGACGAGCGCCCCCTGCTCAGCGAACGAACAAGCCACCTCCCTCCCCAGTCCGTCCAGCCCGCCGTTCACCACCGCGACACGTCCTTCCAGCATGGCCATCCGACCCTCCCGGAATTTCGATCTGCTTGCCCGGACCGCTTATTTGCCCGCCGATCCCGACACGGTCTTGTAGAGGCTGAAGCTGTCGAAGAAGATTTCGACCGAATGGATCTTCCCGTCTTTCACTCGAAACCAGTCCGCGGCAAAGAAATGAACGGGAACCCCTTTTCGGGTCGTTCCCTTGAATTCGATTCGGACCGAGACCCGGTCGCCCGAAACCAGAATCTCGACAGGTTCGTCCGCATGGTCCGCGTAGTATTGAGGGACCTGAAGATAGTAGCGCTTGAGGGCGTCCAGACCCTGCCCGCTGAACCCAAAGGGAGCGGACAGCACCGCGTCCGGGGCGAACAGATCGAAGAAGGCATCGAAGCTTTCTTCGTTGATGAGGCGGAAATACCTTCGAACCACCTCGGCCGCATTCTGTTCCATCTCCCCCTGCTCCGTGGCTGCGCGACCAGATTCAGGCACCGCGCGGGCCCTCATCCTGCTCCGGAAGAATCCCCAGGCGGGAGAGCTCCTCGGCCGCCTCCTCCAAGTCCATCCGTTCCAGCGTGCTCCGCCTGGGAATGCCCGTGCTCCGGTCCCAGCCCATCAAGTCATAGTACTCATCCAGCATCCGCTCGAAGTTCTCCCGGTCGATACGGGCGCCCTTGTGAGGGCCGGTGGCGACCGGCTCGTCCATCATTCTCCCGTGCACGGTGTCGTCCGTCCTGCGAATACCCTCCCGCACCAAGTAGGCACGCTCCAGGTTGTGCACGCGGGCCGCCGTCTTCCAGAGCGCCTCCTCCGACGTCTCCAGCCCGGTCAGAGCCGTCACGAGCCCGGCCATCTCGGCCACGCCGATCGGGTTGTTGAACCAGGCGCTCGAGAACTTGCAGAGCCCCAGGACATCGCACAAGGTGCAGAGCGACGCAAAGTAATTCACAAGAGCGGCCTTCCCCTCGTAGGCGTTCGGGTCCGCCGCCCTCTCGTTCCCGAAAAGCCGCCTGGCCTCCTCGGCCTTCATCGGGTAGAACTCCGCCGAGGGCCAGCCTCGTTGTGGATCCGCACCCCGGCTCGATACGGCGTCGGCAAGGGCGCAGCCCTTGAGGGTCCGGATGTCCACCTGATCAACGTCTCCTCCCTTGGCGTGCGAAATATACCGCTCCGCGCCCTTGCCGATCTTCCGCGCGGCTGTGGCTGACCCTTCCGCCAGGAGATCCCCGAAGCCCTCCCGCCGTATGATTCTCATGAGAAGCTCGATCTGCGCCTCTGTATTTCCCCACTCCAGGGCCAATCCATCCGTATCCCGAATCGTCACGATGCCCCGCTGGTACCACTCAAAGGCCGCCGCCAGGACGATCCCCGAGGTATCGCCGCAGATCCCGTATTCGTTGCAAATATTGTTGATCTTCAGAACAGCCGTCTCGTCCTCGTTTCCGCAGGCCGGCCCATGGGCGCTCAGGATGCAGAACTCGGTCCCGTGACCCTTCTCGCCCGCGAAAGGGCCCCGCCGAATCCTGAACTCTTGCTTGCAGTGGATCGGGCAGCCGAAGCACGCCACGTTCCGGGTGACATGCTCCATAAGACGGGAAGGGTCGTATCTGTCGATGTAGGAGATTTCCCCGGTCTCCTGCGCATTCCTGGCGAGGCTTCTCCCCTGCCGGTTGTAAATCGACAGGTACGAGAGCGTCCCGAAACGGGAGAACACCCGGTAGCCAGGCGCCTTCACCATGCGATCCAGAAGATCCCGGGCCAGAGCCTTGAATTTTTGGGGGTCGGCAGCGCGGAACCCGCGGGTTCCGCGAACCGCAATGGCCTTCACCCGCTTGGATCCCAGAACCGTGCCCATCCCGGTCTTGCCGCAGGCGTTTCCATAATCCGTCATGAGGGAGGCATACCGAACGAGGTTTTCGCCGGCAGGGCCGATCGCCGCAATCCGCACCCGGGGGTCCCCCAGCTCGGCCCGGATCCCCTCGAAGGTTTCCGGCACGGTCTTTCCCCAGAGCCCGGAAGCGTCCCGCAGTTCCACCCGGTCGTCGTCCACCCACAGATAGACCGGTCCGGCCGCCACCCCTTCGAGAATCAGCGCATCGTAGCCGGCCCATTTCAGTTCGGGCCCGAAGTGCCCTCCCGCATTCGAGTCGCCCAGGATTCCGGTCAAGGGGGACTTGGCTGTCACGTGAATTCTGCCCGAGCTCATGAGGCCGGTTCCGGTTAAGGGGGAGGTGCCCAGAAAAAGCTTGTTCTCCGGCCCCAGGGGATCCACGCCGGCTTTGACCTCGGAGAAAAGCAGGTAGGCATTCAGTCCCCTGCCGCCCAAGAAGCGACGCAGGAGCCCGCCGGGCGTCTCCTCGACCCGGACGTTTCCCCTGCCCAGGTCCACTCTCAAGAGTCGTCCGGTCCACCCGAACATGTCTCATTCCCCCCGGGACGGCCGCAGGCCCGGAAGGCTTCCGGCCCGGGCCCTCCATGTCCCGATCACCTTGGTATCCAAAAACCGGATTGCGCCCGTCGGGCACCACTTCACGCACTCGGGATCTCCGCCGCACAGGTCGCACTTGAAGGCCCGTTCCTCCTGAGGATCAAAGCGCATCGCTCCGAACGGACATGCTCTCAGACATTCGCAGCAGCCGATGCACCGTTGCGGATCGAGCCGCACGATACCCGTCGCAGGGTCTCTCCAGATCGGCTTCGGCTCCTGGACCGGGCAAGCCTTTTCGCACGGCGCTGAGACGCAATGCCGGCAGTGGATCTGCACGAAGCCGTTCCCCTCCCGCCTGTCGATCCAGATTCTCGCCTTCGAAGGGTTGAAGGTGGCGGTTTTCTCGAGAGAGCAGGCCATCTCGCACATCCGGCAGTTCACGCACAGATCAGGGTCTGCCATGAGTTTTCCGGGCATTCCCGAATCCTCCCCAGGGCTGTCGCGTTCTCGAACGCCCCCGGCCCCTCCGACCGTCCTCCCCGCGATGGCTACGCTTCGGCCAGGATCGCCTCAGCCGCCATGCGAGCGCACTTGGCGACCGCGGACATACTGATTCCCCTGGCCTCCCTGACCGTGTTCGAGACGAGAAGGAGGTTCCGAAGGCCGGGCACCCGCATGGAAGGCCTCTTGTAGCCTACGAAGCCCGGGGACTGGGCGATCCCGTACACGCCGGCATGGGCCACGCGCCATCGCCAGCCTTTCTCCAGGGCCGGAAAGAGCTCCACCGATTCCCGCTCCAGCATGGCGATCACCTCACGGGCCTTCCGCCGCACGGAAGCCTTGCGCGGCTGCAGAAGATCCGGCATCTCGTCGTAGTGGCCTTGATAGGAGACGTGGAACTGGAACTGGCCGGCATGATCTCCGTAGGTCGGCATGGGGAAAAAGATCCCCGAGAAACCGCTGCGGGGCAGATTCGGCGCCCACCGGAAAGTCCCCAAGTCGAACAGGGGCTCGTCGAGAGCATAGATGACGCTCCAAGCATAGCTCACCTTGCCCGAAAGCCATGAGACCCAGTCCGTCCACCATCTCGGGAGCCTGCTTTCGTCGAGCACCGAGAACAGATCCCAAAGCGGCAGCGTCACCACGACGAAATCGGCCCCGACCGTCTCCACATCCAGGATCTGGCTGTGGAAGATCCTTTGTCCCTTCTCGATGTTGACGCCCACGGCCCGACCGTCCCGGATCTCGACACTCTCCACGGGGGAGTAGAGCCGCACCTCGCCGCCGTGGGTTCGAATGTACTGCGCCAGGGGTTCGAGAATCTCTTTCATCCCGCCACGGATCACGCCGGCCAGTTCATTGAGCCTGCGCCCGGCCCGAAGGAATTCCTGAAGGATATACACCATCTCACCTGTCGAGTAAGTCTCGAACCGGTTTCCCACGCTCGTCGCGCAGCCCAGGTAGAAAAACAGCATCTGGATGCCGGGCTCGTCCGCGATCTTCTCGACCCAGTCCCGCAGAGGCGTATCGTCCAAGCGAGCCAGATCCTCCGGGGTCAGGCGATTCATCTCGGCCAGCACCTTCTTGTACATCTCCCCCGTGAAGAGCTCCTTGGGGCTTTTCCACCGGCCCTCGTGGTAGATTTCGCTCTTTTCCAGGGGAACCACATCCGGATATTGCAGCCCCAGATCGCGAAAGATGCCTTCGAGATGCCCAGCTCTCGAGGGAATGTGAGCCCCGTCGTCCAGCACATGCCCGGCGTGGAGAACGGTCTTGGCCCGGCCGCCAACGGTTCCCTCCTTTTCCAAGACCAGAACCCGCCTGCCGGCCCGCGCGAGCAGCGCACCCGTGCACAACCCGCCGAAACCCGCTCCCACAAGAACCACGTCCCACCGTTCCATCCGAACTCCCCCCATCCGGCTATGGTTCATGACTTGAGATCCATTCGATGACCCATGGTCATTCTATTCGGTTTTTCGGGCAAGTCAACGAAATTCGGCCTTTCCCTTGCCGCGCGGATCCACTGCGGCAATCCCCTTCTCCCGCGGCCACGAATCCAGTGAACCGGTCACGGAAGGGGACATTCCCGGCCTTTCGATACGGTTTCGTAACGCCTCGCGCCCCGAGGGGCGTGTTCTTGCCAGACGCTGGCTTCCACCCCCCGCACGACGACCTCCCTGGACTGCCGGGGACGGCCGCGGCCTCGGGCGGTTCTCTCACCCGGCGGATTTTGCAAGATATTTTTTTTTCAGATTTCTGTTTACAAGACCGATCTTGTGTGCTAGAAATACCCGAAACTCGCACCGGGAACCGACGGAGGGCTTTTGGCCCCTCCTCAAATCCCGGTTGCGCTTGAAATGTCCGGCCCCCATTGGCCCAACGGTTGCACGCGGACACAACACGCGGATCTGGACCGTAGCGAGACACACAGTGCGAACCCGTTTCGAGAGGCGCGATGACCGGACAGACCCCTCGACAGCATCTTTTCCCGCGCTTATTTGTTTTGCTCTTTCTGGTCGTTCTCATCCCTGCGGGCGTCTTGCGGGCGAGCGAAAAGCCCAAAGCCCAGACAGCCTCTTCGGATGAAAAGAACCGGTCCGAGGATAAATCGCTGGAAGAGCAGCTCAAGGCTTACCTGGGGATTCCCTACCGCAGGGGCGGCGCGTGCCTGAAAGGCATGGACTGTTCGGGGTTCTCGAGCTTCATCTACTCCAACCTGTTCGGGGTGGACCTCCCGCACAACGCGGCCAGCCAGTACCGGCTCTCCTTTCTGAAACCGGTGGAGCAGCAAGATCTCCAGCCCGGAGACCTGCTGTTTTTCTCACGCAGGAAGCGAATCGATCACGTGGGGATTTACCTGGGAGACGGGAAATTCATTCACGCCAGCGGCAAAAAGCGGAGAGTCACCATATCGAATTTCGACAGTCCCTATTTCCAGAGAACCTTCGTGGCAGCCAGACGGCTTGCCGCCGGCCTCGGGGTCGGCGAGCCCGGTGAGTACGAAACCGAGGCGAGCGTCGATCTTTCCTTCGAGGAACGGGACCGCATCCGATTCCTTGTTGCGGGTTCCGGCGGGTTGGCCGCAGACGAACTTGGCGGTTTTGCCGAACCTTCCCTCCTGGACGGCATTCCGGACGGCGAGGGCCGGAGCTGGCCGTTCTTTTTCGAAGTGGAATACCGCCACGTGCTGCTGGACCACGCCTGGAACGTGACTCTGAGCGCCCTCTGGGAACGGTCGTATCTGAACTCCGAAATCCATCCTCTTTTCACTTCCCGTCAGTCTCCCAGACCCGCATTCTTCTCGGACGATCCCTACTCGATTTCCAGGAGCGGGCTTCGCATGGCCAGCGACTTCGGGATCCTTCCCTGGCTCAGGCTGACCCCCTCCGTGACGTATTACGATTACGGAGACGATTTTCCGACCGCAGCCGCTTTCCCGAGCGTCCTGGGACTGGAAGCCAAGCTCCTGCCCTCCAGCGCGCGGTACGATCTGGCCATGGCTTTCCGATACGGCGACACCGGGAGCGCGTTCCTCGGGCGCCACGACCTCTTGGAAGGTTCCAGAGCCCTTGGACTCGCCTTTGCGTTCCGGTACCGGTTGACGGATCTCCTCCACGTCTCTTTGCTCGGCCAGCACTCCATCAGCGAAACCTTCCCCTCCTCTTCCCAGGACCCGCGGGTCTCAGGCGTGCGGACCTATCACGACCTGTTCTTCACTTTCGATCTTTCGTACTGACACCGCCTCCGAGGGTTTCACCGGGAGCTCATCGGGTTTTGTTCATACCTGGCCGTTTCGATCCGCCCGGAGGCGAGCCCGGAGTTCGGGTTTGAGGATCTTGCCCAGAGCGTTTCGCGGGAAGAAATCCGACGCCACGATCTCGACCTCACCCGGGATTTTGAAGCTCGCCAGATGCCTGCGGCAAAACTCGAGGATTTCTTCGCTCGTGGCCGTTCCGGGCTCCCGGAGGACAACAAAGGCCTTGGGGATTTCCCCCAGCCTTTCGTGGGGAACACCGATCACGGCCGCCTCGGCAACACGAGGGTTCGAGAGGAGCACGCGCTCCAGCTCGGCAGGGTACACATTGAACCCTCCCCGAATGATCATATCCTTTTTCCGGTCCACGATATGCAGGTTCCCCGACTCGTCGAACCTGCCGACGTCGCCCGTGGCAAACCAGCCGTCCCGAACCGCCTCGGCCGTCTCCTCTGGATTCCCCCAGTAGGCCCGCAAGGCCCGCTCGGCTCCCACCTCGATCTCTCCCGGCTCTCCCGGTGCGGCAGGCGTTCGGTCCTCGCGCACGATTCTTGCTCGCACGTGCGGGAGCACGGGCCCGACCGAAACGCCCCGCGGGGGCACGCGGGGATCCTCGCACGCAACCATGAGGGCCGTCTCGGTCATGCCGTAGCCATGCACAATCCGAAAGGAATGCCTTTGCTCGAAGGATTCCCGCAGCTCGGCGGCGAGAGGCGATCCCGCACAGACCCCCATGCGCACGGTCCCCAACTCTCCGCCCGGCTTGGGTAAAGCAGCGTCCAGCATTCGGTATATCGTCGGGACACCGGCAAAGAACGAGACCTTCTCGGTCTTGACCGCTTCCACGAATCGCCCGGGTTCGAACTTCTCAAGGATCACCACGGTCGCGCCTACATGAAGCGCCATGCCTGCATGGATCAGGAATGCCACCAGCTGAAAAAAAGGAAGGCTCGCAAGAAAAACGTCCTCCTCCTGGAACCCCAGGTGCCTCCTGACGCCCTCCAGGTGTGCAAGGATATTTCCGTGGGTGTGCACGGCACCCTTCGGAAAACCGGTCGTACCCGACGTGTAGGCAATAACGGCGTCGTCTCCCGGCCGCGCTGCCTGCCGCGGGCCAAGCCCTCTTTCCGACAGGCCCATTGCGGGGCCTGCCTTTCGGGCTCGGGTCCCTTCCGGGGCCAGGACCTCTTCAGCAGCCAAGATGGATGTTCTGCCTGTTGCAACACAACGGGTCCCCGCCAGAACCTCTGCAAAGGCCTTCTCCGCCACGACCGCCCGGGCTCCGCAGTCTTCGAGGATGTACTCGAGCTCCCTTTCCCGAAACATCACGTTCAAGGCCACCGCGATCAGGCCGAGGTTCATCGCCGCATAGAAAGCGGCCACGAACTCGGGCCCGTTGTTCATGAGCAGGCCGATCCTGTCCCCCTTTGTCAGGCCCATGGCCTCCATTTTGGATGAAAGATCCTCAATCCCCATCAGAAGCTCTCCATAGGAGATCCTCCTGGACCCGCTGACGAGAGCCGTTTTTCGAGGACTTCTTCGCGCTCTGAAAAGGAAGCTGTCGAAGAGATTCATCTGCCCGACCCCCCTGCATTCACTCGGACGGCTGCCCTTGCAGCGCCCAGCCCCTTCAATGAGCATCTCTTACCCACCCGAGCCACGGCTGTCAAAGCACGGAAGGCGTCACGCGGGCCAAGGCGACAGGGAAAAGCCGGCCAATCAGCCGGAAAGGAGCAACAAAAAAGGCCGAACCGGTTTCATGAACCGGGTCGGCCTCGGGTTTAGGGGGAGAAGGAGTGCTAGAAGCCCACGATGACCTGATGGTTCAGGCCCTGATAGAGACAGTAGAAAAGAAATCCGTATAGAAGAACGGTAAAGCCCGCAAGCCCCACCTCCACAACCTTCTCCTTTGTCCAGACTCGCTCCGCCCACTCCCGAACGGTCTTGCAAATTTCCGGAAACTCGTTTCCATAGGGTTTGAGGGTCTGCCCGTTGGCGCGCATCTGTTTTTTCCTCCCTGAGCTGTGGTGTCCGTACGGATTCTACCGATGGGGTTGAATGGACCTTGCTTCTTTCACCAGCAAATATAAATCATCTAACGCGCCGTGTCAAGATAGCCGAATCCAAACAGCCCCAGCCCGTTCTTCCCGGTCCGGGACAAAATCTTTGATGGTTGAAAAAATTGATATACTTCAATATGGTAAGTAGGAATAAAACCGCACGGGACTTGGCTCGCGGAAGGCGCAGGTCATTCGTCAAGCGCTGGTACGACAGGGCCCTGCAGTGCAAGGATCCCTATGACCGGTTTTTCTGCCTCTGGATCGCCCTTGTTGCCGCGGCACAGCGCCGTCGAACCCTGACAGGCATCCCCTTCAGGGAGATTTACGCAGACAGAGAGAAGGTTCTAGAATACTTTGAATGTAATACATCAATAATATATGATATTCTACTGAAAAACAAGAGCAAACTCACCTTCCTTGCCTCCAGGAAAGGCCTTCGGTTCGGTCAGCCTGTCCTGGACACGCGAAGCCTGAGGCTCCGAAGGATCCTGGCTGACTTCGCCTCCCATTACCTTGAAGGCCTACCCATTGGCGAGGAGGCTCTTGTCGAGGCTTTTGCGGAAATCCTCAACAAAATCCGCATCAATCTTTTTCAAGGCCTGGATCGCGAAGATCTTGAGCTCCTCAAAGTGGTCAATCCGCTTCTCAAAGAAATCCTTCGACGCTGCGAATTTGTTCAACCTTCAGGCGAAATCCGCCGTCTGATCCGCTCTTGCTGATTCCTGCGTAGACAGCTCAGAAGTATCGGGCGTCCCTGCGCCCAGCGTTCAAGGCCCTCAGACCGGAAAGTAGCCCAGATGATTGAACGTCTCCTCAGGCACCGGGAGGAAATCCAGGAGGGCAGCATGATCCTCATTGCGACCGATCCAGCCCCCGCCTGTGGCACTCCGCTCCGCCCTTTTCAGGGCTTTGAGAAGCTTTTCCGCATGGCTGGCGGTCCCGGCGGCCAGAGCTTCAAGAACCGTGCGCAATTCGCACGGGTCTCCCTCCGCAGAGCGGAAAACCTCTTGCTCCTGAAGAGACCACTGGATGTAGAGAGCCGTCTTAAGCGCTCCCTCGGCACTCAGGTCCTTCTCGAGTGTCCCGTAGAGGAGTCCCTTCATGAAATCTCTGAAGGTCGCCAGGGAATCCACGTCAAACCTTGGCGAATCCCGCCTTGCCCCGAGGGAGGCTGATATGCGGGGACGGACCGTTTTCAGCATCCAGGCGTGGCGCATCTCCTCGGCTGCCAGGCCAGCCCACAGACGGACCTGCCTTGGCAGCCTGGCCGCGAACTGCCTATAGAGCTGCCCAATCAGGAGCTCGTTGTCTTCCAGTAAAGCGATTCCTTCCATCTGTTCCCCCTTTCGTGCCATGGCAACTCCCTCCTTGGCGCCTTGTTGTATCCACCGGCCCTTCTGCCTGTCTGGGAAAGAGAACGGTTCAGACCGGCGGCTCTTTGCCCCGGGGCTTCCTCGCGGGTTCGCTCCCGCTCCGGGCAGACTCACCCTGGTCGGCCACCGAAGCGCTTTCGGAAAACGTCTCCTTGACCCATTCCAGATACGGTTTCCGGTGTTTTTTCGCGTACTCTTCGGTCACCATTCCATAGAAAAGATTCTCAAGAATGACCGGCACCTCGTTGACCAAGGAATAGGAACAATTCGACCGGAGCCACTTGTGGATCACCCCGTCCAGAAACCCCATGACCCCGTAGTACACGGTGAAGAAACTCGTGAATTTGATCTTTCCCTGCTGGGCCGCCTCGATGATCTTGTGCTTCATGACCGGGGCGTGCTCCAAGATGCGCGTGTAGTACTCGGCCCTGGCGGCAGGGCCCATGATGTCCCGGGCGTTCAGAATCATGGTGTAAAAATCCTTGTTTCTCTCGATGAACTCGAGGTAGTTCCGAACATGGATCTGGATGATGTCCAGAGCATCGAGATCCTGATGGACAGCGTCGTTGATCCGTTCGGCAAGCCTGTCAAACATGGAGTTGACCAGCTCCCGGACAAGGGTCTCCTTGGACTCGTAATACCGGTACACGAGCCCCTTGGACACCTCGGCCCGCTCGGCGATCATCTCCATGGTGGCCGCCTGATATCCTTTTTCCGAGATCACCTTCAGAGCCGCCTGCAGAATCCGCTCCCTCTTGTCCTGGGTTTTCCGTGCCCGCTTTCCCCGGTCCGCCTCCGAGTCCCGGAGGCTGAAGTACAGAAGCTCCCGGGCCAAATCCCCGCTGTCCACCCCCTTCTTTTTCCCCAGCTCGAGGCACTCCAAGAAGAGTTCGCGCAGGATGCTCTTTGAGCGCAGTTTGGACGCCTCATACGCGTCCATGACCTCCTCGAGGAAATCCTTGATGATCTCCTCCGCGTCCCCGGGCAGATCCTCTGCCTGGGAGATTTCCCGGCGGAGAATCTGTTTCAACGGTCTCAGGAGAAAGACATCCTTGTGGGGCTCGGCCTTTGTCACGATCTCGCGGATCTGCCTGCGCACCTTCTCCTGCATGACACCCTTCCGCTGGCATTGCCCGTTGGATAATTCGACTGACTGGTCATTTATATATGTTCCTGATCCTACAGAAGGCGCATCCCAGTGTCAACAAGAAAGTCAGTTCGGGCAAAACCTTGCAGAAAATAGAATGGGGCTGCCTGCTTAAGAGGACTGCAAACTCTTTCCGTCTTCTGAAAAAGCCGCAAAAAGCCCTCTTGTCCAGGCCCGCCGGCGGGACGGTCGGAATACTCCCTCCCACGCATGTACATTCGAATGACCGGTCAGGAATGTAGGGGGCCGCAGGAAGAGGATGACATCGACCGCATGATCGGCTTCTGCGCCGGCAGCGCCTGCGCAGGACAACACCCCCTGGAAGGTCTAGCTGCCGTTCGAATCGGGCGGATTCCGAAAGTCGAAGACCCGACGACTCTTGCGGTCCGTGCGGGGAAAGCTTCCGTACGGGACGATCTCCACGTCGGTCCTGACGAGGAGCTTTCGGCGAAGCTCGGAGGCGATCAAGGCCGCCAGGCGCGAATCGTCCTCCCCGGAAGCACCCATCCTCCGCTCCACCCGGACGAGCATCCGCTCCCTGCCTGTGTCGTCATGGCGCAAATGGATTTGGAACTCACTCCCCAGGCCGTCGAGGCCGCTCAGCACATGATCAACCTGGCTCGGGAAAATATTCACGGCCCTGAACGTGAACATGTCGTCGCTCCGGCCCAGGATCCTGTCGTGCCTGGGGAACGGGCTCCCGCAGGGGCATGGATCCGGCAGGATTCGCGTCAGGTCATGGGTGCGATAGCGGATCAGAGGGCTCGCCTCCTTTCGAAGCGTTGTCACGACGAGTTCTCCGACCTGCCCCGCCGGCAACGGAGTCAAGGTGGCCGGGTCCAGGATCTCGAAAAGAAAGGCGTCCGACCAGTAATGAATGCCCTTGTGAAGCGGGCAGTCCACGCCTGTCCCGGGGCCGTAAAGTTCGGTTAGGCCGTACAGGTCGAAAATGTGTTCGACTCCCATCAGCTCGCGAATCCGAGCCCTCTGTGCCTCGCTGTGTCTCTCTGCCCCCATGAGGATCTTGTTCACCCGGATTCTGGGCTTCAGGCCCCGCCTGTGAATCTCCTCGGCCATCAAGAGCGCCATCGAAGCCGTGGAACAGAAAACCGTCGAGCCCAGATCAACCATGAGCTCGCAGTGGAGATCGATGTTCGCCGGCCCGACCGGAACGGCCAGCGCGCCGAATCGCTCGCAGCCGAGCTGAAAGCCGATGCCGGCGGTCCAGAGGCCGTATCCCACAGCGATCTGAACACGGTCTTCACAGGTAACTCCGGCCACTTCGAAGCACCGGGCGAACAGGGAGGCCCAGGTGTCAATGTCCCCCGCCGTGTAGCAAAGGATCTTCCGCTTTCCCGTCGTGCCGGACGAGGCATGGACTCGCACGATCTTCTCGAAGGGAACGGAGCGGAGAGGAAACGGGTACCCCTCGGCAAGGTCCTCCTTGTCCGACAAGGGAAGTCTGCTCAAGTCCGCCAGAGATCGGACGTCGTTGGGCCCGATCCCGGCCTCGTCAAATTTCTTCTTGTAGGTCGGGCAGTTTTCATAGGCGTGCCGCACCGTCCACCTGAGCCCTTCCATCTGGATCTGTTCAAGCGTCTCACGGGTGAGGCTGTCGGGGGCGAAACGCATCGGGACTATCCTCCTTGTCGGCGTGCCTCGGCGAAGCCGGCTTCCAGAGCATACAGGGCTTCGTCAGTCCCCCTCCTGCTTCCCGCCCCGCGGGAGGACCTGAAGAGGCACCGGACGTCTTGAATCGAGCAAAAGAACCCCCCTCCTGACTTCCCCGGCTTTGGGCAAACCTTCCCCAGTGCGTAGCCCAGAAGAACAAGGTTGGCAGCCTTTGGGCTGCCGATCTGGAGCGCGAGGCGGTCCGCATCGACAGCAAAGACCGTTCGGGGCCCAAGATCTTCGGGCAAGGGGCCTTTCCCGTTGACCACGGCCCAACCCTCTGGCCTGAGAAACATGCCGAACGCGAGAGCGCTCTCCGGCGCAAGGGCCAGAAGGCCGTCCGCGCACGACGGCCGGATCATGGGGCTCCAGAAGGGACCGACCTTGAGATGGGAAACCACTGTGCCGCCCCGTTGGGCCATGCCGTGGGTCTCGGTGGTCAGCACGGAGAAGCCCTTCCGCAGGGCAGCCTCTGCCAGCAGGCGCGTCACATAGAGAACACCCTGTCCGCCCAGGCCTCCCACGAGCATCTGAAAGGGAGCGGCTTTCATCCCGAGGAACTCCCTTTCGCCCCGTCCGGGCGTACCGGATGGGCCTTCCGGATGTTCTTCTTGGGGCAGACTTCCAGGCAGACATCGCAGCCGATGCACAAAAGGGGATCCACCACGACCCTCCCCGTCCTTTGGTCAAGCATCAGTGCCGGGCACTCGAACTGTTCGAGGCAGTAGCCGCAGCCGTCGCATCGCTCCTCCACGCGAACGGCTGCTCCGCGCAGGACCGCCCCGGCCGACCTTCCCGCGATGAGCGGGCAGGGACGCCGCGAGATCACAACCGCGGGACCACCCTTTTCCCGGGCGAATCGAACCGCCTCCTTTACCAGACCCGCGAAACTCTTCACATCATAGGGATCCCCCACCTTGCAGAAACGAACCCCGCATCCTCCGACGATCCCCTCGATCGACACAGATCCGACCGGCTCCCCCCCGGCTCCAGCACCGCTGGCCGCAGTGGGCTGTCCGCCGGTCATGGCCGTCGTGCCATTGTCCAGGATGATCAGCACGAATTGCACGCCCTGCACCACCGCATCCACAAGGGCCGGGATCCCGGCGTGGAAGAACGTGGAATCGCCGATCGTGGCGACCACGTCCGGCCGGGCAGGGTCGTTGCGGAAAGCCTGGTAGAATCCGGCGGCCTGACCGATCGCGGCCCCCATGCAAAGGCACGTGTCCACCGCGCCCAGATTGATGCCTAGCGTGTAACAACCGATGTCGCTCGCATAGATCCCTTTCGGCACAGCCCGCTTCATGGCGAAGAAGGCGGCCCGGTGGGGGCAGCCTGCGCACAGGGTGGGCCTCCGGCCAGGGTGGCAGGGCGCCTCCACGTTTCTGTGGTCCAGGCCCGCAAAGGAGGCCAGGATCTCCTGGACCCTCTCGGGCACAAGCTCTCCCGCCGGAGGAACCCGGCCGTCCATCCTGCCCCGGACCCGGCACCGGTCTGCAAGCTGCATCTCGATCACAGGAGCCGTCTCCTCCAGGACAAGCACCTCTCGGTACCGGGCAAGCAGCTGCGCGGCAAATTTCCTGTGCAGGGGAAAAGGCTGAAGAACCTGGTAGAGCGGGATCTTCCTCCACAACCCGAGACTCGCCAGGATTTCCGCAGCGTGGGCGGCCGCCACGCCCGAAGCCACGACCGCCTGGCCTTCTGATCGGGCAAGGCGGTTGAGCAAGACCGGTCTGCTCTTGGGGTCGCATGCCAGCCTCTGGAGCTTTTCTTCGAGTTCCTTGTGCAGGTTCAAACGATACCGGGGCGTTGCCGCCCATCTTGACGGATTTCGCTCGAAGGAAGCGCGCCTACGGAGCGTGACCCGATCCTGGAGCGCCACGTCCTGACGGGCGTGGCACACACGGGTCGTAGGCCTCACCATGACCGGCAGGGAGAACGTCTCCGAAAGCTCGTACGCAAGATGCACCATCTCTCTGGCCTGGGCCGGCGAGAACGGATCCAGCACGGGAATCCCGGCCATCATGGCCATCAGACGGCTGTCCTGCTCGGTCTGCGAGGAGTGGGGTCCCGGGTCGTCCGCACTGATCACCACGAATCCGCCTCGGCAGCCCATGTACGCCGCGCTCATCAGGGGATCCGAGGCCACGTTCAGGCCGACCTGCTTCATGCTGACCGCTGCGCGAAGGCCCGTCATGCTGGCGGCGTAGGAGATCTCGAAGGCAATCTTTTCGTTGACCGCCCACTGGGCGTGCAGCTCGGCCCCCGATGCCGCGCGCCAGGCCACCAATGAGGAAAGGATTTCCGAGGCCGGAGTGCCGGGGTAGCTCGTGGCCACGGCGCATCCGCACTCGAAAAGTCCTCGGGCCAGGGCCTCGTTGCCCATCAGAAGCCTCTTGGGAGACCTGCCGCGCCCGCTCATTTGAGCCGCCTTGCCTCTTTGCTGGAGCTTGTTTGCAGAAGGAGGAAAAATATAACTGAGCCAAGGGGAATCGGTCAAACCTCGATGAAACTTCTTCTAAGCAGGCGGCATCCATCTGGCAGACATGTGGGAAAAGGATTTGGACAATGAGTGAAAAGTTTGTCCAGAGCCGATGGAGCATGGGGGCCTCAGGCAAACCGGGGCTGCACCGGCGAGCACAGCCTTATCGTCCGGCCTTCCGAACGGCGCCGGCCAGGATTTCCTTGTGAATTGGCACGGGTTCGCCGCTCGCCGCGGACCAGTCCGGCTGCGACTCGCGCGCGGAATGGGGCTGCACAATTTGCCCTTTCGCCTGGGCACGTTCTTTGCTTCTTGTTTCGCTTTTGGCCCTGAGCATTCCGTCCTCCTAGGCGGGAATTGACCCCGTGAGATCTGCTTATCTCCCCTTTCACGTCCCCTCCATCGGAGAAGAGGAAATCTCCGAGGTGGTCCACACCCTGCGGTCCGGGTGGCTCACCACCGGCTCCAAGACATCCAGGTTCGAGGAGGCCTTCCGCCGTTACACAGGCGCCCGCTGTGCAGTCGCAGTCAATTCCGGCACGGCGGCCCTCCATCTCGCCCTCGCATCCATCAATCTGCAGCCCGGCGATCACGTCATCGTGCCCACCCTCACCTTTGCGGCCACCGCAGAAGTGGTATGCTACTTCCGGGCCGTGCCGCGCCTCGTGGACATCTCCATCAAATCCTGCACCCTGGATGTCGAGGCGGTCGAGCGAATGCTCTCTCAGGAGGCCCAAACGCCGTTCCGGGCCGTCATCCCCGTCCACTACGGAGGATACCCCTGCGACATGGACCCGATCCTAACCGCCGCACGGCGCCGCGGCCTGGCGGTCATCGATGACGCTGCCCACGCTCTGCCGGCAATGTACAAAGGACAAAGGATCGGAACCCTGGCCGACATCACGGCCTTCAGCTTTTATGCCACCAAGACCATCACGACCGGAGAAGGCGGCATGATCACAACCGCCGACGAGGAGTTGGCGGCCCGCATGCGCATCATGAGTCTCCACGGTATTTCCCACGACGCCTGGAACCGCTACGGAAAGGGCGGCAACTGGTATTACGAGATCGCGTGTCTCGGGTACAAGTACAACCTCACCGACATCGCATCCTCGATCGGGCTCCGCCAGCTCGACCGTTGCGACGCTTTTCATCGCAGGCGCAAGGAAATCGCCCGCTTGTATACCGAGCACTTCCTTGGCCTCGAGGGAATCAGGCTGCCTCCGGAAACAGTGGCGCTTTACGGGTCCTCGGCCCCCCCGGTGGAACATGCCTGGCACCTGTACCCGATCCTGATCGATCCCGAGGCGCTGCGCATCGACCGTGCCAGATTCATCGAAGAACTCAAGGGCCGCAACATCGGATCCAGCGTGCACTTCATCCCCCTCCATCTTCACCCGTTTTACAGGAATGCCTTCGGATACCGGCCCGGGGATTTCCCGGCCGCCGAATCCTTCTATGCCAGATGCGTTTCCCTGCCCATCTACCCGGGCATGACCGACGAGGATGTTTGGGACGTCATAGAGGCCGTGACGGACATTGCCAGGACGTTCAGGAAATGAACATCCTTCGGACGCTCCCCGAGAAGCTTCGCTCCTCCCTCCAGGCCCAGAAGTGGCTTTCTTCACCTCTGGTGCGCTACCGATTGGTCCTGATCGTTCCGATCCACCTCTGTCTGTTCCTGCTGTCAGCCTACTGGACCTTCCTCGTCCGCTTCGACTGGGAAATCCCGCAAACTTACGGCCCCGTTCTTCCTGGCGTCCTGCTCTCCACCGTCACCGTAAGGAGCCTCACCTTCTGGTCTTTTCAGGCATATCAGGGAATGCTCAGACGGGTATCCTTCTACGACCTCGTCACACTGCTCAAGGCCATCACCGCCGGGTCTCTCGTTCTGGCAGGGCTTTGGCTCGCCTTCGGACGGCCCGTTCCGTCCGGTCTTCTTCTGATCGAGTGGCTCCTGACCCTCACCCTTGTCGGAGGGCTCCGGATGGCCTCGCGCCTCTGGGGACAGGCCATCTATCCGAAGGGTTCCTTCCGCCGGGCCCTTTTCGTGGGCACCCTTTCAGACCTCGAACTCGTAATCGGCTACATCCGAAGGAGCCGCCATGGCCAATACTACCCGGTGGCCTGCGTGGACCAAGAGGGCATTCACCGGGGCATCCGGATCAACGGGGTTCCTCTCTGGACCAGGCTGGACGCCGTCCCGCGCCTCGCCCGCAGGCACGGCGTCCAGGAGGTCGTTTTCTGTTCGAGCGAGCCTTCCCGAAAAGTGATGAATTATCTGATCGAGACGTGCAGCCGCCCTTCGGTCAGCTTCAAGCTTCTCCCCCCTCTGGAAAACGCTCTTGACGGCTCGAAAAACGGCCATGTCATCCGCGACCTCACCATCGAGGACGTCGTGGACCGCAAACCCATCCGGCTGGACGAGACCCTGATCGCCAGGCACATCCGAGGCAGGCGAATCCTGGTCACCGGGGCGGGAGGCTCCATCGGCCGAGAACTCTGCCTCCAGATGGTTCGTTTTCAACCGCAGTGCATCATCCTGTTCGACCGCTACGAGAGCAGCCTGTACAGCATTCAGCTCGAACTTTCCGATCGTTATCCCCACCAGCAGATCCACCCGGTCCTGGGGACGATCAGCGACGCACAGGGTTTCTCCAGGCTTCTCGACCAACTCCGAGCCGACACGATCTTTCACTGCGCCGCCTACAAACACGTTCCGGTCGTAGAGCTCAATCCAATCGAGGCCGGCTACAACAACATTCTCGGCACGCGCCACGTGGCCCGCGCCGCCCTCGCTCACGGGGTCGACAAGTTCGTCATGATCTCCACGGACAAGGCCGTCAACCCGACCAGTGTGATGGGGGCCAGCAAGCGCTTGGCCGAGATGTATGTTCAGGCCCTCAACGGCCTCGCCGGCACCCGGTTCATCACCGTCCGATTCGGCAACGTCCTCAACAGCGCTGGAAGCGTCATTCCCCGTTTTGTCGAACAGATCCGTTCCGGAGGCCCCGTCACCGTGACGCACGCGCAGATCGAGCGGTTCTTCATGAGCATTCCGGAGGCCTGCCAGCTCGTGCTGCAGGCTGCGGCGATGGGCCAGGGCGGGGAAATCTTCGTGCTGAATATGGGCCAGCCCGTCCGGATTCTTGACCTGGCCCGGAAGCTCATCCGTATGGCCGGCCTTGTCGAGGGAAAGGACATCGAGATCGTCCTGACCGGTCTCCGGCCGGGTGAAAAACTCTACGAGGAACTTTTCGATCGGGACGAGGAGCCTCTGCCGACCGAATCCGAACACATCCGAATCGCCCGGGGCCGCATCCGCGACCTCGCCTGGCTCGAAAGCGAAATCGACGAAATCGAGCAACTGGTTCTCCATCGGGACGATCCGGGAATCATCCGCAAACTCAACGAGATCGTCCCCAACTGCAGCTGCGGCAGGGAAGTGCTCGAAAAGCATTGCGCCCTTGCCGGGAAGGGACCTCAGGATGGCCACGAGCCTATCGGGCCGGATCTTCATTCTCGGCCTTGACGGCGCGACATTCGATCTCATCGATCCCTGGGTTGCCCAAGGGAGGCTTCCCACCTTCTCCGCGCTCATGGGGCAGGGGGTCAAGGGCGTCCTCGAATCCGTCATCCCCCCCTTGACCACCCCGGCCTGGGTCTCGTTCCAAACCGGACGCACCCCTGTCTCCCACGGCCTCTTTTCATGGGTCAGACGGGTCGGCGTCTGCGGCCAGGAGCCGTTCAACCGCACCCATATCGCCGGAGAGACCCTGGACAGCATCCTGTCCCGCCACGGGCTGAGGGTCGGGTTCGTCAACGTTCCCTGCACCTACCCGCCCCGGCAGGTGAACGGCTTTCTCGTGAGCGGCCTCGAAACGCCCAGCCGCGAAAGCCCCTTCACCTATCCGCCTTCCCTCAAGGAGGAGCTTGTCTCCCGTTTCGACTACGAAGTCGAGCGCACGCAGAAATTCCGCCGTGGACAGGAAAGATCTTTCATCCAGATTGTCGAAACCGTCGAGAAGAAGCGAGCCGAAGCCGTCCTCGCCCTCCTGTCGGAAAAGCCCTGGGATGTTTTCATGGTCGTGTTCCGGGGCACGGACATTCTGTCCCATGCGCTCTGGCGCCACCAAGACCCTTCCCATCCCGCCTACACACCCGAAGGCGGCGCCGCCTTCGGCACAGCCTTGCTCGAGCATTACCAGTTCATGGACGCCGTGATCGCGGGCATTCGGGACCGTCTCGATCCCCGGGACACGCTTCTCCTCATGTCGGACCACGGCTCTTGCGGGTACTGGCGTCACGTCTTTCTCGACAACCTTTTTCTCCGGCACGGGCTGCTCCGGTACCGAAGGGATCTTCTTGTCTCCCTTCGGCGGCTCCTCTTTCATCTCGGCGCGACTCCTGCGAACGCCATGGAGTGGCTCTCCCGTCTGCGCCTCCGGAATCTCATCCGCAGGCTCGTCCCGCAGGACCGCAGAATCCGGGCCACGAACGTGGTTTCCCTGGGATCTGCCATCGACTGGAGCCGAACAGCGGCATTTCCCTTCGGAGGCGCCGGACAGATCTATATCAATCTCAAGGGACGAGAACCGCAGGGCTGCGTCGACAGGGGAGCCGAATACGATGCGATCGTCGAGCGGGTCATCCGGGCTCTGAGCGATCTCAAAGAGCCTCTCACCGGCGAAAGCATGGTTGCCGAAGTCCTCCGGAAGGAGGACCTGGGAGCTGATCTGCTCGATCCTCTTGTGCCGGACCTCTACGTCCGCTGGGCTCATGATCGATACGGAGACTTCGGCGGTGTCGGGATCCACAAGGGGCTCATGACGAGCATCCAGACCGAGTTCAGCGGGGCCCATTCCATGCGGGGCATTTTCCTTGCCGTGGGCCCCCTCTTTCGTCGGAATTTCATCCTCAAGGGCGCACGGATCATCGATCTGGCGCCCACGATCCTCTATCTGCTGGATCTGCCGGTTCCCGCTGACATGGACGGAAGGGTGCTGCACGAAGCCTTTCTCCCCGATCTACTCGAGGGAAAGCCGCTTCGGTTCGAAGATCACGGCAGCGGGGGCCGTGAGCGTGAGCACACGTTCTCGCAGGAGGAAAAGGATCTCGTCGAGGAGCGCCTTCGAAGCCTGGGCTACATCTCCTGATGGGCACGGTCTCGGCAGCTTCTCCTGAACGGCCGGCACAGGGCCGGGCGCGCAAAGCCCGGCCGGCTCTGCCAAGCGTGACAGGGAGGTCGAAAACGTCCGCATGAGAAAAGTGAAAGTGGTTCACCTCTCCAATTTCGACATCGGCATACAAATCCATGCCCGCAACCTGAACCGGTATCTCCGGGATCAGGGGTACAGTCCCTATGCCGTGACCCATCCGGGCAGAGTGATCCGGCAGGACACGGTGACGCCAGACGGCATTCCGGTGAAGGTCATTCCCTTCCCGTCCCGCATCACGCCCTTCGCGGACCTTGCGAGTCTGGTCAAACTCGTTCGTTATTTTCGGCAGGAGAACTTCGACATCGTCCACGCCCATACCATCAAGCCCGGTCTGCTCGGCCGAATCGCGGCCAGGGTCGCACGGGTTCCGGTCGTGCTCTACACGATTCACGGATTCCATTTTCACGATCAAATGAAGCCGGCCCAGATCGCCTTTTACGGGTTCATCGAGCGCATCGGCGCTTCCCTGTCCGACCTTCTCCTCAGCCAGAACCAGGAAGACATCCGGACCGCCGTCCGCATGAGCATCGCCAAACCCGACAAGATCCGCCACCTCGGCAACGGAATCGATATCCGCGTCTTTCATCCGTCCCGGGTGACCCCGGAACTCGTCAAGGCCAAGCGGGAAGAACTGCGGATTCCGAATGGTCACAAGGTGGTGGCCATGGTAGGCCGGCTCGTCCGGGAAAAAGGGTTTTACGAGTACTTCGAGGCAGCCACGATTCTCAAAAGAAGAGGCATTCCCGCCGTCTTCCTTTCCGTCGGGGCGGTCCACGAAAAGAAGGGAGCGGTCGATCCGATCGGTCTGATTCGAAAATTCGGCCTTGTCGGCTATCTCCATTTTCTCGGCCTCAGGCACGATATTCCCGACTTGCTTGCCGCCGTGGACGTCCTGGTTTCCCCCTCCTACGCCGAGGGGATACCCCGAAACGTGATGGAAGCCTGCGCCATGGGGAAGCCGGTGGTCGCCACGGACGTGAGAGGCACGCGGGAAATCATCGAAAACGGCGTCACGGGGATTCTGGTTCCGCCCAAGGATCCGGCCGCGCTCGCCGAAGCCATACAAAAGGTTCTCCTCGACGGAGAGCTTGCATCCGCCATGGGGAAGGCAGCCAGAGCCAAGGCCGAACAGATGATGGACGAGAGGGCTTTTTTCATCCGGACGGACCGATTCTACCGAGAGCTTCTGTATCAAAGGCAGCCCAGGGTGGACTGGAACGCGCTCCTCAAGCCCGTTCCGGACGGTTAAGGGCGAGAGGGTTCACCCAGGCAGGCTCCATGGACCAAGAGCGTTTCGCCCTCTTGTTCGAGCGAGCGGGGTACCGGGTCATCCGATCCCCGAGCAGCTACTGGATCGATGGGGGTGTCCGCGTGTTTCTCAGCATTCCTCCAGACCGTGCCTTCGACCTGCCGGAGAAGGAGGCGCGGGACATTTTCCGGGCCCACCGGGCCCTCGGGCTCAAGTACTGCACCCTCACGCAGGCGGGGAGTGCGGGCGCCTTGTACATGGTGCAGGACAGAAATTTCGGTCTTCAAAGCCTGCACAGAAAGCAGCGCTGGTACGTCCGACGGGGGATGGAGCGGTGCGAAGTGCGCGAGATCGATTTCGACTTCCTCGCCGAGCACGGGATGCGCTGCAACCTGGACACCCTGCGGCGCCAGCGGAGGAGCCACCCGTTCGTCAACCCGGCAAAATGGAGCCGCTTTTGCTCAGCGGCCCGTTCCACGCCCGGCGCGGGTGCATGGGGCGCCTTTGTGCAGGGAACCCTTGCGGCCTACATGATCTACTTTGTCTGCGAATCCACCTGCCACCTTCTCCACGAAATGTCGCGCTCGGATCTTCAGAAGCCCTGGTACCCCAACCACGTGCTTCAATACGTCACGATCCATGAAATGATCCGACGCGACGGCGTCGGTCGTGTTTCAGGAGGATTCGAGTCTCTCGTGCCCCTCCCGGGGCTGGACCGATTCAAACGCTACGGCGGCTACGAAAAAATCCCCCTCACGATTCGGGTCAAGCTCCGGCCTCTGGTAGAACCTCTTTTTCTCCATCCTGGGACCCGGCTCCTCCTCGGCGCCGCCTCGCGCATTTCCCGGATCCGCGACACGGCCCTCAAGGTGCGTGCGGTTCTGGATATCGCATCCCGCTCTGCGGATCCTAAAGATCGGGCTTTGGATCAACAGGAGAAGCCACGATGAGCGCAAAGCGGATCCTGGATCTTTCGGCAAGCGCGATCCTTCTCGCCTGCGCTCTCCCGGTTTTCGCGCTTGCCGCGTTGCTCATCAAGCTCGACTCGCCGGGCCCTGTCTTCTACAGAGCGAAGCGTCTGGGCATCGGAGGACGGGAATTTCAAATGCTCAAATTCCGCACCATGGTCCCCCAGGCCGACCGGCAGGGGCCACCCGTCACCTACCTGGGAGACCCTCGAGTCACCCGGGTGGGCAGATTCTTGCGGGGCACCAAGATCGACGAGCTTCCCCAACTCTGGAACGTCCTCAAGGGAGACATGAGCCTGGTGGGACCCAGGGCCGAGGATCCCCGGTACCGGAGTGCCTACCAGGGCCGGTTTCGTCCCCTCCTCGACGTGCCTCCAGGGATGACCGGACTTTCCTGGGTTCGGCTCAGACGCTTTCACGAGGAGAAGGTCGACCCCGGGCCGGAATGGGAGAAGCACTACACGGAGGTGTCTCTCCCCCGCAAACTCGAGGCGGACCTCGAATATCTTCGAACTCGCTCTTTCGTCGGGGATCTGCGGATCATCGCAGAAACCGTGGTCGGCTTTCTGACGGACAGAGCAAAATAGGAGACGACCTTCGTGGAATCCTGCACCGCCAGGCCTTACAGCCTATCGGACTTGGACGGCATCCTCGGATTGATCAACCAGGTCCAGCCCCATGCCCCTTTCACGAGAGCGAGGTGGGACTGGGCTTACCGAGACGGTCCTGCAGGCCCCGGCCAGGCCTGGATCGCCGACTCTCAGGGCGTCATTGCGAGCCTTACCGGCGCGCTCCCCTTCGAATGGTTCATCGAGGGATCGCTTCGCAAGGCCGTCCTGTGGGTGGACACCATGACCCGGCCGGAATTCCGCAGACGGGGACTTCACGCGCTCCTAACCGGAATGGCCCTCGAAGACTTTCACACGAGCGGTGTGGCCCTGGCCTATGTCTTCCCCAACGACAACTCGGTCCACTTCATCCAGAAGACAGGCTGGCTGCGAGTCATGGAGGTCCCCCTCTGCGGCAGGGACGTTCCGACTCGGGTGGCGGGGCCGAGATCTTCGGTTTCCGTCGAACCTGCGGCTCGATTCGGAATCGAAGTGGACTCCCTTTGCCAGAGTCTGCGCGACGCCTTCCGTTTCGCTCTGGCGAGGACATCCAAATATCTCAATTGGCGCTACTTCGCCAAGCCCGGCGAGACCTACCAGGTCTGGGTCGCCCGCTCAAAGGGCAGACCGTCCGGCTTCCTGGTCTGCAAGCGCTTCGACAACGCACCCGGCCAGAGGCGCTTCCACATCGTGGACCTTTGGGCCCATCCGTCAGACGAAGACACCTGGTCCGCTCTCCTCCGCCACGCGCTCCGGGAGGCCGTAGAGTCGCAGGCCACTGAAATCTCGTGCTGGATGCCGATCGCGGCTCCTGGTCGACCCTTGCTGATGGAGCACGGCTTTGAAATTCGGAAGACGAACCGATATCTTTTCGCACGTACGCCAGAGGGAAGCAGCCCTTCCAAGAAAGCTGCGGACCCGGCAAACTGGTACCTCATGATGGGCGATTCGGACGTCTACTGATGAACCGCTTCCACTCGACAAAAGAGGCCCTCGTCTTGGTGGCACACGCGGACGATGAAACGATCGGCTGCGGTGGATACATGCCCATTCTTGCAGCCAGAGGCTGGCGCGTGACCGTTGTGATCGCCTCGTGCGGAAGGTTCCGAAGGGGGGAGAGCGAGGTAGACAATCGGGCAGCCGCCCTTGAGGCCGGGAAGGTTCTGAACGCCGAGAGTGTTCATTTCCTTGACCTGGAGGATCAACGATTCGAACAGTACGGCACCCGTGACCTCACCGAGCGCCTCCACAGGCTGGATCTCAACCCCCATCTCATCCTCACCCACAGCGCCGGAGACCTCAATCGGGACCACCGAGTCATCCACGAAATCGCCTTGCTCTACGGACGCCCTCTGTCCCGTCGGGCAAATATTCTCGCATGCGAAATCCCGAACAACGTAGAATACGGAGGCGGCGCCTTCCGAGCCAATTTCTTCGTGGACATCACGACTACCCTGCACCTCAAACAGCGTGCGTTTGCCTGCTACGGGCCAGAGATCCGTCCGTTCCCCCATCCCCATTCGCTCGAAGGGCTCGAAATCAAGGCAAAGCAGCGCGGCATGGAAGCCGGCCTGCCTTTCGCGGAAGCCTACCAGGTCGTCCGCTGGTTCGATCCTGAGGGGGGCGGGCATGCCCGGTAGAGACAGGCCGAACGTCGTGCTCGTTTCCATGGACGCCACGCGGGCCGATCATCTCTCCTGTTACGGCCACGAGCGGCTGACCTCCCCGAACCTCGACCGTCTGGCGGAACGCAGCGTTGTCTACGAATGGTGCATTTCTCCGGCCTGCTGGACCCTCCCTTCCCATGCATCCATGTTCACGGGGCTTTATCCCTCCCAGCACGGCACCCACTTCGGGAACCCGGTCCTGAGCGACCGGTTCTCGACCCTTGCCGAGGCGCTCCGGTCCGAGGGGTATCAAACCTGCGGCTTCTGTGCCAACGCCTGGCTGGACCGGCCCTTCGGCTTTGGCAGAGGCTTCGAGACGTACCGCCTACGGTCTCCCCTGACCGAGGCCCTCTCACGGTTGGGCAAGGCCGGCCGCCTGGCGGCAAAAAGTTTCGAGAAACTGTACTGGAGCAAAGGGGGGCGGACGAGCCTGAGCACGATCCGCTGGATCCGCCGATGGTTTTCGGACGTTCGGAGGGAGACGCAGCCTTTTTTCCTGTTCGCTCTGTTCAGCGATCCTCACCTTCCCCATTCGGTCCATGCCGGGGCCAGACGATTCCTCGGTCCCGACGCGGGCAGGGCATCCCGCATCCTCCAGGACCCTCACCGGTTCATCGTGAACGGTGCCGCCATGACCGAGTCGGAACACGATCTCGTCTCGAGACGTTACGACAGCCAGATCGCCTGCATGGACGAGCGAATCGGAGAGCTTCTGGAGATCCTCAAGCAGAACGACTCCGCTGAGAACACCCTGATCATCGTGACCTCCGACCATGGAGAGAACCTCGGGGACCACGGACTCATGGCCCACCAGTACTGCCTGTACGATACCCTGATCCACGTGCCCTTGATCATCCACTTCCCCTCGAGTTCGAACCTCCGCGGCCTTTCGGTCCCGGGCCTTGTTCAGACCCATGAAATCTTCGCCACCGTACTCGATGCCGCAGGCGTGGACCGGCGGAATCTTCCGAATGAATCGAGGGGGCGCGCCCTGCTGCCTGAGATCGTATCCCGCCAGCCGATCCCCTTCGCCGTCTCCGAGGAGCTTTTCCCCAATCTCCGAAGAATCCGCAGGGTCTTTCCGGATTTCAATTGTTCGCGATTGGACCGGCGGCTTCGAGCCCTGCGCACAGAGCGCTACAAGTACATCTGGGCCTCGGACGGAGCGAACGAACTGTACGACCTAGAGAAGGACCCGGCCGAAACGCGCAATTTGTTGGTTTCAGAGCCCGAAAGGGCCCGATTCATGGAAACCCAGCTCGAGGCGTGGCTCGCGTCGATCCGGCCCTACGAAGGGCCCGCCTCAGAGGCGCAATGCGACGAGATCGTCGCCGAAAGGCTGAAGGGGTTCGGATACCTGTGAGAGCCTCCCTTTTGACCCTTCTGTGTTGCTGCTGGCTGGCGTCCCCGGCCTGGCTCGGCTGCGCCACCGCGCAGAACCCGACCGACAGGCTCCTGGCGATCCGCCTCGTGGAACCCTTCGCCGTGGACCTGCGGCCCGAGAGATGGCCCGAAGAGAGCCTTCCCCTGGATCGATCCTCGCCGATTCGCGGCCAGGCCGCGCTTGGAGAGACCGCCGCAATTGCTGTTCTGGCTGTGTCCGGCCCCGCCCTGCCGACAACAGCAACCCTGGAGGTGCCGCCGATCCCCGGCCGACCCACTCCTCCTTGCGTCCTGGAGCTGTTCCTCATTCGGGGCCTTCCCAGGTCCAACCGCTACCTACACGCCACGCTCGGCCCCGAACTCGCGGCGGATCTGGCTCGCTCCTACCCGGATGTTCTGATCCGAAATGAGCGGGCCTTCGAGGCGCAGAAGGCCCAGATCGGCACAGGCCGACTCCTTTCTCTCCCGAGCGGTGAAGCCATCACCTTCTCTCTCGAACCAGGTCGGATCCGCTACGTTCTCGTGCGGGCGAGCGTCCCCCTTTCGTGCGAGCCCGGCCTCTTTCGCCTTCTGGTCGAGGTCCGCACCGATCCGCAGGGATTCACCGCCTCGGTGCCTGTTGAAATCCAGGTCCTGCCTTTTTCTCTTCCTGCCCATGGCAGGGTGCTCAGCGTAGCAAACGACTTCGGCGACCCGGATGACCCCCATTTCGAGACGGCCCTGCGGGACCTTGCCGAGCATGGGATGACCGCAACCCGCCTTCGAGGCGCCACGGGCAATCCAGCCAAGACGCGGATCCTTCCGCTTCTCGAAACCCTCGGATTTACCCATCTGATCCAAGCTGATCCTCCGCACGACGCGCAGGAGGCTTCCGCTCAGCTGGGTTCGATCTCCCAGTACTTTTACGGCGTCGACGAGCCGCAACCCAAGGGCCGAACCGGTTCGGCCTCCTGGGAAAGGATGGCCGAACACGTCCGGCTTTCGGCCAAGGTCCACGCGATGGGAGGCCGCGTGACGACGTCAATCCCCTTCGATCTGGCGTCCGAGCTTGCCGATCCCGCAAGCCGCCTCTATGCCGAGGTGCGCCGTCTGAACTACAGGGGTCCGCCCCAACCCCTCGATTGGGCCAACTACGGGCTTGGCCTGCAGCGGCTGGGCAGGCCGGAAAGATCCCAGGGCCTCGGTCAAACCCGTGACATCCCCAGGCCGGATACGGCATCTCGAAACGAGGCCGAAAAAGCCCCTCCTTCGAACTCGACGCTGCATCGAAGCCCGGAGGCTCTTGCGGACGAAGACGGCCAGGACGGCCGCGGACTGTTCGCCTACATGGCCGTCCTCCGCCGCGAATACGCAGACGGAGTCACGACAGACGGGAGGCGGCCCCGATCGAAACGCGACTTCCTTGAGACCTACTATTTCCCTCTGGGGTACATGAAATCGCCCTTTTTCGCGCGCCTTCTCTTCGGGTTTTTCCTGTTCAACAGCCACCTCGACGGAGCCAGCGCATGGACCCTGTTCAGGCCGAAGGGGAACCCGTTCACCGACGACGACGGTCCGGACCCGGTCATCGCGTACCCGGTCGAGGGAGGCATGGCCCCCACTTACTGGTGGGAAGCGGTCCGTGAAGGCGTGAACGACCTCAGGTACTGCAAGCTCGCCGAGGATCTGGTCGTTGCTGTCGAGAAAGCATCTCCCGAGTCCGGCCGCTCCGCGCGCGCACGGCTCGTCTCCCTTTTGGCCCCCTACGGAGAGCTCCTTGCCGACGGCCGGCGCATCGACCGCATGCTCCAGGCCGGCTCGCTCCGCAGGACCCGGGCCGATCTCGTATCGTTCATCGAGGAGCTCCGCAAGAAAACCCAGGCCGAACGCACACCCGCAATGGCATCAAGGGAGCCGTGAATGACGACAAAACGGAATCCGGACCACACAATGAAACGGGCGTGGCTTGCGGCCGCCCTTGTCGCAGGGACCCTTCTCCACGGCCAGGCCGAAGGGGAAACCGAAAAGTCCCTCAACGCCATCCTTTCCGTCCGTGAATCCTACCAGTCGAACGTTTTGTTCACGGTTGAGGACCCGCAGGACGATTTCCTGACCGTGATCGGGCCGAGGATCGAGGCATCCCTGGCCGGAGACCGTCTGAACGGCATCGCCTCCTTCGCCGTGGAGCGCGAGATCTTTGCAGACAAGGGGAACCTCGACGCCACCAATCAGCTTCATTCCCTCAGCGGCTCCCTGCAGCTCACGCCGACCGCGTCCTTGGGCGCCGACGCCTCCTTCAGCGAAGACCACGGCATCCAGCGGGAGCTCACCGAGACCGGCATCGCCGTGGACAGACGCAGAAGACGCACCTGGAGCGTCCGGCCTTTCCTCGCGCTTCAGCTCGGAGAGCGCACGACCCTGAGTCCTTCGGGCACCTTCTCCTGGGCGGAATACAAAGACCCGCGCCTGTCCGATTCTCACACCCTGGGCGGAACCTTGAGAATCGAACATGAGCTTCTCGACGGCAAGACAACCCTCGCGGCAGAGGTCGGAGGGGCCTCCTGGAATCTCGAGCCGGATGCCCTGCTCTCCGCGCAGTCCAGGATCTCTGTCGAACGTGCCTTCTCGGACACCTTTACGGCCGAGGTCGCCATCGGATACCGGTATCTCCGGCAAGACTCCTCCCCGTCCGAGGAAAGACACAACGTGGAAGCGGACCTCCGCCTTTTCCGGGACGCGGAGCCCGTCTTCTGGGAATTCCTTGCGACCCGGAGCACGGTCACAAGCCCGGTCGGCGCGGCGGTCAGTCAAAACCGGGCGCACGTCACCGCGGGCTACCATCCCCTGGAGCCTCTCGTACTGTTCCTTCTCGGACGCCTCGTGGACAGCGACTCTCGGATCCCGGACGACGCCGTGGATTCGACCGTGCTCGACGGCACTGCCGGCGCGGCCTGGCTCCTGGGCCGGCACATCGTCTTGCAGCTTTCGTATCGCTACACGCATCTCTTCCAGCACATCCGGGACAACGAAGCAAGAACCCACGAGGTTGCGCTCGCTCTGAGGCTCCAGACCGCCCCGATCGAGGACCTTGTGGCGATTCCCTTCGAGGGCGTCCGCTACGGAACCCAAGACCTTTAGGAGAAAGGCCAAATGGACATCCATCAGAAGAACGTTCTGGCCCTGGGCGATCTGCTCAAGAGGAGATTCCTGTCCTTCTTCCTTCCTTTTCTTCTGCTCCTGACCGCCACGGCCGCCGTGGCCTTCCTTCTGCCCGTTTCGTATTCTTCATCCACGACGATTCTCGCCGAGGAGAGCGACATCCCGGCCGACCTGGTCGGGACTCCGTTCACGAGCTTCGTCAACCAGAGGATCGATGAGATCACCCAATTCATCATGAGCCGAAAGACCTTGGGCGAACTCATCGAACGGCACAACCTGTATCCGGAGATCCGGGCCAAGCTGCCTCTGGACGCAGCCGTCGAAGAAATGAAGGAGGACATCGTCTTCGAGACGAACAGCACCAACGTGATCCCCCAGGGAGCCGGAAGACCCATGCAGGCCACCCTCTCGTTCACGATCACCTACAAGAACCGGGATCCTCGCCTCGCCTTCGAGGTCACCCGCGACCTCGCGGACCTCTATGTGAGGCGAAACACCGAAAAGATCGAAAAACGCCTGGACGAAAGTACGGGCTACCTCGAAGCCAAGAAGCAGGACCTCGAACGGGAGATCCAGTCGATCGAAAGACGCATCGCCGAGTTCAAAGAAACCCACGCGCAGGAAATGCCGGATCTCTACCAGGCGAACCTCCAGAACCTTCGGGCCGCCGAGACCGACGTCAAAGAGCAAACCGCTGCCATGCTCAACCTCAGACAGAGAAAGGCTCAGATCGAAGGAGACCTGAAGAAAACGAAGCCCTATGCGAACATGGTGCAGCCCACCGGTGAAAAGGTGACGGATCCTGAGGATCAGCTCGACGCGCTCCGCTTCGAATACATCACCAAGAGAGCCACCATGTCCGACAAACACCCCGACATCGTGGCGCTCAAGAAGTCGATCTCGGAACTCGAGACCGTGGTCGCAAGGAAGCAGCGCCTCATCGACGCCGAAAAAAGGCTCACCACCCTCGAAACGGCGTACGCCGACCTCGCGGGCCGCGCCACTCCCCGGCATCCGGACCGCATCCGTCTCGAAAACGAAATCCGCCAGCTCCGCGCCGAGATCTCCGCCCTCTCCCAAGAAGTCTCGGAGCGGCAGGAAGTCCCTGCCAGGGTGCCGGACAACCCGGCCTACATCGACCTTCAGACGCAGCTCAAGATCGCGGAACTCGACCTCCAGGAAACCGAGGCGAGGCTGGCCGCGGCCACGGACAAGCTCCGCTCCCTCCAGGCTCGAATCCAGGCCGCGCCCGCCGTCGAAAAAGCCTATCTCGACCTCACGCGGGACTACGAGAGCCTCAAGCAGCAATATCAGGACACCCTCACCCAAATCGCGGCTGCCAGGGCGGCCAAAGGCGTGGAGCAGGAGAACAAGGGCGAGAAATTCACCGTCCTGGACCCGGCCAATCTTCCGGAGACGCCTTCGGAACCCAACGTACCCGTCGTCTTCCTGCTCGGGATCGTCCTCAGTTTGAGCGTGGGCATGGGATGCGTCTATCTGGCCGAACTCACGGATCCTTCGGTCCGCACCGCCTCGGAACTGGAATCGGCCACGGGACTTCCCGTGCTCTCCACGATCCCCTACGTGAACGACGACCGCGACCGGGTTCGAGCCAGGATGAGAAAAATCGCCACGGTTCTCGGGCTTGCGTATCTTGTCGGCCTTGTGGCCTGGTCCGTCTATTTCTTTTACGAGCGTTACACATGAATCCACGGGGAGACCGGATCCGCTAACGGGAGAAAAAGACATGGACAAAATCGAACGAGCCCTCGAAGAAGTCAGGAGAAAACCGGATCCCCGACCCACGGCCGCGCCGGAACCTTCCCTTGCGCAAGCCACGCCCCCGGCCAGCGCCGATGTCTTTCTCGACAGGGACGCTCTGGTTCGCAAGCGGGTCATCGCCGGCCCCTGCGGCACACAATTGACGGACGCCTACAAAGTCCTCCGGACCCAGATCGAACAAAAGGGGCTGCGGGAAGGGGAGGTCCAGATCCTCATGGTTACGAGCGCCCTGGACGGCGAGGGCAAGACGCTGACGGCTCTCAACCTCGCGATCTCGTTTTCGCAGCAGATCGACAGATCCGTTCTGCTCGTCGAGGCGGACCTCCGGCAACCCTCTCTCAAGGAGATCCTCGGCCTGGATCCGGCTTTGCCGGGGCTCGCCGACCATCTTCTCGACCGAAGGCCCATCGAGGAACTCCTCGTGCGGCCCGGCATCGAGGGATTGACCGTCCTCACGGCAGGGCGGGCGGTCCCCAATTCTCCCGAGCTGCTCGGATCCCAGCGCATGCGAGATCTGCTGGTCGACCTCCGACGAAGGTTCGAAGGATGGGTCATGATCTTCGATACCCCGCCCCTACTCGAGGCCGCTGACGGCCTGGTCTTTTCGGAGATGGCCGACGGCATCGTGTTGGTGGTGGAAGCCGGACGGACGCCTCTTGAAAAGGTAAACAGGGCCCGGCAGCTCCTTCAGGGACGAAATCTCCTGGGCCTCATCTTGAACAAGGCCAGGTAGGGGGCCCACCGAGCGTCGCGAGGGATCTTCGGATGTACGAGACCCATTACCATCTTCGGAAGAAGCCTTTCGACCTCCTGCCGGACCCCGACTTTTTTTTCTTGAGCGGCAAGCACCGACGCGCCATGAGCCTGCTCGAGTACGGTCTTCTCGATCAAGCCGGGTTCATCGTGGTGACCGGCGAAGTGGGAACGGGGAAAACGACCCTCATCCGGAGTCTCATCCGACGAAAGCAGGCCGAGAGCCGGCTGCGGGTCGCCGTGATCTTCAACACCCAGCTTTCCCCGGAAGAGCTGCTCGAGCCCGTGCTCGACGCATTCCGTCTGCCCTATCAGGGCAAATCCCGAACCGAGCGTCTGTCCGTCCTGCGCGACTTCCTTCGCCGGGAGGCGGCCTCGCGAAGCCAGACGGCTCTCATCATTGACGAGGCGCAAAACCTTCCCCTTGAAACCCTGGAGGAAATCCGCCTCCTCACCAACATGGAGACCGAATCCAGACACCTCATGCAGATTGTTCTCGTGGGCCAGCCTGGTCTCCGAACGAAGCTCTCGGATCCCGCCATGGTTCCTTTCGCTCAGCGGATCATCTACGATTACCACCTCCTTCCCCTGGATCTGCCCGAAACCGTCGAGTACGTTCATCACCGTCTCAAGGTGGCGCGCGCCAAAGATCTCGATCTGTTCTCGCAGGACGCCATCGAACAGATCCACGAGTTCTCCGGAGGGATCCCGCGCCTCATCAATCTCATCGGCCACGTCGCGCTCGTATACGGTTTTGCCGACAAGCTCAACAAAATCGGCAAGGAGGTCATCCTGGAGGTTGTCAAGGACTGGGAGGTCGGACGGCACCTCCAAGCCCGGGGCCGGCCCGCAGAGACGGCCTCGCCTCCCCCGGCATCCCACGCCGCCGCTGCGGACCCGGTCCGGACCGTCGACCGGGAGATCCGGGATGCCGTCGAGCGCATCCAACTCGAGCAGCAGCACATCCTTCGGATCCTGGAACGGCTCTTTTCGATAGAGCACGCCCGGCCGGACTCCCCCTCTTCGCTCCAGTCCTCAGGCACGGCAGAGCCCGTGCAGGCCGCGGCCCGCAACGAGTTCGACGCCTGGCTGCGCACCCGCGAGATCCTCGAAGCCCGGGACCGGGAAATCCAGACCCTGCGGGAGGCCGTCCGGAGCCTCCAGAAGGAGATCGAACGGCTCAGAGGACGGCAGAACGCATGAGCCACGATCGATCCACTCCCCTTCGAATCTTCGTGAACTTTTTCAGTCGCTTCGCCGGCAGAATTTTGAGCATCTGCATCAGCATCGTGGTCATGGGCATGCTGGGCCGCTATCTGGGGGAACAGCAGTACGGCGAGTACGCCTTTTGGTACGGCATGATCTTTTTCCTTCAGCAATTCAGCGACATCGGGCTCGAGGTCATCATCGTCCGGGAAATCGCCAAGAACCGAAACGCGGTCTCCCTTCTTTTCGGCGACGCCATTGTCCTGAAGGCGGTCCTCTCAGCCCTGTTCCTGGCAGCGATCGCGCTTGTCGCGGTTCTGGCCGTTCCGCGCTCCTCCGTCCCCTTTCTTCTCGTCGTCTCCCTCGCAGCAGCGATCGGCGCCTCCCAGGACGTCTCCGTCTGGGTCTTCCGCGGCATCGAGACCATGGAATACGAGGCGCTCCTGACCGTGTTCAGCCAGCTCGTATGGATCACCTGCATCTGGCTGTTCATCTCCGGCAAGTTCGGCATCCTGCACATGCTGGCCGCCCAGCTTGCTGCAAATGTCCTGAGAACCTGCCTCGGTTTCACCCTCGCGTTCCTCAAGGGCATACGGCCCTCCTTTCAATTCGACCGGGAGCGATACCGAGCCCACCTCCGGGTTGCGGTGCCGGTCGGAATCACCTTCATCACGTCTGTGACATACAACTACGCCAACATCGCCCTCCTCAAGGCGCTGGCCGAACCCGAGGACATCGCGGCCTACAACGTCGGCGTGACCCTGACAACAGGCTTCCTCTTCGTCGCGGTCACCATGATCACGTCTTTCTTTCCCGTCTTCTCCCGCTACGTCCATGACCGAGACCCGGAACTGCCCGCCTTCTATGCCCGCGTCTCGAAGCTCCTTGTGATGACCGCTGCCCCGATCTCGATCGCCCTTCTGTTTTTGGCCCAGCCGATCATCGCGCTCGTATTCCGCCAAGGATTCGAGACCTCCGTCCTGAGCCTCAGGATTCTCAGCTTCACCCTGGCGCTGCGATTTCTCAACCGCATGTACCGGTTTTTCTTCCCGGCCTGCGACCGCCAGACCGCCAACCTTCGCCACGAGCTGGTCGGCATCCTGGCGAGTCTGGGTCTCTCCGTCGCCCTCATCCCGAGACACGGCTATCTGGGCGCTTGCGTCGCCTTCGTGGCGAGTGAAACCGTCGTCTTCGCGTTCAACTATGCCTACCTGTCACGGCTGATTGCCCCCCTGCCGCTGGCAGAAGTCTTTCTCAAACCCTTGCTGGCCGCTCTCGCCATGGGAGGGGCTCTCCTGCTGCTGCGAGGCGCCCCTCTCGCCGTGGTGATCCCTGCGGGTCTTGTCGCATATCCTGCTGCCCTGTTTGTCTTTCGGGCCTTCTCCCTCGAGGAGTGGGAAGTCATGCGCGACGTCTTGAAACGCGCAAAGTCTTTGCGACTTGCGCAGAGAGAGAAGAACAGTGTCCAGCTTCCCCGGTGAGCTCGCATCTGGGGTGACCGGCAGCCCGGTCACGGCGGCTCTCGCTCTGGCCGCGCTCGCGGCCGCGCTCGGAACCGCCACCCTCGCACTGGCTTTTCATAGTCGGCGCCAGGTCCGCCATCTCCTGCTTGTCGGGCTGGCCGTGACCATGCCCGTGATGACCCCCATGCTGGTTCAGTCCCAGAAAAGCGCATTCTTCGCCATGAATCTCAGCGTGGCCGACCTCCTCGTCCTTCCGGCGGTCCTGTATCTCCTTTCCCTCCTTCAGAGAAACGGGAAAACCCTTCGGCTTCCCCTGTTTTGGCTCTTCCTCGCCTATCTCCTCTGGGGAGCTGTTACCATCGTGATCGGTTGCTCCAAGCTGGGACTCGAAATCGTCAGGCTGGCGAACCTCGTGAGCCTACTGAAAATCGCAGTCCTTTATGTCTACCTCTACCTCGTCCTCAACCTCGTCGACGGCCTCGAGGACCTCCGGGTATTCCTGAAGGCCTGGATTTTCGCCGGTACGGTCGAGGGCCTCATCGGCAGCGGCGGTGCCCTTCTGTACCAGGTCTTCCGGATCGAGAATTTCGCCGCCGGCGACTTCCGTGCCATGGGGACCATGGGCAACCCGAACATGTTCGCCGGATACATCACCACCACCTTCTTTTTCACGTATCTCCAGGTCTCCCTCGGCGGCAGCAAGAGATTGTATGTCCCCTGCATGGTCTCGCACGGTGCGGCCATCCTTCTATCCGCCTCCAAGGGAAGCGTGGCCGCCTTTCTCGTGGGTGTCGCGACCTTGCTCCTCTTCCTTCCCCGCCACCGGAAGAAGATTGTTTCCCTGGCCGCTGCCGCTGTTTTGGCCACAGCCGTCGTCTATGGGGCCAGCGAAGACATCCGGGTATACGTCGACCGGATCCTTTCGATCACGGATTTCCAGGACAAGTCCCACGAGCGACGGTTTGCCCTCTGGCAGGAGTCCCTGGGCATCTGGCAGGAAAACGCCTTGTTTGGAGTCGGGCTCGGCAATTTTTCCGAGGCCTCGGCGAAGGAGGCCATCCTGCCGGAAGGAGCAGGCACCAAATGGGCCGCCGCAGGGCTTGGGGAGGCAGAGCGGCAGCTCGGGGTGGCCCACTCCACCTATCTCAACGTCCTTTGCGAAATGGGCCTTCCAGGTCTCCTTCTGTTTCTGACCATCTTCGTCTATTTCGTTGTTCTCCTGCTCGTGAGATGGTCTAAAGCCTCCACGTCGGACCCAGCGCTCCCCTTTCGCGCCGCCTTTCTCGCCACGGTGATGGCTTCTCTCGCCCACGCCGGCGTTGCCAATGTCGAGAATTCCAGAACCCTGTGGGCGGCCCTAGGTCTCATTCTGGCGTTCGAGCACAAAATCCAGCCCTCAGCATTCCGCCGTCCGGCCGCAAGCCAGCCGCTTCAAGACCCCCTCGGCCCGGTTACCAAAATGTAACTCAAGCGAACCACGGCCCGGCGCCCCGAAACAGGAAAGTCCCTTTCAGCCGTTCTCCTGGCCAGAACGTGGACTGTATCCTCTGAGTTTTCATGGCATTCCTCTTTGGCGGCACCGTTTCCACTTTCGCCTCTCCCCCGGTTCGTCACTCCATTCCAGCGCGGAACGCAGGTTGCATGCATTCCCAGCCGCAACCACGGAAAAACATCTTGGAAAGGACGACCGTCATGAAAAAGAGGCTCTCATCGTTTCCTGTCCGCAGCCTGAGGGCAGCCTTCGCAGCCTGGGCCATGGGCCTTGGACTTCTTTGCACGACGGCGGTTGCGCAAGACCTGTCAGGCCAGGATCCGCAAAACGCAGCCCCTCGGTCCCCCGGGGCGGCTGTCACGGGCAGAGTCCGCCCGACCATCGTGTACGAAAACGAGACCATCCGCCAGGACCTTCGGCTTTACCTGCGCAACGACATCCTCCTGGTGAAGGGCTGCGACTTCCGCCGGGCCGCCCTGAAAGTCAGGGGCAAGGGGCATGTCATCCTTGTGGATTCGGTCTTCGACGGACCGCCAACCCTCGGCGCCATGATCATGGTGGACGGCCAAGTGTACATCGACAACGTTTCGATTCTCGGGACGGGATCAACGCCGGACGGGAATCGGTATAGCGGCCTTACGATTCACGGAGCCACTCAGGGGGGAAGAATCTCGAATGTGACTGTGGCGGACTTCCCGGGGAACGGGATCCTGCTCGAAGCTTCCATCCCGATCGTCGGACTGGACCTGCAACACGTCGAGATTTACGACTGCGCTGGGGGCATCTGGCTTTTCAACACGAGCCGCTGCACGGTCACCGGCCTCGTATCCTTCGGTTCCGACTTCAAGCGCCACCCGAAGCACCAACAGGGCAACGTTTACCCCTGCGTCCTGGACGAACGGCTGGCGGGCGACCGACGGGTACGGAGCGACACGGTTTTCGATGATGTGGTTTGCCAGCCGTAGCGACCCGCATCCCGGAGCCCCCTCCCCGAGGTGCGGGTCAAAGGTAGCCGAGAGAGCGAAGCTTTCTTGCCGCCTCCTCGTCCAGACCTGAGGGGACGCCGCTGGGCTCATCGACTGGAACGCCTTCGCCATACCACTTGAGGATGGCTTCGGCCATTTCTGCGGTCCTGTCCGGCATCACGGCCGCCAGGTCATCCGATTCCGAAGGGTCGGCCTCCAGGTCGTAGAGGGCCGCATCGCCCCGGTTCTTCAGAACCAGCTTGAATCTCCCGCCATCGTAGAGGGCCGTCTGCCTTTCCCATGCAAGCCCCTTGCGCAGGCGAAACGCGGCCGGAGGATAAAACTCGGCCACCGACGGATGGCCAACGCGGTCAAGAGGATCTCCACGAAAGGCGCCGGGGATCTCGATGGCCGCTTCCTGGAGGATCGTGGGAGCCAGGTCGACAAGCTGGACGAAATTCCCCACTCTCGCGGCCGCCACGGCCCTGGAGCGGGGATACTTGACCAGCAGTGGAATCCAGAGAAGCGGCTCGTGGAGCCCGCCCGGCGTGTGGCCCAGCAAGCCGCGCTCTCCCAGGCATTCGCCGTGGTCCGAGGTCACGATGATCAACGCCTCCTCGTAAAGTCCCCCGGACCTCAGCGCTTCAACAAGGCGGCGGATCTCATCGTCAACATAGGCGATGGCCCCATCGTACCGGTCGGTGAGGTTCTGCTTCTGCGACGGAGACAACGATCCGCCCCGTTGCAGTCTGCGGGCGGCCCAGGCCTCCAGGAAAAACCCCTTCCTTTCGCGCCCGAAGCGCTCTGCGTAAGGGGAGGGCGGGGCGTAGGTTCTATGGCAGTCCATGTAATTCACAAAAAGGAAAAACGGACCGTTGCGCCCGCTGCGGATGAACCTCAGGACGCTGTCGGTGATTTCCGACGCGCATCTGTACCTCTTGAAAGCCCCCTTGCAGGGGCACGGCGCGATTTCCTCTGCCGCCCGCAGGAGCACCCGTTCGACTGCGGTCGTGTAGAACACGGCGGGTCGGTCGTCGTACAGGTCGAACCCCTGCCCCATGCCCATGGCCCGGCTCGCCGAAGCGAAGTTGGCGCAGACGCCCACGGTGGCGTATCCGTTTGCCTTGAGGATCTCGGCGAGCGTTACTGCCGACTCCGGCAACGGGGTCGGCCTGTCAAGTTTGCCGGGACCGGACCGTTGCCTCACCCCGTAGTCCGCGCCATGTTCGCACGTGTACAAACTCGTGAACAGAGTCGCATGAGACGGCAACGTCCAGCAACTCGTCGACCGCGCTTTGTCGAACACAACGGCGTCCCGGGCGAATTCTTCCAGGAAGGGGGTTGTCTTGCGCGGATACCCGTAAACGGACAGGTTTTGGGCTCGAACCGTGTCCATCACGATCAGAAAGACATTGGGCACATCGACGCGGCCACTCCCCTGGGGCACAGCTTGTTCAGGCCGGGGCATGCCAAGGCGCTCCGCCGTCATCCAAAGCACCCCGTACAGCACACCAAGGGCCGCGGTGCGGCGGATTCTTCCTGCCCAACCTCGTTTGGTTCCAGGCCGGGCGGTCAGCAGGACGCTTCCCCTCCACAGGCACACGATCCCTGCGGCCCACAGGACAGCGCCAAGGGAAATCGTCCACCCGATGCTGCGAGTCCACGCCCACAGACACACCAGGCCGGCGACACCTGCGGCCTGCACCAGAGCCCAAAAGAGAAAAACCCGGATATCCCAAGGGGATGCCACAGCAACGCGCAGAGCCAGCATGTATAGACCAAACCCGGCTCCAAGCCACAGTCCAACAGCCAGAGGCCAGGACAGCAAGCGGATGACCGGCGCGCCCGTGCAACCCTCCAGGGCCTCGAGCCCAATCCAGGTCACGAGGTGCCCCGCCGCCGGTGTCCAGGACAGGAAAGACAGAAACAATGGCCAGGATCCGTCAGTTCCCCTGCCGTTTCTTCGCCCCGCAGATACGATCAAGCGAAGAACACCCCCGGCAACACCTCCCACGCCAACAGCTATACCCACACTCAGCACAAGAACGCCTGCAGCGGCCATAGGCCGGACAACGCTCCCCGTTGCCAGTGCCGCCAGATGCAGGACCAGGGCGTACACCCATGCCGACCCTGCGCAAAGGCCACTTCCCCGGAGTACGCTCTTCATCGTCGCTCTTCCCGGGCCCGGAGCTTGAAGGGGTCCATCCGCTGTGATATACAAAAACCAAAGCCCGCCCCAAACCAGGCAGGCTGAGGAGGTGCTCCATGATGACCCGAGGGATGTTGCCGGTACTGGCTCTTGCCCTGGCCCTTTCTGCAGCTCCTTTGGCCGCGGAGCAGCCTGACCCTGGAGCCAGCCCCCCATCGCCTTCTTTTCGTGTGGGGCCGGGCGATCGGCTTGAAATTCTGGTCTGGAGGGACGATTACCTCTCCCGCGAGACGGTCGTTCAGCCAGACGGGTTTCTCACCTTTCCCCTGATCGGAGACCTGCCTGTCAAGGGCCTGACGATCCCCGAGGTGCGCACCGAAATCACCCGCAGGATCCGGGAGTTCCTTCCCGAAGCCCAGGTCTCGGTCCTTCTGAAGGAAATCAACAGTTACAGCATCTACGTTCTCGGCAAGGTCAACAAACCTGGCCAGTACAAGATGTCCCAGCCGATCAACGTCATGCAGGCACTCGCCATGGCCGAAAGCTTTGCACGCTTTGCCTCTCCGGCAGACATTCGGATCATCCGCAGAATCGGCAACAAGCATCAGGCGATCCCGTTCAACTACAACGATGTGGAGAAAGGCAAGAACCTCGAGCAGAACGTGGAGCTCGTAAGCGGGGACGTCGTCGTCGTCCCCTAACCGCCAGGGAGTCCGCCAGGGGAAATCACGCCAGTCTCTTCACCACCACCACCTTGCGGCCGGATTCAACCCGAAAGGGTTCCTCCTCGAAACCCAGCCTCGCAGTCATCTCCCTGGAACCCGTATTGTCCGCGTAGATGACGGCCACGAGGCTCGTCCATCCACGTTTTCTGGCCTCCTCGAACAGGAGCATGTTCATGGCCGAGGCAACCCCCTCCCTTCTCCATTCGGGCTCCACGGCGATCAGGCCGCAGTATGCCGCACGGGGCTGGCTCGCAATCCACTGCTCCAATTCGTCGGCCCCGCGGGCCAACATCGAAAAGCGCTTCCATAGCACCGCATGGAAGAGGAGCCAGGGCCTGGCCAGAATCGCAAGCAAGGCAGGCACTCTGTTCTCTTTCAGCACGAGACGATGATAGGGCCCGTCGGATGCCGTTGCGAACCCCACAATCCTGCCGTCCGCCTCGCAACAGACGCTCAGTGCCCGGCCGGACTCCGAGAACCAGCGGTACATTCTCCTTATGAAGCGCCGCCCCAGAAGCGTGGCCACATGCTCGTCAGGCTCATAACACCGAAAGTGAATCTCGACCATTTGAGGGATGTCCCGGGGCAACACCCGCCTGACGACAAACTTCTCTTGTTCTTGCCTTCCCGCCATCGCACCTCCCTGAAGTCGCCGCCAGCGCTGGCTCTTTGGCGCCAGCCCCTCCTACAGACTCTTTGTTTCATGAAGGGCTTGGGGGCCCCCGTGCAGGGCGGGAGCGCTCAGACATCGATCTTCCGCAACCTTCAAGAGAAGAATCGGACGTCCACCCGACTGTCTTGACATTCTTTCCTCAGCCGGAACGCAGCCCTCGGCCAAGCAGCCAAAGCCAGGCAAAGGCAGGCAGCCACGGAAGAAAGGCAAGAACGGCTCGCTGCGGCCGAGGAGCCGCCGCCAGACTCCCGCAGGAGGGGGGTTCGAAGCAGGACGGGTGATCGCTTCCGGAAAACGAGCCGGACGGATCGAACGCAAGGGTCTGGCCGTCGCCCGATCTCCACACCCCAAGGATGCCTTCTTCCCCTGCCGACTGGCGCGACCACAAGGTTTCGCTCCCTCCCTCGTCCACGAGGGTCATCGAAGTCGACGTTATCTCTTCCACTCGATACGTCAAGGCCGCGCCCACCAGTACGCAGCACTGCCCGGCAGCCGAAGAGACCGAGAGGGAAAGTTCCGGATGCTCGAAGGTGAAGTCCCCTGCGTACCGGTTCTCTCCGTATGGCGCACAGGGCACGTCTCCTGGCCCGACCCGAGGCACGTCGCTTCCGCCGCAGGAGGGAAGTGCGGAAAAGAGAAGTCCGAGGAGGAGCGGGAGGGCAAAAAAGAATTGGAAAAGGCGACCGGCCCGGTTTGCCTGCATGGTCGTTTCTCCCCCGGTTGTGCCGCTTGTTACGTTACTGGAGGAGAGGCACGCCGTCAATCGGGACGGTCACTCCATCCTCATGGGATGGCAAAGTTGATACGGCCGGCATACGCTCGATGTGATGGGGTCTCCCTGCGAAAAGGTCCCTGCGCGAAAGGCCATATAGAGGGACGCCTGGACCCCGGTAGAAATCAGGCCTTGCCA